>TARA_R110002049_G_scaffold264918_1_pt1 | contig 12201 bp, 10 predicted proteins | sample TARA_R110002049 | Tara Oceans TARA_R110002049 (sample SAMEA4396941) | marine metagenome | biome: Polar Biome; feature: [SRF] surface water layer (ENVO:00010504); material: water (ENVO:00002006), including particulate matter (ENVO:01000060) such as... | depth 5 m | reverse complement strand
TGATAATTAGTTATGTCTATTTTTTTAGAAAATCAGCAAGCCCTATTTAGAGATTAAATTTTATTACAGAGTTGTTTGTTCTTTTTCAAAAAATTTATATAGAACATATTGCTCTTATTTTCGCAAAATATCTATCTGATTATCAAATAGAAACATATGAGTTCACTACAAACATATTAAGATTTTTTTAAGACACAAAGGAATTATCAAAAAAATGTGCTCGAACACATAAAATATATAGTATCGAGCACATTTTTTGTCATTAACAGGTTAATAGAACATTGTAATGAAAGATTTAGAGTTGAAAAATTTGCTTTTAATAGTGAAGAAATTAACAGAAATTACAATTTATAATCACAAAAAAGACACTGAATTAAATTTTAATGTAAGTTCTATTTTCATTCATGTACCAAAGTAGAAGATAAATTATACCAAAACCTCCTACTGTAGTAAAGACATTGTAGTATGAACCTAAGTATTGTTCAAAACCAAAAAGGAGTTGTTTAGCAATTTCTGTAAAATTTATTATGTGAGAAATAACATAAGCCGTTATGACATTAATACCAATTACTTTTGAGGAAAAAGTCCATTTATTATATCCTTTTATATCAATAACCTTATAGAATGTTGCCAATAAAAGGAGCATATTTCATATAAAAATAATACAAAAGAGCTGTTCCAAAGTTTTTTTAACAATTAGATGTTATATATTTAATAGTAGCCCTAAGATTATAAACCCGAGACCAATTAAGACAAGATTTATACTACTTTTTTTCTTTTTAATTTTGCAAGAAGTGTTTTTTTGTTTTATTCGATCTTTTAACACTATGTTTTTATTCAACTTTTATATCAGAAGATAACAGATTCCAACCTGTTGAGGCATCCCAAATAGATTTAGAGTTTATTTTACTGGCTAATCGAATGGCATATTCTGGTCTCTTATAAATAGTTGGTTCTGGGTCTGGTAAATTTAAAAATAGCTCATAATCACCCTTAGGTAATGTTTCTAACCATTCTATATCCAGCTTTATAGTTTGCAATTCGTCTGTAAACCAATAACGAGGGTCTGATTCTATTCTTGTTTTATATATTTTTTGATTTTCTTTGTGTCGCAAAATCAATTCTACAAATCTGTAATTGTAGGTAGATGCATAACCTATATTTAAAACGTCTAATTCTATATGAATGGTTTTATCATTCTTAATTTTAGTTGGCAATAAAGCTCGTTTTAAAACAAATCTGTAACCCAAATTTCTTTTTATTTCATCTATACATTTATTAGCCCAATCGCCATTTACAGCTCCAGACCATGCGGTATTTAAAAATGACGTATGAAAACGTTTTAAATAGGTTTGTGCACCAGTGCCCTCAGAGTTACAATCGTTATAAGGACTGTAAACATCTTCACCTTGATCTCCTCCAGGGCACGTTTCTCCCCCAAAAACAAGAAATTTAGTTTCTGCTGCCACATATTTTTTTAAATTTAAAGTATCACTTACTGCCGGAAATTCATGAAACGAATTATAGGTCCAATAATCATCATAATTTGCCAAAATACAATCGTTATGATGCCCAATTCTTGCTATTGGAGTTCCATTAAAAGCATTATCAATAGTTAATGGTTTTGCTTTTTCAGGATGTGCATTTACGCCGTCTAAGTTTCTTAACTTGTAATAAGGCGCACGTACTTGTATCATTCTCGATACTGGAACCACTTCCAACAATTTATTGATAACTTCACTTCTATCTAACCAATTTTGATAGGTTACTGGACCATGTTCTAAATCTCCAAAAAAATCTGAATAGTACTGTTCACCCCATGGCCCAATTAATCCCATTTGAACTACTGCTATAACATCTTTATTTTTTTCTAAAACAGGTTTTAGCTGATCTAGATGCTCTAAAACAACCGCTTTTGGCGCATCATTAAATGGAGGGTCGCAGCAGGTATCGCTGTATGAAAACCTTAAAACTATTTTGTTGCCAACTTCGCGGATTATATCCATGTCCGTTTGAATAGCCATTAACATGTCACTAGAAATTGGTTTATCTCTAAAAATATCAAATTGATAGGATCTATAAGTAAGTGAACTAGCAACCTCATACCCTCCCGCGGCAGGGTATGGCTTTCGTAAATTAAGTAACGTTTCTACATCTAATGGAACAAAATTACTAGCCACAGTGCCAAATGGTCTGTAAAACCCACGTTCTGGATTTATAAATTCGTCCATATCCGTTTCATAAAAAACCTCAACAGATGATTGTTTATATTCAGAACAAGACAAAAATGCCATGAGAATACAGTATAGAAGATTTTTTTTCATGATTATTGCTTAATTATTTTAATGTTAATAACATTATATGATACCGCTTATTGGGTTAGAATTCAATGAGATTTCACCTTCTTGAAGCTATTTGTTTCAATGCAATAACTGTTGGTTGAGCAAATTCCAATAATGAGATAGAACTTATTATAAATGTTGATAAAAACTTTATTTTTTTTAGTACTAAATTTTTATATACGTTTTGTTTTTATTCATATACCATAGCAAAAGGTAGATAATGCCAAAACCTCCTACTGTAGCAAAAGCGTTATAATAAGCCCTTAAATATTGCTCGAAACCAAAAAGTATATATTTAGCAACTTCTGGGAAGTCTATAACATGCGAAATCACATAAGCTGTAATAGCATTAATACCGATAACTTTTAATGGAAAGCCCCATTTTGTATACCCTTTTACATCTATAATCCAATAAAATAATGCTAATAGTGCAAAACATATTCCTGTTGATAGTAATACAAACGTGCTATTCCATATTTTCTTTACACTTGGGTGAAATGTGTTTAGAATTAATCCTAAAACTATAAATGCTATTCCTATTAAAACAATGTTTCGCGCTGTTTTTTCTCTTGGTAGCTTAGAGCGAAGCATTTCGCCTGCAAATAATCCAGAAAGTGTGGTGGCAATAAACCCTAATCCAGATAATAACCATGTGTATTGGTAACCATCATCAAAACGTCCAAAAACATAATGGTCTATATATAAAGCAATGTTTTTATCTGGTAGTAACTCGCTGTTTCCAATCCCGGGAATATTAGCAAACTCTAAAAGTAGTCCATAAACTAAGAGACAAATCGCAAAAAGGGCATATCTACCTTTTTTATTCATATGAATGTAAGCTACACAAGAAATAAGATATCCAACAGCAATAGCTTGAAGTGTATTACTAAATATTTGAAACTGGTTAATATCTAACGCTAGTAAATTTCCTTGAACAATCCAACCTAGTACAAAAAGAATAATAAATCGCTTTATAATATGCGGATAGAGCTTCATTTTATCATCAATTTCTTTAACTCTTCTTTCCATTGAAAACGGAATAACAACGCCCACTAAAAAGAGAAAAAGCGGCATAATAATATCATAAAAATGAAAACCAAACCATTCGGGGTGTTCAAATTGAGTAGCGAAAAACGCTGAAGTTTCTGTTTGTGATGCTTCGTGTAAGTGTGCAAAAAACCGATCGGCAAAAATAATCATGAGCATATCAAAACCTCTTAAAACATCTATGGATAATAATCTGTTATTTTTTGAATTATCACTCATAATTAATATTCTAATTGGCTTTAAATTTTGAATTTACCCAACTATGAACTTGTTCTATAGAATTTGGGCGCAATACTATTTTTAAATCACTATCTAACACAAAGTATGTTGGTGTTGCAAATACATGATAATCTTTAACAGCTTGCGTATTCCAACCTTTAAAAGTACAATCTGTTTTCCAAGGTGTATTTTTATAAGCGTTATCAAAATGAGCTTTTTCTGTATCTATTGAGATATAAACAACTTCTATACCTTTTTCTTTCCAAGCATGATAATATGTATTCAATTTCAAAGTCTCTTCTTTACATTTTGGACACCATGAAGCTCCAAATATTAATAACTTAGTAGCCGTTATCGAGCTTAATTTTTTTCCATCAGATAAAGTAATATCTGGGGCTGTATTTCCTATTTTCAATTTACGATATGCTTCAAGCTTGTTTGTTAATTTATCATCCAAACTACAGCTGTTTTGAGATAATAATTGTACTGCCAAATATTCAGAGCCTGCATACAAACTCCTTTTTTCTAAATAATTAAAAAGATAATCACCTACTTCATTTAATAAAACTTCATTCTTTTCCAAATTATTTATAAGATAATCTGTACTTATATTCATTTGAGTTAAAATACTATCTGAAGGCTGTCCTAAATTCTCTAAAAGCATGTAATGTCCATCTATTAAATCCTTTAAAAGTCCGCTGGTTTTAAATTTCGGATTATTAAAATCGATACCTCTAAACTGTTTGATGCTTTCTGGAATTTTTTCCGTGTTATGTCTTACTACAATAGGCATATCACTTACCATTTTTTTTAATGGCAAAAACCAAGACATGTATGAGCCATTATCTAATGCTTTAAGGTAATTTGAATCTTCAATTTTTATTCGATTTAACTCCGTATTAATATTTTTTAATGTTGCTTTTTGATTATAAAAAACACCATCTTTTTGATATTCTTGCTTTAAATAATTCCATGCAGATGACGCCCTTTGTCGTTGACTATAATCTTTAAAATATTTAACAAGCACATTGTTTTCTTTACTATTTATAAAGGTAAAACTATCTTTTGCACTTAAATGCGTGCCAATAATTTTTAAATTAGGCTCTGTTAATACAAATACTAAAGACGATTTATCTTTGGTTTCTAAAACAGCCATTCCTTTATAATTGGCAGGGTATATTAATGTGAAATTACCCAAGCTATCAATAGTGGTAATACTTAACATTTCAGATTTTAGATTGTTAAACCCTGTAAGTGTTAATTTCTGACCTGCATGATGTTTTAAATGACCTCTAATTTGAGATTGAGCAGTAGTAACAATAAGCAAAAAAAGTAGCAGTAATAGTTTTTTCATTTGTTTACTTTTAATTTATAAAAAAGCGTCTCAAAATTTTAAAATATTATTTGAAACGCTTTGAAATATTTATAAGTAATTAATAATATTTACTTGAAACGTTTATCTATTTTATAATAAGCTCCTTAACTATAGTTGCTTCATTATCTAAAACAAACTTAACTAAGTATAAGCCTCTAGATGCTCCAGATAAATTTATTGTTCTTGCTTCGCTATCTTGTTTATGTATTTCTTTACCAGTAACATCATAAACAAAAACCTTTACGTTTTTAACGGTATTTGATACTTTAAAATTAATTTCAGAACCACTAGCTAAAGGGTTTGGGTACATTTTAAAATCTAAAACCTCAGCCTTTGATGTACTTAATGATGCATCATAAATACAACGTATAGCCATACCATGAGAACGCCAGCTACCCCAATCATTATTTCCCATATCATAAAAATATTTTTGAATGCCTGGAGTACTAGTCCAATAGTAACTTGTTGTAGCTACATCATAAATATTTCCATCACCAGTTGATCGCCATCCTGTATGTGGCAAAGCAAGAAAACTGGCAAAAGCATCAGCATCATTAAAAGTTGTTGTGAGGAATTCAGCAACCCATTCAGCAGATGTTGGCACTCTAAAACCTGCACCTTCAGATGCACATGGATTATCTGATCCACCTAAATCTGACCAACGGGTATCATCTGCAGAAGCAGCATCTAACCAATTGTTCTGAGAATATCCAGTATATATAAAATTAGACCCTTCCGTTCCTGCTGTTACACCAGTAGGAGCAGAAGTAGCAGTGCTAATTCTAAGTTGATGACCATCTGTATCTCTTCCCCATTGATATAAATCTCCCATCGCATCAACATCATCAATAGTTGTTGCAACTTGGGTAGCACCTAAATTTTTATCAGACCATATCTTGCCAGTAACACCAGAAGTAACTGTTTGTGCATATGAAAATATGCCGCTTGCTATAAAAATAGCACTTAGTAATTTTGTTTTCATTTTGTATATATTTTAGGTTAATACCAAAACACTTTTTACTAGGGTATATGTTTACTTCTTTGTAAATTTGGGTATCTTTATGGTTAGTTCGAATTATTTTAATTCGACTATTTAATTTATTGCTATGATAAAAAGTAGTTAAAATCAGCTATTACATATTTCAATGTAATAACTGATTATATTTTTATGTGAATTTATTCACAAAGACCTGTTGATTCTATAGGAAGTTCATAGGTAACATATTTACTTGTCCCTGATACTGTTGGGAAATTGCCTACAGCTGCCCATCCAATTGTAAGTTCAGAAAAAGCAAAACCAATAGTACTACCCAATGAACCTAATTGTGTTTTAGGAATGCTAAATTCGATAGCATTAGTTTGCGCATCAATGCTTACAACTCCAGATGCGTACATATTTGTACCTGAACCAGCTAAAGCTGCCCATCCCCAGCCACCAGCTGGATCAGTATGTTGATAGAAAGACCCCCAAGAATTACTTAATAAAGGCCCTTCAAACAGGAAGTCTCCACCAGACCCTTCAGGCCATTGCCAGCTTAAAAACCCTGTTGATGAATTACCATCAGAATTGATGTACATATCAACTATTTCCATTTGCATTGTAGTATTCCCTTCCAAGTAAACACTAATATTATCACCTTTACCCCAAATTTTAATTCTTTGCATTGATGCAGCATCTGGTTCTTCATACAAGTAGTCTATACTATCCCAATCATCAAAATTACCATCAATTTCAATTGACACGTCAAGAATTTCAGGAGCCATAATAGTTTTGGTTACATAGGCTTCTTGACCAGAATCATTCATTGCTGTAAGCGTAACATCAATTTCTCCTCCAACTGTTACGTATCTATAGGTTGGGTTTTCTTTATCACAATAAAAGCTTAAATCTCCAAAATCCCACCTATACGTGGTCGCTCCTTGAGAAAGATTAGTAAATACAAATAAGTTTTCATCACCTGCGAATGAAAAATCAGCTACAATACCTCCATCGGAGTCCGTCTCTATATCGTCTGAACCACAACCTGCAAGTAGTGAAACAGCAACTAAGTAATATAAAAATTTTAGTTTTTTCATGATTATTTTATTTTGAGATTAATTTTAGTTTATTATTAATGTGTGTGACAAACTATTATATCCATTAGTGGCGTCCCATGTTCCGCTATTTGCTAATTGAATAGAATATTCAGGTCTGTCTGCTAATGTTGAAGATTGATCTTCAATTTTTAAAAACAGTTGATAACTTCCTGCAGGAATTCCAGATAAGCTAACAGCTTCATTAAGCTCATAATTTACAGCAGGAATTACCTTCCTAACATCAAAACTTAAGGCTTTTTTATATGTTGTGTCTCCCGAAATTGATTTAAAAACTAAGAATGTATTTTTTTTGTTATAAACTGGTGCAAAACCTACATTATCTATAACAGTATTTAATTCAAAGTTCCCGTTAGCTGTAGCCTCTTTTTTTAAACTAGCAGACTTTAATACAAGCCTATAACCTAATTCTTTTTGAAAATCTGTAAAACAGCCATTATTTCTCCAAACATTAAGTACGGGTCCATAATAATCAAGATTTAAATAGGTCCATTTTAATAAAGACATTTCTGTATCTGCTGTTGCGCAACTAGCTGTAGGAATACCACTTGGCGGACAGGTTTCCCCGCCCGTTGGAACAAAAAGAGCCTCTTTACTGATATAACTTTTCTCAATAGTTACATTTTGGTAAGTGCCATAATCATCAACACTTGCTAAAAAACAATCATTATGAAATCCTACACGAGCAATATCTGTTGTACCATATCCAACAGCTTCGTCAATAGCAGTAGAATAATCAAAAACTTGTTGCTTATAAAGTGGTGTTCTTAACTGAATTTTCACTTCCTTGGGCAGGACTTCCAAAAGCTTATCAACAACAGCCTTTTTATTCCCTAAAGTTGTTAAATTGTTGGTTGTATAATACCACTCTCCCCAAGAACCTATAAACCCCGCTTGGACAAAAGCAATAACATCTGCATTATCCGCAAAAATGGGTTTTAATTGATCTAAATGCCTTTCAATAATATTAAGCGGCGCATCCGTTTCATTTTGGTTTTCATTATATACAAACCGCAATACACATTTTATTCCAGCAGTTCGTAAATTTTCGAAATCTGCTTTAATTAAATCCAACTGGGCTGTACTTAAATCCGAATTTTTAAAAGAGGCTAAATTGTAAAGACGCAGTATAATTGTTACATTTTCGTTTTTTAGACTTTGAAGTGTAACCAGATTTAGTGGAACGCCCTCAGAGGCAACGCTCCATGTGTGCATAAACCCACGCTCTGGGTTTGAAATGACCTCACTTGATGATGTGTAAGTGATTTCATTTACTGTGTCATCAACAATTTCTTCTTTAACGGGGTCACTGTTTCCGCTGCAGCTCATAATTAAGACGATAAAAAAAAGTGACATTAATTGATTTTTCATAGTTTTATTTTTTTTGATTAAATCATGTTTATTAAGTTGTTTACTGCTTAATAATCATCTTTAATCCAGTTATACGGTTTTCTTTTTACCCATTGGCCTCTTGTAAAATCCGGGAAATATTGGGGTTCGCCATTATTTTCTATGGATGCTTCAGAAAGTGGTGTAATAGCACTCCATGCGGCGGCATCATAAGCATCTAAAGGTGGGGCTACTTTTAATTTTGCAGCTTCAACAAAGGCATGGATTACAAAAAAATCCATACCGCCATGACCGGTACCATCAGCTAAATCCCCATATTTTTGCCATAACGGATGATCATATTTTTCTAACCATTTATCGGCAACATCCCACTCATCAAATTTAGAAATGCCTTCTATATATAAACGGTTTCCATCTACCTCCCACAACCCCTTTGCTCCTTGGATCCTAAAGCCTAAAGAGTAGGGTCTTGGTAAATTGGTGTCGTGTGTAATAATGATGGTTTCTCCATTTGTGGTTTCTACGGTAGAAGTGATGACATCACCAAGCTTAAACTTTAATTTTGCATTTGGATGGTTCTCACCACCCACCTTAACAATGTAGTTATGCAATCCTACAGATTTACTGGCATGTGATGTTAATGACAGAAAACGGTTTCCTCGGTTAATATTGCACATGGCCGCTATAGGGCCCACTCCGTGGGTTGGATACACGTCTGCATTTCTTAACAAAGAATGCTGTGTTCTCCATTTTGCTTCGGAAACGCCTTTCTCTCCAAATTCGGCTCCTATGTTTTCTGGATTGACCCCATCATTAAATTTAATACGACGTAAATCATGCTGATAGCCACATCTAAAATGAACCAACTCGCCAAAAACATTTTGCCGCACCATATTCAGCACCGCCATAATATCTCTTCGGTAGTTTACATTTTCAAGAATCATTAAGTGTGTGCCGGTTTCTTCATGGGTATTTACCAAATCCCAACACTCTTCTAAAGTATTTGCGGCAGACACTTCTAAACCTGTATATTTACCAGCTTTCATAGCATCAACAGCCATTTTGGTATGCCACAACCAAGGTGTGGAAATAATAACGGCATCTACATTATCTAAGGCTAGGAGATTTCTATAATCGTATTCATCTTTACCAAATACTAATGGTTTTTTACAACCACTCTCCTTTATTTTATCAAGCGTTAATGTTATTCTTTTAGGATCTATATCACAAATTGCTGTTATTTCAATATCACTTCTTAATAGTAAATTGTTTAAATGGTTAGTGCCTCGTAAACCAACACCAATCATTCCTATTTTAAGCTTATCTGAACTGTTATCACTATTCATTCCAAATGTAAACCCTGGAAGCAATGTGATGCCTGCTCCTATTATTGTTGTTTTTTTAATAAAGTTTCTTCGAGAATCCATTTATTTTAACTTTTATTATTCTGTTTTTTAGTTTAAATAAAAGGGTTGCTTTTATACACTTTCAAGGATAAAAATCAACCCTTTTTCAACTAAACCAAACTAATTGTAACCAGGGTTCTGTTTAAATTCGCCCTTACCTTCACTTATTCTTTCTAGTGAAAATGGAAACAATACGTTAAAAGGTTCACTTTGGCTAGCTGCACCATTTAATCTGTCTGCATATTCTTTAAATTTACCATGGCGTATTAAATCTGCACGGTATTGACCATTTTCACACCAGTACTCATGAGATCTTTCTAACAAAATCATAGTGTTAAAGGTATCTATGTCTGCATAATCTGCTAATAGAATAGCATCTAGACCCGCTCTATCTCTTACTTCATTAACTAAATCAATAGCTTCTTGATTTGGCACACCAGATTTGTTTGCTATGGCTTCTGCTTTAGATAATAAAACATCTGCATAGCGATATACAATAATATCCACAGTAGTTAAACCTGTATTTCTAGCAGCATCTTCTGATATTTTTAAAGGCAAAGGCCCTAATTGCATATAAGCACCAGGATTAGATCTGTTATACACAACACCATCTGTTCCAGTAAATTCTGCTATCAAGTTTGTTTTACGAATATCAGTAGCTTCAAAAGAATCGTAAAAATCCCAAGAACTTTGTATGGTTCCGAAACCACCACGGTTAGGATAATTACTAGGTAATACCATCAATTGCCATTGGTTTTCACTGGTTCCATCATAGTCTGCGGGAACAGCCCATATTATTTCTTTACTATCTACTGGAGCTTGAGTATCCCATAAACCAACATAATCGTCCTCTAACTCATAATGGCCCATTGTCATAATTGCTTTTGCTTGGGTTTCTACGTCTTCCCATCGTTTTTGGTGTAAATACAATCTTATAAGTATCATTCTTGCCATACCTTTGCTAAATCTGCCATAATCTGCCTCACTAGGTTCTGGCAAATATTCTATTGCATCTAGCAAATCTTGTTCAATGAAACCAACCATCTCATTTTCACTTAATCTTGCTAAAGGCGTTTCTTTTAAAGGTTCTTTTAAAACTTCCAAAGGTGCTACTACAAAAGGCCCATACATATCAAAAAGTTCGTAACTTAACAATGCTCTTGCGCATTTAATTTCTGCAATACCTTTGTCTTTTACAGATTCTGGAATATTAGCGTTTTCTATGGCATCTATGTTTAATGTCATACTGCTTATTTGATTGTAAAAATCATCATAAAAACGGGTTATAGCTTCAGAGGTTGGATTAAAACTATGATAGGTTTGCACCTGTTGGATACCATAAGGGCCTTGTAAGATTTCAGTAGTGGCATCCAACATAAACATTAATCCGCGTTCTGAGGTTGAATGAATACCATTAGACCAAGCGCCTCTTAATGGATAGTAAGCAGCAATGACAAGTGCTTGCACGTCTGATTCTGATTGTGGAAATATATCTGGGTTTACTTCATTGAAATAAACCGACTCAAGCTCTGGACTGCAGGAAGCTACTAAAATAGCAACTATTGCTAATAAAAATTTCTTTAAATTTTTCATCATATCTATTTTTTAAAATTTTAAATCTAAACCTAAAGTAAAGGTTCTTACATTTGGATAAGCAGCCGAATAGGAATCTGTTTCAGGATCTACACCTTTATAAGGGGTGATTACAAATAAATTTTGTGCATCTAAACGAATTGATGCAGCGTTCATCACTCCAAATATTTTCTGTGGAATTCTGTAAGATAAAGACACATTTTGCAACCTAACAAACCATGCATCTTGTAAAAAGAAATCTCCAGGACCAACAGAGCCGTTCGTTACTGTATAACCATAATAAGACGATGGTCTTGTGGTTGACGGGTTATCTGGTGTCCATCTATTTAAGGCATTTCTCAATACATTTTGTCCGTTCGTGGCTACTGCTTCTGCACTAACTCCTAATGCCAAATCTGTTGGATCTACAATTTGTCTCCCAAACATCCCATTAAATTGCATGGTTAACGAAAAGTTTTTGTAATCTAAAATACTTGTTAAACCTGCAATAAAGTCTGGGTCTGAAGTTCCTAATAAAACTGTATCTGCCGCATCTATAATACCATCGGCTTCTCCTGTTCTTTGAAAAACGCCATTTTCATCTGTAACTGGGTTACCAGCGGTATCTCTTACAAAACCATTTACGTCTTTAATTTTTATTTGTCCAGGAATTAAATTTGGCTGTGCATCTACAATATCTCCCGCTTGCATGATACCATCTGAAAGGTAATAAAATTGGGCTCTGATAGGGTCATCTACGCTTTCGAAAACAGAAGGCTTCCAGTCTGGTTCACGT
>TARA_R110002049_G_scaffold253508_2_pt1 | contig 12203 bp, 15 predicted proteins | sample TARA_R110002049 | Tara Oceans TARA_R110002049 (sample SAMEA4396941) | marine metagenome | biome: Polar Biome; feature: [SRF] surface water layer (ENVO:00010504); material: water (ENVO:00002006), including particulate matter (ENVO:01000060) such as... | depth 5 m | reverse complement strand
TTATGAATACGCACAAATTTGACACCCCACCTTGTAGGTCTGAAAACCCACGTAGGTATCCTGTTTATTATTAATAAATTTTTAATTCTTTTATTGAAAAACCAAATAATATGTTTAATTTTGTTTAATAAATTCAAGTAAAAAATGAACAATATTAAGGTTAACTTTAGTATTAAGGATTTGGAAAACCTTACAGGTATCAAAGCACATACCATTAGGATATGGGAGAAACGATATAATTTACTAAGCCCTAATAGATCTGAAACCAACATAAGAAACTACAGTATTACAAGTTTCCAAAAGCTTTTAAATATATCCTTTTTAAATAATAACGGACTCAAGATTTCTAAAATTGCAAGTTTAAAAGAAGAAGAAATCCCTATTAAAGTGAGGGAAATTGCTTCAAGAGCAAAAGTAGAAGACCATGCCATTAATGCATTGAAAATGGCAATGATTAATTTTGATCAAGTTCTTTTTTACAACACCTACAACAACCTCATTGAAAACAAAACCTTTAGTGATGTTTTTTACACTGTTTTTTTACCCTTATTGAATGAAATAGGACTTCTTTGGCAAACAAATACAATTACTCCCGCACATGAACATTTTTTATCTGTTCATATCAAACAAAAAATTCTTTTAAATATTGAAAGGCTCCAAAGTTTAGAACCCAAACCTACCACTAAATCTTTTGTGCTTTTCTTACCAGAAAATGAAATTCATAATATAGGCTTGTTATTTATAAATTATCAATTACGCAGTAAAGGGTACCATACCATTTTTTTAGGAGAAAGTGTGCCTATGGAAAACCTTAGCGATTTACTTGAGTTTTTTGAGGAAATTACTTTTATTTCTTATTTTACAGTTTACCCAGAAACCAGCAAAATTACCGGCTACATTAACAAGTTCGACGATTTATTATTAAAAAAAGGTAACACAAACTTGATGGTTTTAGGGCAAAAGCTTCAAGATTTTGATACTTCAAATTTTCCTAAAAGTGTCAGCTCTTATACCTCAATAGAAAATTTAGTTAAAGATTTATAAACATATCACAATTATTGTTTAACTTTTTATTATATTTATTAAACAATATGGATAAAACTATAAACATAATAGGTTCTGGGTTTTCCTCCTTATCAGCCTCTTGCTACTTGGCTAAGGCTGGATATAATGTAACTATCTTTGAAAAAAACAAAACCATTGGCGGCCGTGCAAGGCAACTGGTTAGAGACGGTTTTACCTTTGATATTGGGCCTACTTGGTACTGGATGCCCGATGTTTTTGAACGTTTCTTTTCCGATTTCGATAAAAAACCTTCAGATTATTACACGCTTGAAAAACTAAGTCCTGCCTACAGTGTTTACTTTGGAAAAAATGACTATATCACCATAGAAGATACGTTAACCAAAATTGCCGCTGCATTCGAAAAAGAAGAACCTGGAAGCTCTATAAAGCTCAATAAGTTTATTGAAAATGCAAAGAGCAACTACAATATAGCTATTAAGGATTTAGTATATAACCCTGGGGTTTCTCCCCTAGAATTAATAACTCCTGCTACCATAAAAAAACTCAATCAATTTTTTAGTAACATTAAAAAAGATGTTAGAAAAGCGTTTAAGAACGATAGATTGGTTAAAATTCTTGAATTCCCTGTCTTGTTCCTAGGAGCAAAACCAAGCGATACGCCTTCATTTTATAACTTTATGAATTATGCCGATTTTGGTTTAGGCACATTTCATCCAAAAAAAGGGATGTATCAAGTTATTCTAGCCCTTGAAAGTTTAGCTAAAGAGTTAGGTGTAACCATTAAAACAGAATCTCCCGTAGATAGTATTATTGTTGAGAATGAAGAAGCTAAAGGCATCATTTCTAATGGTATTGCTTATGATTCTGATATTGTAGTCAGTGGTGCCGATTACCATCATACCGAAACATTAATTGAAAAAAAACACCGTCAATACTCTGAGAATTATTGGAGCAAAAAAACATTTGCACCATCTTCTCTCCTGTTCTATGTGGGGTTTGATAAAAAACTCATTAATGTAAATCATCACACGTTATTTTTTGATGTAGATTTTGATGCACATGCCCAAGCGATATACGATAACCCCAAATGGCCGGAAAACCCTTTGTTTTATGCAAGTTTCCCTAGTAAAACAGATTCCAGTACTGCACCAGAGGGCAAAGAGGCTGGCATATTTTTAATTCCTTTGGCGCCCGGTTTAAAAGATACCCCAGAATTGAGGGACACCTATTTTAATAAAATTATAACCCGTTTTGAGAATTTGACGTCTCAAAATGTAAAAAAGCATGTTCTATTTAAAGCGTCCTTTTGTTTAAATGATTTTATAAAAGATTATAATTCATACAAAGGAAATGCATATGGTATGGCAAATACCTTGTTGCAAACGGCTTTTTTAAGACCCAAGTTAAAAAGTAAAAAAGTTAACAATCTCTTTTTTACCGGCCAACTAACTGTTCCGGGGCCAGGTGTACCACCAGCACTAATATCTGGAAAACTAGTAGCCGATTTAGTAATAAAACACCATAGGTAAATGAAAGCACTATTTGATACCGTTTCTTATAATTGCAGTAGGTTGGTTACAAAAACTTACAGTACTTCTTTCTCTTTGGCAACAAAAATGCTTTATAGATCCATTAGATTCGATATTTATAATATCTACGGATTTGTACGTTTTGCTGATGAAATAGTAGACTCTTTTCATGATTATGATAAAGAAACGCTTTTTAATAGGTTTTCTGATGATTTAGAAAACGCTCTAAAAGATAAAATTAGTTTAAATCCTATTTTAAACGCTTTTCAGCATACCTATCATAAATACAATATTGATAAGCCTTTGGTTGATGCTTTTATGAAAAGCATGCGATTGGATTTACATAAATCTGAATATTTAACTGAAGATGAATATAAGACCTATATTTATGGGTCGGCTGATGTTGTTGGGCTTATGTGCTTAAAGGTTTTTGTAAAAGGCGATGATACTAAATATAACGAACTTAAAGAAACTGCCATGTCCTTAGGCTCTGCGTTTCAAAAAGTCAATTTTTTGAGAGATTTAAAAGCCGATTTTGAAGGTTTGGATAGAACTTATTTCCCGAATACCGATTTGAATAATTTAGATGAAAAATCAAAACAAGCTATTGTTGATGATATTGAAGCTGATTTTGAAAAAGGGCTTAGTGGCATAAAAAAATTACCAATAGAGGCTAAATTTGGTGTTTTTATGGCTTATAGATATTACCACCAATTATTGAAAAAATTAAAAAAAACACCAGCTTTGCAAATCAAAAATACGCGAATACGCGTATCAAACCCAAAAAAAATAGAACTTTTAATGCGCAGTTATGTTAAATATCAATTAAAATTAATGTAAATTTATGTTATGGGAACATTAGTTTGGATAGTCGTTTTTTTAGCAACGTATTGCTTTATGGAATTTATGGCGTGGTTTACCCATAAATACATTATGCATGGTATTTTATGGAGTTTACACAAGGACCATCACAACAAGGATCACGATAGTTGGTTTGAGCGAAATGATGCCTTTTTTATTTTTTACGCCATTGTTAGTATTGGCTTTTTTCTGCTTTGGAAATATGAAGGTTTATGGGTTGGGTTACCCATTGGCATAGGTATTTTTGCTTATGGCCTATCCTATTTTTTTGTGCATGATATTTTTATCCATCAACGTTTTAAAATGTTTAGAAATGCTAATAATTGGTATGCAAAAGGCGTTCGGCGGGCGCATAAAATCCATCATAAACATTTAGGAAAGAAAGATGGCGAATGCTTTGGAATGCTGTTTGTACCTTTTAAATATTTCAAAAAATAGATCTTCACTTCTCTGATGACTCACATTTCCCATTTCGATTACATAATTATAGGAAATGGTTTAGCGGGCTTACAATTGGCTTTAAAATTAGCTTCAGATGTCTTTTTTAATGATAAACAGATCGCTTTAATCGATCCATCAAAAAAAAACATAAACGATAAAACTTGGAGTTTTTGGGAAAAAGAACCATCAAAATGGAATCATATTACCCATAAGCATTGGAAACAAGCCTCTGTACTGACTTCTAAAAAAAAAATTGATTTAGAACTTGAACCATATATATACAAAACTATACGTGCCATAGATTTTTATAATGATGCTAAAGAAAAACTAACCAATTACAAACATATCCATTTCATAATAGATACTGTTATTTCAGTAAAAGAGAGCGGTAGGCTTATTATTGAAACTGAACTAAGTAATTATACAGCTTCACATGTTTTTGATAGTAGAATTCCAAATGATTTTTCCAAATTATCATCTAATTACATCAATATTATCCAGCACTTTAAAGGCTGGATTATTAGAACTGAAAGTGACGCTTTTAATGAAAACCAAGTAACTATGATGGATTACCGTTTAAAAGACGGTGAGCAAACCACATTTACTTATGTTTTACCTTTTTCGAAAAATGAAGCCTTGGTAGAATTCACTTACTTTACCAAAAATACTGTGGATGAAACCGTTTACGATAGCTACATAAAAACCTATATTTCAGAATATTTGCACATTGATAATTATTCTATTGTTGATACTGAAATGGGACAAATACCAATGACTAATTTTCCTTTTGAGCGTTTCCATACTAAAAAAATTACAAAAATTGGTACTGGCGGTGGCTGGGTAAAAGGTTCAACAGGTTATTCGTTTAAAAATACCGAGAAAAAAGTCGGTGTAATCATTAATAATATCAAAGCTAACGAAACACCCTCAAAGGGTTTATTTAAAAGTAAATACACGTTTTACGATAAAGTATTTTTAAAAGTTCTAAAAGATGAAAACCATAAAGGTGAATGGATTTTTCAGCAATTTTACAATAAAAATTCTGTACAAACTATGTTCCGTTTTTTAGATGAAGAATCTACTTTTTTTGAAGAACTAAAAATTATGTGGTCGTTATTTTCGTGGTCATTTATCAAAGCCTTTTTCAAAACACTTTAATTCACAACATTAATAGGGTTTCCGTTTAAAAAAGCTTCCAAATTTTCAACGGTAATGTTCATTAATCGCGTTCTGGCTTCTTTGGAAGCCCAAGCAATATGTGGTGTTATGATGCAGTTTTTTGCTTTTAATAATGGATTATCTGCTTTAATAGGTTCTTCTGAAACCACATCAACAGCTGCTCTAAAAACTTTCCCTGAATTTAGTGCATCCGCTAAATCTTCTTCAACAACTAATCCGCCTCTAGCGGTATTAATAATCATCACACCATCTTTCATTGTCATAATATTCCCTGAATTAATAATACCTAGGGTACTCTCAAAAAGCGGACAATGCAAACTTATAATATCCGATCTGGAAAATAATTCATCGCGTTCAACTTGTTTACAGGAAACAGATTCCAATTCTGGTTTTTTACTCCTATTATTAAATAAAACCTTTAAACCAAAAGCTTGAGCCACTTTAGACGTAGCTTGCCCAATACTACCAAAGCCAATAATACCCATCGTTTTCCCTTCAAGTTCAATTAATGGTGAATCCCAAAAACAAAAGTCAGGAGATTGTGTCCATTTACCACTTTTTACAGCATTATTATGATTGCCAACATAATGACACATTTCCAACAACAATGCCATTGTAAACTGCGCTACCGAAACCGCACCATACGATGGTACATTAGCCACTGTAATATCCAACTCTTTAGCTGCTTTTACATCTACAACATTATAGCCCGTAGCCAATACACCAATGTATTTTAAACTTTCAGATTTAATAATCACGGCTTTTGGTAAAGGTGTTTTATTTGTAAATACAATTTCTGCGCCACCAATTCTTTTAATAATTTCTTCGGTATTGAATGGTGTTCTGTCATAAATCGTTAAATCACCTATTTTTTTCAAACCTTCCCAACTAAGATCTCCAGGATTTAAAGTATAACCGTCTAGCACTACTATTTTCATTTACCTTGCTTTTAGATAAAATTAATAACAACCATGTTTTATTTCAGCAAACTATCTATTGTATTTCTAACGGAATCGCTATTCCAATTGGCAGCACCTTTTTTATCAATGACAATATTACCTTTTTTATCAATTAGAAAAGTTCTTGGAATACTTTTTATATTAAAAGGTTCAGGATACTTGGTTAATGGATTATAAACAGGAAAACTATATTCATTTTTATTTAAAAAACCACTAATAACCTTACTTGATTCGCTTGAAACAAAAACAAACTCTATTTTGTTTTTATAATCGTTATACAGTAATTGCATACTGGGCATTTCTGCAATACAGGGCGGACACCAAGTGGCCCAAAAATTAACCAAAACAACGTTTCCTTTTGTTTCTTCAAAATTAAAAAGGGAGCCATTTATATCTTTTAACTTCCAATTATAATCATCAATGGCACCTTGTTTACTTTCTTTAATTGTTGAAGGACTAATTTGGGCCAATGCCTTGTGCAATAAAATTTGGATAGGTTGTCTTGTTTGGGGTATAATTAATAACGCTATTATTATTAAAAAAATAAGATTTGACTTTTTGATTTTTAAAATAGACATATAAATAAACTAAAGGGCATAATTTCTAAGTCGAAATTACACCTTTTATCTAACAAATTTAAAAAACTATTTGAAATCTTTTATACTTTTATTCTTCTTCGTCAGGAACTTTATCCTTCTTTTTCCCTGATTCTATATCAGACAACATATTGTGTTCCTGCAACAAATTATACCACTGAACAACCTTTTTAATATCGCTGGCATATACTCTATCTTCATCATAATCTGGCAAAACCTCGAAAAAATATTCCTCTAGCTTATCTTTGCTGTCTTTTGGTTTAACCGCTGTTTTTTGCCCGTTTTCTTTCTTTCTGATTTTTTCAAAAACCTCTTTTAAAGGCACTTCTTCTGTTAAGGTATAAATAGCAATTTCACTTAAAACACTAACATTTTGTTGTACACTTACCGATAAACGTTTTTTATCTATTAGTGATTCGGCAACAAATCCGCCCCGTGTTTGTGCTACTAATTTATATAATCCAGGTTTTCCCGCTATTGATAGTACTTTATCTAAACTCATAACTATTTTTTGTTGAAAGGCGCAAATATCATCTGTTTAATAATGTCTTGCAAATATTATCTTCTCTTTTTTTGATTAGGAAAGCGCATTTTATAATCTACCTTTATGTTTCCTTTTGAAATATTATTGAGCCTCCCCTTTATTAATCGCTTTTTTAAAGAGGATAATTTATCAGTAAACAATATGCCTTCTATATGATCGTGTTCATGTTGAATAACCCGGGCTATTAAACCCTCAAAAGTTTCTTTATGAGGTTTAAAGTTCTCATCAACATAATCAATGGTAATTTTTGGTTGCCTGAACACATCTTCCCTAACATCGGGAATACTTAAACAGCCTTCGTTAAACGCCCATTCATCACCTTCTTCTTTAGTTATTTTTGCATTAATAAATACGCGCTTAAAATCTTTTAAATTATTTTGTTCTTCTTCAGAAAGGTCTTCATCTTCAGAAAATGGCGTTGTATCAACCAAAAACAAGCGGATGGGCAATCCAATTTGTGGTGCTGCCAAACCTACCCCAAAAGCATTATACATAGTCTCGAACATATTAGCCAAAATGGCATCAAAATCTGGATAATCTTTTGTGATGTCGGTAGCTTTCTTCTTTAAAACTGGATCGCCATAAGCAACTATTGGTAAAATCATTATTCTGCTTTGTGTTATTATTTGCAAAAATACAATACTTAATAATGACTGGAAAATTTAAACTGAAAATCTACTTTATACACGCAGCTATTTTGAATACAAGTAACTTTGAAGAATAAGAGTGGCACTAATTTCGTCAATTAGCGCTTTGTTTTTACGCTGATTTTTTTTCAAGCCACTATCAATCATAGTTTGAAAAGCCATTTTCGAGGTAAAACGTTCATCAACTCTTTTAAAGGGTATTTTAGGAAATTGCTTTTTTAACTTTTCTAAGAATGGTAAAATTAAGGCTTCACTTTCTGAGGCGGTATTATCCATTTGTTTAGGCTCACCAACCAAAAATAATTCAACTTGCTCTTTACTTGTATAATCTTTTAAAAACTTCAATAGCTCTTTAGTATTAACCGTGGTAAGCCCTGAGGCTATAATCTGCAACGCATCAGTTACAGCCAATCCTGTTCTTTTTAAACCATAATCAATTGCTAAAATTCGAGCCATTATAATATTTTATGTAAAAGTAAAGCAATAAAATAAAAAAGACCGTCTTTACAGACGGCCTTTTTCCAATAGTTTAACCTTAATATTAATATTTGAAATCTTATAACTTTTAAGCTTTAGTAACTTTATTCATTTTAGGAAATAATAATTTAATATTATCAACCTTTTTTTCATTTACTCTGTTTAAATAAATTCTAATATCACTGTTAGTACGAGCAATAGTTTCTTTTAAATCTGCAGAATCAATTAATAAATTTTCTTTTTTGTTTTCAACACTAACTGTATCAACAGCAGTTGAAACTTCATCATTCATTTCAGAAACAGAAATTACATTATTAGTTTCAATACTCAAATTTTCACTTTGTGCGTTTCCGACAGAGAACGTAAGTAATAAAGTTAATAATATGTAAAAATTTATTTTCATCGTTTCATTTTGTTTGATGGGTCAAATATATGCCCAGATGAAGTCTTACAAACAATAAATTAGATGTAACTCACTGGATTCTCGATAATAAGAGCAGCTACTTGTTTTGTCGGTAAACAGTTCAAATGCATCATTTAATAGATTAAAAGCGCCTATTATGCAGTTTATCGGTATAGCGTTTTACTTTAAAGGATAATTGAATTTCTGAATTCTATAAAATTCGCACAAAATTGGTCAAGAATATGAGGGTTTATAAACCTATTATTATGATATTTCATTCCATTTTTAATAGATACCTATTATATTTGCCCAAAATAAACATAACAATGACAGAATTACAGCAAACTATTGAACAAGCTTGGGAAAACAGAGACCTTTTAAAAGATGAGCAAACTATTGCAGCTATAAGAAAAGTTATAGACTTATTGGATAAAGGCGAATTAAGGGTTGCTGAACCTATTGCAGGTGGTTGGCAGGTTAACGAATGGGTGAAAAAAGGAGTTGTACTTTACTTCCCCATTCAAAAAATGGAAACTATTGAATGTGGCCCTTTGGAATTTCATGATAAAATTCCGTTAAAACGTGGTTATGCTGAAAAAGGAATTCGTGTTGTGCCACATGCGGTTGCAAGACATGGTGCCTATATTTCTTCAGGTACTATTTTAATGCCTAGTTATGTGAATATTGGAGCTTATGTTGATAAAGGCAGTATGGTTGATACATGGGCAACTGTTGGAAGTTGTGCTCAAATAGGTAAAAATGTACATTTATCTGGTGGTGTTGGTATTGGTGGTGTTTTAGAACCTCTGCAGGCTGCTCCTGTTATAATTGAAGACAATGTTTTTGTTGGTTCTCGCTGTATAGTTGTTGAAGGCGTACATGTTGAAACAGAAGCTGTTTTAGGAGCCAATGTCGTTTTAACTATGAGTACAAAAATTATAGATGTAACTGGTGACAAACCAATAGAAATGAAAGGTAGAGTACCTGCTCGTTCAGTGGTTATCCCCGGAAGTTACACCAAAAAATTTCCTGCTGGCGACTTTCAAGTTCCTTGTGCTTTAATTATTGGAAAGCGTAAGGAAAGTACGGATAAGAAAACATCTTTAAATAATGCGCTTCGTGAAAATGATGTGGCGGTTTAAAAGAGTTTACAGTATTCAGTTGCAGTAGGCAGTCTTACTCGGGTGTTAAAAAGACTCGCTTTGATTGTAAATTTGAAGTATGAAAATTTTAGTTATACAACAAAAAATGATTGGCGATGTGCTTACAAGCACAATTCTCTTCGAAGCACTTTGCCAAAAATATCCAGATGCACAATTAGATTATTTGATAAACGAGCATACTTACCCTGTTGTTAAAAACAACCCTTACATAGATAACTTTATACTTTTAACTCCAGAAATTGAAAAAAATTATAGCGAACTTTATTCCTTTATTAAACAAATAAGAAAGACCAAATATGATGTTGTTATTGATGTTTATGGAAAAATAAGCAGTAATTTAATAACTTTATTCTCTGGTTCAAAAATAAAAATTGGCTATCATAAAAAACATACTTCGTTTATTTATAATAAAAATATAAAACGATTAAAAAAGCCTGAACACAGCTTAAGTCTCGCCATTGAAAATAGATTGCGTTTACTTATTCCTTTACAAATACCCTTTGGTAATTTTGAGCCAAAAATTATTCTTAATAAAAAAGAAATAGAACAAGCAAAAAACACACTGGAATCCTTTAAAGTTAAACTTAAAAATCCACTTTACATGATTAGTGTTTTAGGAAGCAGCCCAAAGAAAACATATCCTGCAAAGTATATGGCTGAATTGCTTGATTATATAATTCAAAATCAACCTAGTGCACAATTATTATTTAACTATATTCCAAATCAGATAAAAGAGGCAAAAGCGGTTTATAGTTTATGTTCTCAAACCACTCAAAAACAGATTTTTTTTGAATTATTTGGGACTAGTATTCGTGAATTTTTAGCTTTAACATCGCATTGCAATGCATTAATTGGTAACGAAGGTGGCGCTGTTAATATGGCCAAAGCACTAAAAAAACCAACATTTATTATTTTTAATCCAGGCTTAAATAAATCAAATTGGTTTGGAAGTGAAGAAAATAATAAAAATAGTGCTGTTCACCTTTCAGATTTTATTGATTATAAAGCTGAAGACTATAATGAGGCAAAACAAAATCCAAATACGTATTATTTAAAATTTAAACCTAAATTTATAGAGTCAAAATTAGCTGAATTTTTACGCAAAAACTGATGCATTATAAATTTTTAATTTACATATATTACAGTTATGCGCTGCCTATTGGAACACCAATTGAGCATGAAATTGTTAGTCGTGGCTAAACAAATAAAGAGTTTTTTGAAACCAACTATCCTCGAGGCAGTCCCGATAGCTATCGGGATCGAGGAATTCTTTTCGATTAAATGGTTTAGTGATTTTGAAGATGGAAAAAAAGCACTTTGGGATAAAAAACAATCCTTTAGATATGATTATTTGTAAATAATAGATTTAATAATAAGCCTCTTCTTTGAGGTAAATCTTTTAAATGATTTATCCACGAGCTGTTTTCAAATTTTGTTGTTTTATTACCTTTCCCTATCAAGTACATATTACGGTAAATATCACTGATGCTATTTATAAAATCTGTGCTACTCATACCAAATTCACTAAGCTGTTCAGGGGCATACTCGACATAAAAATATTTTGTTCTGTTTAATGTTTTAAAGGCTCCTCTAATAGCATTTATTTCATATCCTTCAATGTCCATGATTATCATATCAATGTTTTCCTCAGAAACAAGATCATCTAGTCTTTTCATATCAATTAAGCTTTCATCCTTTTTTATGGACAAAGCAATAGAGCTATTCCCTGTATTTATATCATTATGATTGATGTTAACTTTTCTTTCTTCCTCACCTATAGCAATATTTTTAATATCTGTGTTATTGGTTTTATTCAATAACAAATTATAATTTAACAGTTCAAAATTTTTAGGATTAGCTTCAAAACCATATACTTTTTTCACAGATTTTGCTATTGGAATTAACAAAGTACCAATATGGCACCCAACAAAAATCACAATCGATTCCTTATTTAGGTATTTTCTTAGACAACGTATTTCTTCCCAATCATATGTCCCATTTTTTAATAATTTTCTTGTTATGGTAAAATCTTTTGGATCAACAATAAACAGACCATTTTTTGTATTAGCGAGTATGCCTTTACCATAATTTGACAATAATTTATTTTTAAAATACCCTCTTATAAGGCGTGAAGCTTTTTTATGCTTTCTTATTTTCATAACGAACAGATTTTATGATATGATTGTAATCAAAATTTATGGTACATAAATTCAAAAATAACTTTTAGAATCCAAAAATGGACTAGAATTTGATAAAATTTAAAACAATCCCACTTATTTTATTTTTAATAAAGAAGCACCTTATTAAAATGCTGAATTTCAGAAATAAAATTCGTTTTTAAAATATCATTATAACCTGAGTTCGATATAAAAATCTCT
>TARA_R110002049_G_scaffold133138_1_pt1 | contig 12205 bp, 11 predicted proteins | sample TARA_R110002049 | Tara Oceans TARA_R110002049 (sample SAMEA4396941) | marine metagenome | biome: Polar Biome; feature: [SRF] surface water layer (ENVO:00010504); material: water (ENVO:00002006), including particulate matter (ENVO:01000060) such as... | depth 5 m | reverse complement strand
GGGGGGGGGGGACAGTGATTACTCCCCTCAGATCATAACGTGGCGATTGGAATTTTTCGCCAGGTCGCCGCTACGCTCAAGTATGGGATGTGCAGTAATACTCTGAATTTCCTATACTCAATATTGTGGAGAGCGTCGGCGGTCATTCACAAAAATCGCAAAGGAGAAATTATGTCAGATCATGTGTACAAAACTATCGAAATTACCGGTTCGTCGAAAATATCAATCGAGGATGCCGTAAAACAAGCCATTAGTCGCACCGGCGAGAGCGTCGACAGCCTTGGCTGGTTCCAGGTGAGCGATATCCGCGGCCACATCGAAAAAGGCGAGATCGCACACTGGCAGGTGACGACCAAAGTCGGCTTTACTCTGGTCGATTAATACAAGGGCTCGTTCTGCGTTCGCCATCTATATGTCGGTGCAGCGTCGTCTGCGTCCCGCGGCCGGTAAGCAGCAATCACGATGTCCCGGAAGACCCGGCTTTAAATTTCATAAACATGTCAGCGAGATATATCAACAATGTCAACGCAACCATTTCTAACTGACCTCAAAACCTTGCGCGAGCGGGCAGATCACACAGTTCGTCGGCCTCATGAGAAAGTTTCAGCCCTGAGCGTCAGGGCCAGGTGAGGCTGGCGTCTCGTTCAGCGGAAAAAACAGCGTGTAAAGCACGGGCACAACGCCCAGGGTGAGGAGCGTACCGGCGCCCAGCCCGAACGCGATCACGCCGGCCATACCGTAAAATAGCGGGTCCCGACCGACGATGAGTGGCAACAGGCCGAGGATGGTGGTGATGGCGCTCATCAAAATGGGGCGCAGGCGCCGCACGCATGCCTTCACGACAGCCCCATAATCGTTTCTGCCCGATTCCCTACGCTCGATGTCAATACGATCGATCAGCACAATCGCATTGTTAATAATAATCCCCGCGAGCGCGAAGAAACCGAGGATCACCATAAACCCCAGGTTGGCCTGCAAAACCACCAGGCCCAGGGCCGCGCCGATCATCATCAGCGGTACGATGGACAGAATAATCGCCGGGCGCCGGAGGTCGTTGAACTGGGCGACCAGCAACAGGGCAATGATGCACAGCACCAGGGGCACATTGGCGAGCAGTGCCGAGCGCGCTTCAGCGGACTCCTTGACCACACCGTCCAGTTCTATGCTGTGGTTGAATGGCAGGGCCTCGCGCAGTTTGTTCAACTCCGGCTGCAGGAGCGGCACCATATCCTCAGCCGTCATGCGCGTGTTGCGAGCGGTAATACTCACTGTGCGCACCATGTCCTCTCTCGCCAGGGTGGACCAGGTATTCTGCAATTCAAAATCCGCGACCTGGAAAAGAGGAACTGCCTGTGCATCGCGAGAAGACCGCACCGACAGGCTCTTGAGACGATCAAGGTTCTGCCGCTCTGCCCTGTCGCCACGCACCATTACGGGAAAAATATCGTCACCCTCGCGAAACTCGGTGACCGCCCGGCCGGAAAAAAATGTTTCCAGCGTGTCGGCGATATCCCGCGAGGTAACGCCTGCGCGGCGCGCGCGTGCCTGGTCGACCTGCACGATCACTTTGCTGACCCGGCCCTGCCAGTCGTTGCGGATATCGATCATGCCGGGAATTTCGCCGAGCAGGCCTTCGATTTCCTCCGCGCTGCGATACAGGTAATCGGGGTCCGGGCCCTTGACCTGAATCTCAATCACGCTGGAGTCGGTGGGGCCGAGAAACATATCAGTCACCCGCGTATTCACACCGGGCAACCGCTCGCGGAACGCCTCGCGCAGGGCGCGAATCGACGTTGCGAGATTCTCGTGATGATCGACATTGATCACCATGAAAGCCGCGTTATCGGCTGGATCCACGGGCGACAATGACAACACGAAGCGCGGACCGCCAAAGCCCACGTAAGCGGCATGGCTGCCCAGGTGGGGAAAGCTTTGCCTGTCGCTGACAATCATCGACGCCTCGCGCACCGCGGCGTCCGTCGCGCGCGTGGTGACCCCTGCAGGCAGGTCGATATAAACCAGCACCTGGTTCCTGTCCGAGGCGGGGAAAAATTTGGCGGGTACCTGCTGCAGGCCCCAGAAGGCCGCACCCAGTAGCGCCGCCATGATCAACAGGAACAGTACCCGCATTCGCAGAATCCGCCACAGCACATTGCGATAGGCACTGGTCAGGAACTCGAACAAGCGATTGGCAAGGCGGTTTTGTTCGCTATCTGTGTCACTGCCTGCACGCGTAAAACTCTGGCACAGCAGTGGTGTGACGGCCAGGGAAAAGAGCCAGGATGCCGACAGGGTAATCAGGATCACGAGTGAAATACTGCGGGTGTATTCGCCCGCGGCGTGCTCTGCCATCATCAGTGGCAAAAACACCAGGATGGTCGTCAGTGTCGATGCGAGTAACGGCAGCGCCAGCTCGCCACCCGTGCGGCAAATCGCCTGCCGCCGCTCCTCGCCGTCCTCCAGCCGGCGCTTGCAATCCTCGGCGACGACAATGCCGTTGTCTACCAGCAAGCCCAGCGAGATGATCATGGTTGCCAGGCTCATACGCTCCAGCGGCATACCGGCCAAACCCATCACCGCCAGTGTTGCCAGCATCACCGCGGGGACAATTGCGCCCACGATAAGCCCGGTGCGCAGGCCAAGGAACAGCATGGCAACGGCGACAACGATGACCAGTGTTTGTAGGAGGCTGGTGGTCACGCCATAAACCGCGTTGGCGACCTGCTCGGCCTGGTAGGTCACGATGTCCAGCTGGTAACCCACCGGCAGCTCCTGCTCGAGCGTATCGAGCTGCTCGCGCACACGGGCAGCGTAGTCGAGCACGCTGGAATCCGGTGTCATGACAACGGCTATTATTATGGCAGGCTGACCATTGTAGTACGCAGTGCGCCGGGGAGGGTCGACGAATCCGCGCTCGACGCTGGCCACGTCGCGCAGGGGCACCACCGTACCGTCTGCTATCGGCACCAGGGTCTCCGCCACCGCCTCCAGCGTGTCGAAGTTGCCCGTGGGCTCAATCACAAATGCGCGACTGAGTGTGTCCAGCTCACCGCCGGGCCTGATAATGTTCTGGCTTTGCAAAGTACGTATGAGTACCGCCGGGTCAACGCCGAGTTCCGCCAGCCGACCGCCATCGATCTCGATGTAGATTCGCTCTGCCTGGGCGCCGAGAATCTGCACCCGCTTGGTACCGGGAACACGATAGAGTCGATCGCGAATCTGCTGTGCCCGGTCGAACATCTCCCCCATGTCGAAATCACTGGCCGTCAACGCCGCGGTCACCACCGCGACGTCGCCAAAGTCATCATTGAGGAAGGGAGGCCGCGTCCCTTCGGGCAGGCGGCGCCGCGCCTCCTCTACCTGTTCGCGCACCTCGTCCCAGATCTGGTCGAGATCGAAATAGGTGTCCCAGATGACCACGTGAACGATGGATCGGCCGGTTTGCGAGGTAGAGCGGATTTCCTTCACCTCAGGCACCTGCCTGACGGCCTCCTCAATGGTTTTGGTAATCAGCGCCTCGACCCGCTCTGTGGGCAGGCCCGGGAACTCCGTGGTGATGACCGCTTCGCGGATAGTGATTTCGGGGTCCTCGCGCGCAGGTAGCGCGAAGTAACTGAAAAAGCCGTAGGCCATGGCGAGGAAAACCGCGCACAGTACTAGCGGTCGGAAACGGAGCGCGAGTTCCGTCAGGTTCATCAGGGTGACTCGGAGACCGTTGCGGGCTGTTCCGAGCGTGCGGTGCCTTTGCCCATCAACAGTACCGGTTCGCTGTCGCGCAGAAACTCCAGCCCTTTGCTGGCGATAACTTCGCCGGCCTGCAGGCCTTCGCTCACCAGGGCACTATTGCCAGTCAGCTGCGTGATAGACACCGGGCGTCGCCGCACCGTGCCCGTGTCTTCATCGTAAACAAACGCCACCTTGCCCTGGCCCTCAACCGGCAGAAAAGCCGCCACCGGGATAACAACGAGGTGCTTGTCGTGGGTGACAACCCCGGCGGGGTCGAGCGGGAAGGCCACCTCGGCCGTCATGCCCGGACGCGGCGGATTATCCGTGTCGCCGAGCAGGAGGGTCACCGGGTACGCATTGAGTTCAGTCGCATCGCTGCCGATTTCCGTCACCTTGCCCGGTGTGCTCAACCCTGGCCTGGCAGGAAAGGTGACGACATGTTCGGAGCCCGGCTGCACGCGGTGCACAAAGGTCTCCGGCACCGAAACCACGACCTCGACATTGTCTGGAGACCCCTGAATACGCAGTATTGGCTGTCCCGGGCTGATTTGCTGGGAGGGCTCCGCCAGACGCGCGCTCACCTCACCCGCGTAAGGCGCGCGCAGCTCGGCGTCTGAGAGATCGTCTTCGGCGAGGGCCAGCGAGGCCTCTGTGGTAGCGACCCTGCTGCGCGCCGTGTCCAGCGCGGCGCGGGCGCTATCCAGTGCTGATTGGGAGGCAAAGTTTTCCGCCGCCAGTGCCTGCAGGCGATCGAAATCGTTCTCCGCTTCGCGTGCCCTGGCTCTTGCCTCGGCGACTGCTGCCCTTGCGCGCTCCACTCCCAGCTTAAAATCGCGTTGATTGAGTTGTGCCAGCAACTGGTGCTGTTCGAATCGGTCGCCCACGTCGACGCCCACAGATTCCAGTGTGCCCCCAACCTCAAAGCCGATGCTGGCGCGCTTTACCGCACGCACTACCCCGGGCAAGCTGCGCAGCGCGTCACCGCCGGTATACGGTTTGACCTCGGTCCATGCGATAACGCGAGGAGGTGTTTCTTGCTCGGGCTCCCCTCGCTCGCACCCGCCCAGCGTGACCGCCGCGAGCAGGCTGCACGCCAGTATGGCAGTGTGCCTGATCAACATGGTTGTTTTGACGGGACTAAAATGTTCCACGGCTTTCCCCCACAGGCTTGGGCTGGGCATGCTGACGCCCACTTTCCTTGGTCAGCCCGCTTGATAACGCAAACCTCTCTTCAGGCCACATTTTCGTCGAGATACTTCTCGATCTCGTGTTTCAGCCTCGATTCGAACAGCGACGCCAGCATCCCGAGTTTGACCGATACCTCAATCTTTTCATCGCCGAATGACAGCGCGCCATCAACCCCGCGGCCGCTGATGCTCACGGAGTCTTCTTGCCACTGTGCACGGAGTCCGTACTCGCGTTCGATCTTCGAAGCCAGTTCCCGCGCAGCCGCACGCACTTCCGTCTTGGGCATGGTGTAGCGCCGACTGATCTGAAACCGTGCCATACACATTCCTTGGGGTTACCGGGTGAGAGCGTTTGCCAGGCATCGGCGTTGGCGATGGCAGTGGTTGCAATAACTCCTGCTATCGTGATTTCCCATCCCCGGAGGGGCTGGCATAGCGGTCATTCAGCGACTGTACGAATTTGTCTGCATCTGCCAGCACAGACTCCAACTGCCGCCGGCTGCGCCCGGTCCACCCCCGGGGGCGCGCGGAGATGGAGGCGCGCCACCACGCTTTAAGATTATGCGCAAACGCATCCGTCACAAGTTCCCGGTCACGCTCCTGCATGTCACGTTTGGCCAGGGTGCGCAGCACTGAGCGTCCACAGTACCAACGCAAGCGTCGCGAAATCAGTAACACCAGCGCCAGCAGTACCGCCAATACACTGAGGAAAACCGGCCAGTCCGCACCGACCAGCGGCGTGAACTCAAGACCCTGCCAGAGTCCCATGGCGCTGGACGCTCCCAGAAAGAGCGCCACCAGCGCACCAAACACCACGCTATTGAGCCAGAATGTGCGCCTGCGCCAGAGTTTGCGAGCCTCGGCCACCTGGGGAACGATGTCATCCCGCAGGTACTTGGCGGTCTTCTCAAGCACACCCACCACACGGTAGGCCCGCTCCACCTCCACCTGGCGAATACGCGTCTCGATGTCGGCGAGGTCTTCGTCGCGCTTTCGCTCCAGGCGCTCCCGCACCTGTTCATCCTCGATCGCCACGGCGGCCTCCCTGGCAAACAGCCGGTAGAAACGACCGGCGGTGAGCCCGTTCTGGGCCAGAGCCCGCTGCCAGGCGGCGACCACTTCCTCCGGGTTGTCCTCACGCGCGGTGTTGTCGATCTGGTTGAGTATATAAAGAAACTTGGTGGAATCCGGTCGGTTGATCGTGTTGGCCACCAGGTGTTCAAGGGTATCGCGCATGGCACCCGGCTCCGGGTGACGGGCATCGAAGAAAACCAGCACCAGATCCGACAGATCCATGATGTGGTCGGTAATCAGTAGCGTGGAGGAACGCTGTTGATCAGCGTCAAAGCCTGGCGAATCGATGAATATCTTGCCGCGAATGGACTCGGCCCGGAATGTTTTCAGTTGCAGGTAGGAATCCACCCGGCGCCCCTCCCCCCGGGCAGCCTCTTCAATGTTGCGACTGATGCGGTAGAAGGGGAATCGGGGGTCGCTGTCCAGTGACAGCCCGGGCAGGACCGTGCTCCCTTCTTGTGTTGTCCCGTAGCAGATCACGGTGAATTTATCGTCCACGGCCTGGTTACCCGTGCGTTGCAGCGAATCGCCGATCAACTGGTTGATAAAGGTGGACTTGCCGGACGAGAATGTCCCCAGCAGGGAAATGACGGGCCACCAGGAAACCTGTACGGCATACGAATCGTCCACACCCATCACTCCAAGGCGGCGGGCGACCCGGTCGAGCCTGCGAAAGCTCTTCACCGCCCCGGCAAGGACCGGATTTTCCTGCTGCAGATGGGCTTCGAGCCTTTTGACCCGCTCATCAATAGAAGATTTTGCCATGCTCGACCTTATCCTCCCGAAAGTCCCGCGACAGGTGAACGCCCGGGAACGCGGCAACCTGCCGGGTGAGGCTCGAGTGGCTGGAACTCGAGCGGGTAGTGTCGCAATTGACTGGAGTGACCGCGAATCATATCACCCACAGCCGCAGGGGCATAAATGGCCCGGCGAGACCACACGGTAGTGTGTGGCCGAATTGCCGCTGCTTAACCAGTTGCTATTGCCGTGCTCAGTGGCCAATTATCCAGAACTCCCCGCAGGCCTGGACCCGCGATCGGCCGCCGGCGAAATACGCCAGATGGTATTGCCCACGTCGTCCGCCACCAGCACCGCCCCGTCGGCGGCGACTGCAACGCCGACAGGCCGGCCCCTGGCCTTACCATCCTCCGACAGGAAGCCCGCCAGAATCGTCTCCGGCGGTCCGGCAGGCTCGCCGTTATCGAAGGGCACAAAAATCACCTCGTAACCGCTCTTCGGGTCGCGATTCCAGGAACCGTGCAGACCGACGAACGCCCCATTCCGGTATCTCTGCGACAGCAACTCGCCCTCGTAAAATGCCAGACCAAGAGCGGCGGTGTGGGCGCCGAGCGCGTAATCCGGCACCACTGCCGCGGCCACCAGCTCCGGCCGCCGGGGCTCTACGCGCGGGTCAACGTGCTGACCGTAATAACTGTAGGGCCAGCCGTAAAAGGCGCCCTCTTGCACCGCTGTCATGTAATCCGGCACAAGGTTGTCGCCCAGTTCGTCGCGCTCATTAACGGTGGTCCACAGTTCGCCGGATTGCGGATGCCATGCGAGTCCGTTGGGGTTACGCAGGCCGCTGGCGTATATCCGTGTTTCACCGGTTGCCGGGTTGATCGCCAGAATCGCAGCCCGGTTCACCTCCTTGTCCATGCCGTTCTCGCCGACGTTGCTGTTCGAGCCCACTGTCACCAGGAGCGTGCGACCGGCCGGCGTACCAATGACGTTTTTCGTCCAGTGATGATTGATGGGGCCGGCGGGTAGCTGCGCAACAACTTCGCCCGGCCCGGTCAACCGGGTCGCTCCGGGCTGGTAGTCGAACCGCACCAGGGCATCGGTATTGGCCACGTAGAGCTCGCTCCCGTCCAGGTACATCCCGAAAGGCGAGTTGAGGTTTTCCAGAAACACGCTGCGCTGGTCGACGACGCCGTCGGCGTCGGTATCGCGCAGCAGCGATATGCGGTTGGCACTGGGCACCCCGGCGCCCGCGCGCTGCATCACTTTCGACATAATCCAGCCGCGAATGCCGCCCAACCCGGAATCCGCCGGGGCGTTGCTTTCAGCGACCAGAACATCGCCGTTGGGCAGCACGTACAACCAGCGCGGATGATCCAGGCCGCTGGCGAACGCATTCACCTGCAACCCGACTGCCGCAACCGGCCTCTCGCCCTCTGGCCAGGCAGCGGCAGGTGCGATATTGACCGTCGGAATAAGTGAAGACTCGGGCTCGACAAGCTGGGGGGAGGCGCCAAAGGTGGGCTCTATGGGCTTTCGCGGACTGCCACAACCGCTAACGAGGGCGAATACAAGGATCGGCAACAGAAAACGATAGTTATACATGACTGAAAACTCGCGATGAATACAACGAGGATGCTGGCATACATCGTGCCAGCGCGTCACAACTTCAAAAGTGCGTTAAGTGAGAAGAGCCCCATGGTGTCCCATGCGCGCATGGTCTATCCGGTTTCGGTTGACTTACCGGACCTGCTGGCATAGGCTTTGGCCTATGCTATATAAGCCGGAGGATATTCGAATGTCAACTTCTGAACGCCATGTACGCCTCTTTCGCAATGGACGCAACCAGGCCCTACGCATTCCTCGCGAGTTCGAGTTGGAGGGTGAAGAAGCACTCATCCACAAGGAAGGAGACCGGCTGATTGTGGAACCGATCCGCAAAGGCAGGCTGCTGGCACTGCTGGCCTCTCTGGATCCGTTGACCGAATCATTTCCCGATATCGATGATGACCTGCCTCCACTGGATGACGTGCAGCTATGAGTGGATCCCTGGCGTATTTACTGGATACCAACATCCTGTCCGATCTTGTCCGCAATCCGCAAGGCGTGGTGGCAGCACATATCACAAAGGCAGGCGAGAATACTGTTTGCACCAGCATCATTGCAGCCGCAGAACTCCGCTATGGCGCAATCAAGTCAAACTCTGTGAAACTTGCAGAACGCATTGACTTGATCCTCTCGGCACTTGAAATCCTGCCACTCGAAACACCCGCCGACCACCAGTACGCATCATTACGCCATCACCTCACGCGTCGGGGAACACCCATGGGGCCAAATGATCTACTGATAGCTGCACATGCACTCGCAAGTGACCTTACAGTTATAACCGCCAATGTCGGGGAATTCTCCCGGGTGCCGGGGCTGAAAGCGGAGAACTGGCTACAGGCATAGTCCGCAACGGTATCGGCAAGTGAACCTTTTAAAGCTGCCGTAATCCGACCTTGATTTTCAATCCACCGCCCTGTTCCACTCATCATACGCAGTTACCCGCAGATCACGATAGTGCAGCGCCCGGACCACGCACCTGAGCGAGTCAGTGCGGCCGTCGGACGAAGCTTTATCCGCGGGGATCAACGGGCCGACGGGATTGGACATGGGCTGCTCCGGCTTGCACAGGTCTGGCGCCTATCCTAGCCTACCTGGTAGTTTATGGGTTTTCCCTGTTTCAACTAATCCAGTCGGTAGGCCAACGCAATTTTGTTTGGTTTGCACTGCGTACTCCGCGCCACTCGATCTTCCAGGAGCCTGGAAATCCAGATGAAAATTATCGAAAAGGGACTGCTCGTCCCGGCGCTGCTGGCCAGCTTTGCGGCCATGGCGCAGCTCCCCGTACCGGGTGGCCAGGGCTGGACCCATAGCGAATTCGATGATATCGAACCGAGCGATTACCAGTGGCTGACCCGGGATGGCGAGCGGGTGTTGCAGGCCCGCTGCGACGCCAGCGCATCGTTGTACGGTGTACAACGGCGAATTGATCTGCAAGAACAGCCGGTGCTGAGCTGGGAATGGCGTGTCGCGCGTGTTTACGAAAACATCGAGGAACGCAACAAGTCAGGCGATGACTTTCCGGCGCGCGTCTACGCCGTGATCGACGGCGGCCTGTTCATTTGGCGCACCCGAGCCCTCAACTATGTCTGGTCCAGCGAAGAGGCCGTGGGCAGCGACTGGCCCAACCCCTTTCGCAGTCAGGCGCACATGATCGTCGTGGCCAGCGGTCCGTCCGGGAAAGGTCAATGGCGGTCCGCATCGCGTAATCTCGTGACCGATTTCAAGCGCTATTTCGACATGGATATCGACGCTATCGACGGTATCGCCGTGATGAGCGATTGTGACAACACCGGTGGCGAGACCACCGCCTGGTTCAGGAATATTCGCTTCAGTGCCCCCTAAAGTGCAGCACTGGTGGTCCCCCGATTGCACCCGGTACTGCCGTCCATGTGATCTGGCCATGCGTCAATTCCCCAGCGCCGCGGTTGCTGGCACGTAGTCGAGCGCCAGCGCCTCGGCGACGGCCAGGCAGCTAAGGTTGCCGCGGTGTACGTTTAAACCGTTCAACAGGTGTGGATCATCCAGCAGTGCCTGGCGGTAACCCTTGTTGGCCAGGTTGATGGTGAAGGGCAGAGTGGCATTGTTCAGGGCAAAGGTCGAAGTGCGCGCCACCGCGCCCGGCATATTGGTCACGCAGTAATGCACCACCCCTTCCTCCACATAGGTTGGCTCCGCATGCGTGGTGGCGCGGCTGGTTTCAAAGCACCCGCCCTGGTCGATCGCCACGTCAACCAGCACGGAACCCGGTTGCATGGTGCGCAGCATCGCCCGGTCCACCAGTTTGGGCGCCGCGGCCCCGGGTACGAGCACCGCTCCCACCAACAGGTCGGCACTGGTCACGTAGCGCGACAGGGCCTCGCGGGTTGAAAACACCGTGTTAAGCCTGCACCCGAACTGAAAATCCAGCTCTTTCAAACGCTGCAGGGATTTGTCCAGCACGGTCACATGCGCTTCCATGCCCATCGCCATGCGGATGGCATTGGTGCCTACCACGCCGCCGCCAATCACCACCACCGCGGCGGCTTCAACTCCCGGCACCCCACCGAGCAATATCCCCGATCCGCCCTGTTCCTTTTCCAGGCAGTGCGCACCTGCCTGGATGGACATGCGTCCCGCAACCTCGCTCATCGGCGATAGCAGGGGCAAACTGTTGTTCGGGCCGGTGACAGTCTCGTAGGCGATGGCGATACAGCCGGATTCAAGCAGGCAGGCGGTCTGCTGTGGGTCAGGCGCGAGGTGAAGGTAGGTGAACAACACCTGCCCTTCGCGCAGCATGGCGCACTCATGCGGCTGTGGCTCCTTGACTTTCACCACCATCTCGGCGCGCGCAAATATCTCCTCCGCCGTGGCGACAATTTCAGCGCCCGCCTGGCGGTACAGATCATCACCCAGGCCGATGTTTTCCCCCGCGGTACTTTGAACCATGACCTGATGACCGTGATGTGCGAGTTCGTACACACTTCCGGTTGTCAGGCCCACCCGGTATTCATGGGTTTTTACTTCTTTGGGTACGCCTATCAGCATTACATGTTCCTCCCTGCCCCCCCCGACCCGGCGGACCCAGGAAATCAATATGATGGGGTTTGCGTTCTGGTCAGGACTGAGACTCTCCGAGCTCATCGCCCTGGCATGGAAAGCTATTGACTTAAAAACCGGTACCGTCAAAGTATGTCGGGCCAGGGTGAACGGGTACTATAAACAAACAAAACCAAACGCTCCACATGCGAAGTGGAACTGATTGATCCAGCGATTCAATGGCTGCAGGTGCAGCGTCTTTTCACCGAACGATTATAGGCTCGTCGCCTCAAAATCATGTCGCGAGACAATAAGAAACAATTCTCCGAGGACGTTCGCCTCGTTTTCTTGAACAGCAACAAAGAGGCCACGCGCATCCGACGGGACGGTATGAAATAACTTTTGGCGTGCGCATCTAAAAAAGGCCTGGGTACGCTATCGCGGGCCTAACACTGCACGGCACACCTTCATCAGCCGATGGCTGACCGCCGGCATCGCGAAAAAATGGATCATTTGTCAGGTGGGTCATACCAGTACGCGCTTGATCGATGAGCACTAAGGCAAGCGGATCTCCGCAGATGCGACCGGGATGGCGCGGTTTGTGTCGGAGCGATTGGGAGTTTCTGAGCGTTTGGTCCCAAAATGGTCCCACGACAGCGGAAAAATAATGGCGGAAAGCGAGGGATGAATCAGAACAGGCTAAGGCCTGTTCTGACCCTGCGGGCTTCGCGGCTGCGCCGCTCGTTTCAAATTCGCCGGTAGCGGCGAATTTGTCGAACCGGGGGGTTCGTCCACACCGTGAACTTCACCACAAATACAAAGGGGTCAGAGCTGTTGCTCTGACCCCTTTGTATTTG
>TARA_R110002049_G_scaffold74278_3_pt1 | contig 12206 bp, 8 predicted proteins | sample TARA_R110002049 | Tara Oceans TARA_R110002049 (sample SAMEA4396941) | marine metagenome | biome: Polar Biome; feature: [SRF] surface water layer (ENVO:00010504); material: water (ENVO:00002006), including particulate matter (ENVO:01000060) such as... | depth 5 m | reverse complement strand
TCGTGATTCAATGTTTTCAGCGGATATGAACTCTTCAGTAGTTAAACGCATTGAAGATGTAAATATGTTGCGAACAGCACAGTTTGCGGAAGATGCCGGGCCGATGGCTCATCCTATAAGGCCTGCTTCATATATGGAAATATCTAACTTCTACACATTAACAGTTTATGAGAAAGGGGCTGAAGTTGTTCGTATGCTTCATACATTGTTAGGTGCGGATCAGTTTAGGGCGGGATCTGATTTATACTTTGATCGACATGATGGCCAAGCTGTTACTACTGAAGACTTTGTATCAGCAATGGAAGATGTATCGGGAAGGGATTTGTCGCAGTTTAAACGCTGGTATGATCAGGCTGGTACACCTGAAGTCAACGTAACAGCTATTTATAATCAGAATACGAAGGAATATAAATTAACGTTTAAGCAGTCCTGTTCTCCATCCCCCGGGCAGCCAAAGAAAAAACCGTTTGTTATTCCTATTAGTTTAGGTTTGTTGGATGATCGTGGACAGGGGATATCGTTGTCTATTGATGAGGGAAATAAAGAGTATTTATTCGAGCTAATTGATGAGGAAGAAACTGTTGTTTTTGACGGCATAGAGTCTGAGCCTACGCCATCACTATTAAGAGGGTTTTCCGCTCCTGTTAAGCTAAGCTTTGCTTATAGTGATGAGCAGCTTCTATTTTTGATGCAATACGATGAAGATGGCTTTAATCGTTGGGATGCAGGGCAAACACTTTCGTTACGCATACTTCAGCGACTTATTGATCTACTTAAACAAGGTAAGAGCTTGCAGCTTCCTCTATCTTATATTGAAGCTTTCAGGAAAATACTAAGCGATGAGTCTTTAGATAAGGCGATGGTTTGTAAAATGTTAATTTTGCCAGCTGAGTCATATCTAATTCAAGTGTCAGAAGAGGCTGATGTTGATTTAATTCATCAAGCTAGAGAGTTTGTGCGTAGTGAGTTAGCGACACGTTTGTCAAAAGAGTTAATCGCTGTTTATGAGATTAATGCGATCTATGCTGGTGTGAATGCCTTGAGTTACGCAGCGATGTCGCAAAGAGCATTAAAGAATGCTGTGTTGGGTCTTCTCGGTGCTAGCATGGGTGAAGAAATAAAATCACGATATTTGTCTATGTCGGAGCAGCAATTTTCGGGTGGTGAGAATATGACCGATGTTTTTGCTGCGCTTTCAGCTTTAGTTAACTCTGGCGATAGAGTTATTGCCCAAGTAGCTTTAGAAAAGTTTTATACTAAGTGGAAGAGTGATGCGCAGGTCATGGAACAATGGTTCTCTGTGCAGTCATCCAGCACGACTTTTGCTGACCTTAATGTTATTCATTCTTTAATGTCTTTGCCTGATTTTGATATTACCAATCCTAATAAAGTGCGCTCTGTAGTGGGTGCATTCTGTAATCAGAACCTAGTGGGATTCCATAAAAAAGATGGTTCTGGCTATAGTTTTCTGGCAGATATTATTCTTAAGCTAGATAAGCTCAACCCTCAAATCGCCTCACGACTAATGACGCCATTAACGCGTTGGAAAAAATATGATGTAGCACGTCAGGCCTTATTGAAAATTCAGCTTGAAAGGGTTCAGTCAGAGTCATCACTGTCTAAAGATGTGAGAGAAGTTGTAGAAAAAAGCTTGGCATGACTTCTCTATAACATTCATTTCTAAATAAAAAAGGATGACTTGATTAATCATCCTTTTTTATATCTAAGTAGCTTAGTTGAGCTTTTTTAGGTTTAGTTATATTTCATAACAAAACTAACATAGACAGATTGAAAAAATCTGCTAAAAATTAATAGCATGGGTAATCTTTTTGAAGTGATTTGAAAGCTTACTTAGCATGTTAAAAGTAAGTTTAGTTACTTACTAATGGTTATTAACAGCAATCTGGAGTTTCGTTAATAACATTCTTAATGAAAGTTGATACAAATTAGGTATGTTTCAAGGTATTCATATGACCAATAAGTCTGTTCTGATATGTAGTGTTTTTGCACTAGTGTTCGGTGCGTTTAATGTAAACGCTAAAGTTTCCAGTGATGAAGTTGCCAAGCTAGGGAAATCGTTAACCCCGTTTGGTTCGATTAAGTCTGGGAATAAAAGTAAAACAATTCCAGGGTGGACTGGTGGTATCACCAAACCTCCTGCAGGCTATACTGGCTCAGGAATGCATCATATTGATCCTTTTGCTGATGACGCAATCAAGTTCTCAATTGATAAAAGCAATTATGAAGGCTTTAAAAAGTACCTGACACCGGGTCAGTATTCGATGTTTGAAACCTATCCGAATACGTTTAAATTAAATATTTATCCAACGCATCGCTCTCATTCTATGCCAGGATGGATTTTGGAAAATACAAGAAAAAATGCTCTTACTTCATCGCTCGCTAATGGTGGTGTTGGTATCAAGGATGCATTTGGCGGTATTCCTTTCCCTATTTTGCATGGTAAAAATGAAGAAAAAGCATTGCAAACTATGTGGAATCACTTGACAAGGTGGCGTGGAATATACGTGACTAGCAGAACTGCTGAACTTCCGGTTCAACGTGACGGTAGCTATTCACCCGTAATAAAGCAGCAGGAAATATTTTTTAACTTTCATAACCCAGAAGGTAGTTTTAAAAAGCTAGATAATATTTTGTTCTACTTTTTAACGTTCAATATAGCCCCTGCACGTTTAGCGGGTGGTGCTTTGTTGGTGCATGAAACTTTAGATCAAAGTAAAGAGGCTCGTGGCGCATGGGATTATAACTCAGGTCAGCGACGTGTAAGACGTGCACCTAATATCGCTTATGATTCGCCAATAGCGTCTTCAGATAACACTCGTACAGCTGATGATACCGATATGTATAACGGCGCTCCTGATCGTTATAACTGGGACTACAAAGGCGTCAAAGAGTTCTTTATTCCATACAATAATTACATGATAGGTAAGCAAGGCCTTAAGTATGATGATGTCATTATGCCGGGTCATTTAAATCCAGATTACTTACGTTGGGAATTGCATCGAGTTCATGTTGTCGAAGCAAACCTGAAAGATGGCGAACGACATATCTATAAGAAGCGTGTTTATTATATTGATGAAGATAGTTGGGGTGTTGCGATGGTTGATCAATACGATAATCGTGGTGAACTCTGGCGTGTAAGTATGGCGCTTTTGAAAAACTACTATGAATTGCCAGGGGTATGGACTAGCGGCAATGTTTTTCACGACCTTCAAGCACGTAGATATAGTGTGAATGGCCTTTATTCAGAAGAAAAAATCGCTCCTGTATTTGAAACTAAAATACCTAATAGTCGATATTTTAAACCATCATCTTTAAGACGTTTAGGTCGTTAGGGTTTAATTCTGCATGAAATTTAGGGTGCTGAGCTTAGTACGAGGGGTTCTTTGTCGAGCATCTGGATCTGTCATCATCACTACAAATATTATTAAGGGTCAAGGATGACCTTGATCTCAGTAATAAAAGGTTAATACATGAAAATTTTATTGAATAGATTTAAGTCGGGTTTAATTGGTGCTATCAGCTTAGGCTTGATAGTACTACCTGCATTGGCGGTAGAAGATGTGCTGAATACACCTTCTTTAAAAACAGATTTGGCTTCTCAAAACTTACTGTTGGATATTGCTAAGGCCGGAGAGCGATTAGTTACAGTTGGTTATCGTGGCCATATTATCTATTCAGATGATGAGGGTAAGACTTGGCAGCAAGCGCAAGTTCCCGTTTCGGTATTGTTAAATGCAGTAAGTTTTGTTGATGAAAACCATGGTTGGGCTGTTGGGCATTCGGGTGTTATTTTGCATACCTCCGATGGTGGTAAGACATGGCTTACACAATTCGATGGAAACGCTGCAAATAAAATGATTATCACGCAAGCTGAACAGCGTGTTGAAGTAATGATGGAGAAAGTTGATCAAGCTTCTGAAGATGAGCTTGGGGACTTAGAATATGCGCTTGAAGATGCACATTACGCGCTTGAAGATGCTCGTCTTGATGCTGAGGTGGGTGCTAGTAAGCCATTCTTAGATGTATTGTTTAGTAGTCGCAAAGAAGGGTTTGCTGTTGGCGCCTATGGTTATTTTTTCAAGACTAAAGATGGTGGAGAGTCTTGGGAAAATTACGGAACGCGAATACAAAACCCCGATAGGTTTCATCTAAACGCTATTAACATAGTAAAGGGTGGCGCTTTATTTATAGTAGGCGAAGCGGGAATTATTTTTAGATCAAAAGATGGCGGAGAGTCTTGGGAGTCGGTTGATAGTCCCTATGGAGGGTCTTTTTTTGGCGTTGTTGGTACGCATGAGCGAGATGCGGTCATTGCATTTGGTTTAAGGGGGCACTTATATCGCTCCCAAGATGCAGGTAATACATGGAAAGCAATTGATTCAGGCAGTGAAGGGACCTTGATGTCTGCTGCAATTAGCCAAGAAGGTGATATTTCTGTCGTGGGTAATTCTGGAACTGTATTGTTTAGTAAGGATGGGGGGCGATCTTTTAATGAAGTTATACGTGGGGATCGTTTGAGTAATACTTCTGCAGTATTTGTTGAGCCAAATAAAATTGCCTTGGTGGGTGAAAATGGGGTGAATATATCGAGGCCAACAGGGGCTAAGCTCTAATACCTTCTTTGCATAAAAACATATAACCATAACGACTAGAATTAAGAGGATTGATGGATGTCAAACCCAGGCCAAGGCACAACAGAAAAACACCTTAAAGTGGTGGGTGCCGGATCTATCGCCGAGAGGCTTATATTTTCAAATAGAGCAGTCATACTAGCTATATTTGCTTTGATTACTTTATTTCTCGGGTTCAATGCAGCCCAGATAAAACCAGATGCTTCTTTTGAGCGTTTAATACCCTTAGAGCATCCATTTATTGTAAATATGCTAGAGAACCGAAATGACTTAGAGAATTTAGGTAACGCAATACGCGTTGCTGTGGCCGTTAAAGAGGGTGATGTTTTTAATAAGTCTTATATGGAAACGCTAAGCAAAATCACAGATGAGCTGTTTTATTTGCCAGGTGTTGACCGATCAGGGATGAAATCGCTATGGACTCCAAATGTTCGTTGGGTTGAGGTTACTGAAGATGGTTTTCAAGGTGGACCTGTTATACCTGATGGTTACGATGGTTCTAAGGCTTCACTGGATGCTTTACGCCAAAATATCCTGAAGTCGGGTCAAGTTGGTAGTTTGGTGGCAGACGACTTTAAATCCACTATTGTTTATATTCCGTTATTTGAGAATAACCCTGAAACAAATGAGCCACTTGATTATAAGGATTTCTCCCAGCAGTTAGAAGAAAAGGTCCGAGAAAAATATCAAACGAGTAATCCGAATGTATCAATTCATATTATTGGTTTTGCGAAGAAAATTGGCGACTTAATTGAAGGTATTTCTTCAATTGCTATGTTTGCTTTAATAACAATTGGCCTAACTCTGGCTTTTCTGTTTGCTTATTCGAGATGCTTTATAGGGACTCTCGTTCCTGTATTTACCTCTATTGTTGCAGTCGTATGGCAATTGGGTATTTTAAATCTTTTAGGTTATGGTTTGGACCCTTATTCTGTATTGGTGCCTTTTTTGGTGTTCGCTATTGGTATTAGTCATGGGGTTCAAATAGTCAATCAGCTTGCTGTTGAGTTAGCTCATGGTCATAACCCGCTGATGAGTGCGCGACTTTCATTTAGAGCATTGTATCGCCCTGGGATTTTAGCTTTGCTCTCTGATGCGATTGGCTTTTTAACACTATTATTTATCGAAATAGATGTTATTAAAGATCTTGCAGTTGCTGCAGGTGTAGGTGTCGCTGTTATTATTGTTACGAATTTAGTGCTGCATCCAGTTATTATTTCTTATATTGGGTTAAGTAAGGGTGGTTTAAGACATGCCAAGCATGTCGAAATTCATGGTGATAAAAAGTGGCGAGTGCTCTCATTTATGGCTCACCCAAGTGTTGCTCCGATTTCTGTATTAATCGCTATCCTTGGCTGTGGTATTGGTCTGTATTATCAGAAAGATCTTAAAATTGGTGATTTGGATAAAGGTGCACCAGAGTTAAGACCAGACTCTCGGTATAATCTTGATAATGACTACATAATCAGTAATTACAGTACGAGTTCAGATATTCTCGTTGTCATGGTAAAAACGCCTGCTGAGATGTGTTCGACATATGAATTAATGGATGTTATGGACAGGGTGCAGTGGCGTCTTGAAAATACGGCAGGTGTTGAATCTACCGCTTCATTAGTGACGGTATCCAAATTAGTTACAAAAGCCTTGAATGAAGGCAGTCTAAAATGGTTTGAGTTGTCTCGTAATGCCTCAATACTCAACTCATCTATTCAGCGGGCACCGGCGGGTTTGGTGAACTCAGATTGTAGTATGACGCCTTTGATTATTTACTTGAAAGATCATGAGGCGGACACCTTGAGTCGGGTGGTCGATACAGTTATAGAGCTTATAGACGAGTATCCTAGTGAAAACTATACCTTCCTGCTTGGCGCTGGTAATGCTGGTGTTGAAGCGGCAACTAATGAAGTTATATCTGAGGCTAAGAACGGAATGTTGATAGCTGTATACTCAGTGGTTGCATTCCTATGTTTAGTGACTTTCAGGTCAATACCGGCTGTAATATGCGTTATCACACCTTTAATGCTTACTTCAGTATTGGCTGAAGCCTTGATGGCTCAGTTAGGAATTGGTATCAAGGTTGCAACCTTGCCCGTAATAGCGCTTGGTGTAGGTATTGGTGTTGATTATGGTATCTATATATATAGCCAGCTGGAGACAAAATTAAAAGAAGGAATGTCTTTACAGGAAGGTTACTTTCAAACTTTGCGTTCAACGGGTAAGGCAGTTTGTTTTACTGGTATTACTTTAGGTGTGGGTGTATTCACGTGGATATTCTCACCTATTAAGTTTCAAGCAGATATGGGTATTCTTTTATTCTTTATGTTTATTTGGAATATGATTGGTAGCTTGTGGTTATTACCTGCTTTAGCGCGTTTTTTGATTCGTCCAGATAAAATTGCTGCAAAAGAGCGAGCTAAGCAGGCTGCTCGATCAAACTAATCTGGTGAAGTGGTAATTTATTTTCATTAAGTACCTTCCAAGCCTTGGTTAATCCAAGGCTTTTTTGTTGCTTAGTGTCGATTAGTTAAAAAAATACAATAATCAGGTATAAATCTTTAAGTATTTTGTATAAGATTTCGCGCTCGATTTATCGGCAATGAAGTTGTCGAACTCTTCTCACATGGTCTTTGGTGAGGGTCACCACTGGAAACTGAGGTTTTTATGCCAGTTATTACTTTGCCGGATGGCAGTCAAAGAATATTCGAAAAAGCCGTTACCGTGATGGATGTGGCTATGGATATTGGTCCCGGCTTAGCTAAAGCGACAATAGCAGGAAGAGTTAATGGTGATTTGGTAGATGCCAATGATTTAATTTCTGATGACTCAACACTGAGCATAATTACTGCTAGGGATGATGAAGGTTTAGAAATTTTACGACATTCCTGTGCTCATTTAATTGGTCATGCTCTTAAGCAATTATATCCTGATGCGAAGATGGCAATTGGGCCAACAATTGAAAATGGCTTTTATTACGATGTAGATCTTGAGCATCGTCTGACTGATGCTGATTTAGATATTCTTGAAAAGCGAATGCTAGAGCTTGCTAAGACAAGCTACCCAGTTGTTAAGAAGGTTGTTTCGTGGCAAGAAGCAAGGGATGCATTTGAAGTTCGTGGGGAAAGTTATAAGGTTGAAATTTTAGATCAGAATATAGCTAAAACTGATACGCCAGGGCTTTATCATCATGAAGAGTATGTTGATATGTGCCGCGGACCGCATGTACCCAATATGTCTTTTTGTCAGCACTTCAAGCTAATGAGTGTTAATGGTGCATTTTGGCGTGGCGACTCTGATAATAAAATGCTTCAGCGTATATATGGTACGGCGTGGCCAGATAAAAAGCAGTTGAAAGCTTATTTAAATAGGCTTCAGGAAGCAGAAAAGAGAGATCATCGAAAAATTGGTAAGAAACTTGATTTGTTTCACATGCAAACCGAAGCGCCTGGTATGGTATTTTGGCACCCGAAAGGCTGGAGTATTTATCAAACTATTGAAAGCTATATGCGACGGCAGCAGCGCCAATATGGTTATCAGGAGATAAAAACGCCTCAAGTTGTTGAACGTTCTTTATGGGAAAAGTCAGGGCATTGGGAAAAGTTTAGCGAGCAAATGTTTACAACCCATTCAGAAAACTTTGACTTTGCAATCAAGCCGATGAACTGCCCTTGCCATATACAGGTCTTCAATCAAGGTTTAAAAAGTTATAAAGAATTACCGATAAGATTGGCGGAATTCGGCTCATGCCACCGGAATGAGGCTTCAGGTGCTTTACATGGTATCATGCGTGTGCGTGGCTTTGTTCAGGATGATGCACACATATTCTGTGCAGAAGAGTCAATTCAAGAAGAAGTGTCAACTTTCATAGATATGCTTCATGAAGTGTACGCAGATTTTGGTTTTACAGAAATCTTATACAAGCTATCTACTCGCCCAGATGAGCGTGTCGGGTCAGATCAAGATTGGGACAAGGCTGAAGCTGCACTTGAAGAGTCGTTAGATGCAAAAGGTCTTGATTGGCAATTACTTCCGGGAGAAGGTGCTTTTTACGGGCCTAAAATAGAGTTTTCTTTGAAAGATTGCTTGGGAAGAGTGTGGCAATGTGGCACTATTCAGGTTGATTTCTCAATGCCGGGTCGCTTAGGCGCTCAATACGTAACTGAAGACCAGGAACGTAAAGTTCCGGTGATGTTGCACAGGGCTGTTTTAGGATCTTTCGAGCGATTTATTGGTATTTTGATTGAGCAGTATGAGGGAGCGTTTCCATTTTGGTTGGCACCAGAACAAGCTGCAATTCTCAATATTACCGATAAACAGAGCGAATATTGCAAAAATATACATAAAAAACTAGAAGAAAGTGGATATAGAGCACATCTAGACTTGAGAAACGAGAAGATCGGCTTTAAAATCCGCGAGCACACAATTAAAAAAATTCCTTTCCTTCTTGTTGTGGGTGATAAGGAAGTAGAAAATAATACCGTGGCCATTCGAACTCGAAAGGGTGAAGATTTGGGAGTTATGTCTTTAGAAGAAGTTTTAACTCTTTTTAAAGTAACCCAAGATAAGAAAGGTCGTACAGCAAATTAAATAAAAATGGCGCAGGTGCAGCTATTTTTTTAATTTGCATTTTAATGTGGAGAAATAAACATTAAGCGCAATACACAGAATGTTAAATCTAAGAAAGCCTTGATAAATGAAAATATTGAAGCAAGCGAAGTTCGTCTTATTGATGAGAATGGTGAACAAGTAGGTGTTGTTTCTATTGAGGATGCATTGGCAAGGGCTACGCAAGTGACCCTAGACCTAGTGCAAATTGCAAGTAGTGATCCTGTTGTGTGTAAAATCATGGATTACGGCAAGAAGGTTTTCGAAGAGAAGAAACAAAAGGCTGCCCAAAAGAAAAAACAGAAGCAGACTCAGGTTAAAGAAATTAAATTAAGACCAGGGACGGAAGAAGGGGATTATCAGGTAAAACTACGCAACCTGATACGTTTCCTTGAAGCTGGGGATAAAGCCAAGGTAACAATTCGTTACCGCGGTAGAGAAATGGCACATCAGGAAATCGGCATGACGCTACTTGAACGAGTTGAAAAAGACTTGGAAGAGTATGGGATTGTTGAGCAACGACCAAAAATGGAAGGTCGGCAAATGATGATGGTATTGGCCCCAAAAAAGAGAAAATAGCGCGGTTGCTATTTTCATTAATCTTTCCAATGCGGAGTGAGATAATATGCCAAAAATGAAAGCAAAAAGCGGTGCAACAAAACGCTTTAAAAAGACAGCTGGTGGTTTCAAACATAAGCAATCTTTTACTAGTCATATCTTGACTAAAAAATCGACTAAACGTAAGCGTCAATTACGTGGCTGCAAATTAGTTGCTGCTTCTGATAATGCTTCAATCAAGCGCATGTTGCGTATCTGATTTCAGTTAATTTTTTAGAGATATTTCGTCTAGTAGGAGACAATTATGCCTCGCGTAAAACGTGGTGTTACGGCGAATCGCCGACATAAGAAAGTACTAAAACAAGCTAAAGGTTATTATGGCGCTCGTAGCCGTATCTATCGTGTAGCTAAGCAAGCAGTTATCAAAGCAGGTCAATATGCATATCGTGACCGTCGTCAGCGAAAGCGTCAATTCCGTCGTCTATGGATTGCACGTATCAATGCTGGTGCACGTTTAAATGGTTTGTCATACAGCCGTTTAATTGCTGGATTGAAAAAAGCTAATGTTGAAATAGATCGTAAAGTATTGGCTGATCTAGCCATGAATGATTTCGCAGTATTTACAGTTGTTGTAGAGAAAGCTAAATCAGCGTTAGCAAGCTAAGACTCAATTTTATAGTTAGTTGAATGTATTGAGTTAGTTAAATAGGGGGTGGGGTTACCCGCCCCCTATTTTTATTTTTGGAGCACATTAATGGAAAACCTTGGGCAACTTGTTCAGCGAGCTATTGAGGCTGTCGAAGCCGCGAATAAAATCTCTGAACTAGATCAAGTTCGAGTAGATTATCTAGGTAAAAAAGGTGAAATTACTCAGCTACTCAAAACCTTGGGTAAGCTAGATGCATCTGAGCGACCTGCTGCAGGTGCAAAAATAAATGAAGCTAAAGATGATGTTCTAGTAAAATTATTGGCTAAGAAAGAAATCTTAGAAAATGCAGAACTCTCTGAAAAACTATTAAGTGAAGCTGTTGATGTTACTTTACCTGGTCGAGGTACAGAGTTGGGTGGTTTGCATCCAGTTACTAAAACCATGCGTCGTATCGAACAGTTTTTCTCTAAAGTGGGCTACTCTATTGAAGTTGGGCCTGAAATTGAAGATGACTATCATAATTTTGAAGCCTTAAATATTCCAGGGCATCATCCTGCTCGTGCTATGCACGATACCTTCTATTTTGATGCCAATACATTATTGAGGACTCATACTTCGCCCGTTCAGGTTAGAACAATGGAAGCTGGTAGGCCGCCATTTAGAATGATCTGTCCAGGTCGCGTCTATCGCTGTGATTCTGATCAGACCCACACCCCTATGTTCCATCAAGTAGAGGGTCTGTTGGTCGAAAAAGATGTAAGTTTCGCCGATTTAAAAACAACTATAGAAACCTTCTTGCAGGTATTTTTCGAACGTGATTTAGCCGTTCGCTTTAGGCCTTCTTATTTTCCTTTTACTGAGCCATCTGCAGAAGTAGATATTGAATGGGGCAGAGACGCTGACGGAAATATTAAATGGTTGGAAGTGATGGGCTGCGGTATGGTTCATCCAAAAGTATTTGAATCAAGCGGTATTGATCCTGAAGAATACACCGGCTTTGCCTTTGGCTTGGGCGTAGAGCGATTAGCGATGTTGAGATACGGTGTTAACGACCTCAGAATGTTCTTTGAAAACGATTTGCGTTTTTTAAAGCAATTTAATTAAGTAAGTTTAGATAAGTGGAAGTGCGATGAAATTTAGCGAACAGTGGCTAAGAGAGTGGGTTAATCCATCAATTGACTCAGATGCTTTGGTAGCGCAAATCACAATGGCTGGTCTAGAGGTTGACGGAATTGAGTCAGTCGCAGGTGAATTTACAGGCGTTGTGGTTGGAGAGGTCTTAAGCCTTGAGCCACACCCCGATGCTGACAAATTAAATGTTTGCCAGGTCAGTGACGGCTGTGAAACTTTTCAAGTCGTGTGTGGTGCTTCAAATGTCAAAGAAGGCATAAAGATACCTTTTGCCAAAATTTCTGCCGTGCTTCCAGGTAATTTTAAGATTAAAAAAGCAAAGCTTCGTGGCGTCGAATCTTTTGGTATGCTTTGCGCAGAAGCAGAGTTAGGCTTAGCTGAGCAATCAGATGGTTTGATGGTTTTATCTGCAGATGCACCGGTTGGCGTAAATATTCGAGATTACTTATTGCTAGATGATAAGTGTATTGATGTTGACTTAACGCCTAATAGAAGTGATTGTCTGTCAGTTGCTGGCTTAGCGAGAGAAGTAGGCGTTCTAAATAAAGAGCAAGTTAATCCTCCTAAGTTTGAATCAGTCGCTATTGCTCATCAAGATACCTTTCCTATCAAGA
>TARA_R110002049_G_scaffold309264_1_pt1 | contig 12224 bp, 14 predicted proteins | sample TARA_R110002049 | Tara Oceans TARA_R110002049 (sample SAMEA4396941) | marine metagenome | biome: Polar Biome; feature: [SRF] surface water layer (ENVO:00010504); material: water (ENVO:00002006), including particulate matter (ENVO:01000060) such as... | depth 5 m | reverse complement strand
ATAAGCTATCATATTCATGCCCATATCAGCTCATTATGCGAATGTGACAAGTAAATGCATAACAGCTAAGTAAGTTTGGAGAAGTGTTCTCCATAAATCCTAGCCCAGATGTCCGCTTCCAGGACAACCGGCGACCACTGAACAAGACCTATGAGATGTCCCCTCCATGGCGACAGCGGTAGATCGTTAGTCTGCAATCTCCTGTCGCCGTTGACAAGGTAGAACGATTTATTGTTGGCACAGTTATCCGTGTTTTACACAAAAATGCGATGTCGTTGCCATTGCCCCGCTGAATTGTAAATCTCAACCAGCAATCATTTGTTGATCAAATTATAGCCATCCGTTCCAACCAGATAATTGGGATATCCAAATGAAATGGGAGTGCCACTTTATCCCAAGTGGCCAGGGCAAGGACCCGACATCATCGGCGACGTTAATCCTCGTTTGGCAGCATGATCGTCACGACCGGTTCACCCGCATCGCCGGGACCCACTACCAATTTCAGGCTGACCTCTTCCGCCTCCGTTGAATGGCCGTCTTTCGGTACCCGGTACAACGCGTAGGTCAGCCGATCGCCGGAGTCACTGGTTGCATTGATCGCGTAGAACGCCATGAACAGCACATCCCACAAACGCCCGGACTCGTCCTGGTAGACCTGCGAGCGGTTGTCCCGCTCCGTCCAGGCAACGCAATCACACCATGCAGCGTGACTGACGGCGACCGGCAACACGAATCCAGCCTCGCGTGCTGTCGGTGTGACATCGATCAAAACACCATCTTCAATGGCCTGCTGACGGCTGTAACTTGCAATCACAGGGCCAAACACATCTTGTAATGACTTGAACTCTGCATCTTTCATGGGGATTCTCCCTGAATTGTGAAAAAGGTCAGGGAGTACCGCCGCCCCACCGGGACGACTGTGACTCCCCGATGGGTTTAAGAAATACCGACTACAATAGGCCACGCTCCGCGAACGACAGCGACTCGCCGGCCGTGACGATGAAATGATCCAGCACCCGAATATCCACCAGTGCCAGCGCATCCTTCAGGCGACGAGTAATGGCCTCGTCGGCATGACTGGGTTCAGCAACGCCACTGGGGTGATTGTGAAAAAACATCACCGCAGCGGCATTCAACGCCAGCGCTTGTTGCACCACCACGCGGGGGTACACCGCAGCGCCGTCGATCGTCCCCTGGAACAACTCGGCCGTGTCGATCACTCGATGCCGGTTGTCCAGGAACACACAACCAAAGACTTCGGCTTTCCGGTCCGCCAGCAGCATCCGCAAATAGTCACGGGTACGGCCAGGGGCGGGTAACTCGACACCTGGTTGGTGCAGGTCCTGGAGTACGGCAAAGGCCAACTCCACGAGGGACTGACGTTCCGGGTCGTTGAGCGAAGCCAGCTTCAGCTTCGCGACACGGTTTTGAGGATTCGCCTTTGCGGGCGATGGTTTCGAAGCCATGACAGGTCTCCTTGCAGGGTGCGAGGAGACCGATCCCGCGAGGAATAGGTTCCTCGCGGGATTGAAATGTTGGCTACACCTTACTATGTAGTCAGAACGTCGATTAACCGGCTGACTGCTGGCTAGCAGACCGGCTTGTCAGATAGGGGTGACCGTCCACTTTGATCCATTGGAATCGCAGCAGGCGGGACCTCAGTCCAACACCAGTCGTACCAGCACGTTCGCCGTGTTTGAAGGTAAAGGTCTGAGCCTGAAGATCACTGAGATGGAATCCCACCAACACTTTCATGTCGGCTTCGACCGCAGGGATCAACTGGCGTACCAGATCCTTCGCTTCTTCACCGACCACCACACATTCGAAATAGGTGTGCTGGACGTTGTCGGCAGGTCCCCGAAGCGCCGCGATGGTGACACTGAGAAAGGGGAACCCGTTCTCCGGTGTCACTTCGCGGACACGATTGAGGTAACCGATACCGTGGATATCAAGATCGAAGAACTTCGTCTTTTCAGCGCTAGCTGTTCTCGTGGTCATAACACATTCTCCTTAAGCATAATGAAATGCCGGGGAATGGGACGCCCTGACGGGCATCGAATCCCGGCAGGGTGAGTAAACGTCGGGAGTGACCCCAACGGTGGATTGACGGCGTAGCCGCGGTATCGATTTCGCAATCCGACGATACCTGGTGTCACTGAGACCGCAGTGACCACGTGTGAAACCTTCAGAACCCGCGCTCCACGTCGTCGCAGACGAATTGCAGGTACTTGAGCATGCCCCTGGCGTTGGCGAAGGCGGCATGGTCCGCAATGGTCTGGTTCGGAAACCAATTGCCGATATCGGCGGCGAGTGCGGCACTGCCACCACCGACAAACAGCACCTGATCAAGCTCGGCACCCAGCCCGAGTTTACGGCGGGTTTCACCGTACAGAAGCTCGACCAGTTCGCGTTTCGCCGTCGCAACCAAGGCCGAGACATCATGATCCCGACCATGCAGGCGCAGTTGCTGGCGTTCTACCGCCCTGGCAATGCTCTGCTCGCCCAGCCCGCTCAGGTCGAATTGCTCCTGCACCAGATCCACAAAGCGGGATTTGACGTGCAGCATGCCCCGGTTCAGGGAGCCGGATGAGCCATGCACAATGCCCTGGTCCTGCACCACCACGTAATCCGTCGTGCGGCCACCGATATCGACGATCGCAATGGGGGCGTTCAATCGATCGGCATCCAGGGTCACTCCGTCCGCCTGCAGGACAATGACATGGTCATACCACGCGGCAAGCGCTTCGGGGATCACCTCGTGAAATGCGACGCTGACTTTCAAGGTGGGCGCTTGCCGGCCTCGCACGGTCAGACGCGGGTCGACGGTCAGCTTCAGACTGTCGCGTTTTTGATCAATCCCGCCCTGGCGCAGTTGCCCGTCATTGCGGTAGTAGACACCGACCGGCAGTCCAGTGACCAGATGAACGGACCGTCCTGAGAGGCCTGCCTGCTGCAGGGCGTGCTGCACAATCACGCGGTTGAGCGCTGAACCGGGGTACTCGTCAAAGCTGGTTTCCTCACCATCCACCGCGCCAACCGAGTAGATCGCACCGCCAGTCTCGTACTCAAAAATGCGCTGTTCCTGTGCTCGAATCCAGGTAACACCGGAGGCGCCAATGCGGGCCCTGGAAGGCACCGAGAACAGCCGCCCGTCGGCCAGAGCCACCTTGGTATAGGCATAACCATCATCCAATCCCACGGGACACACCGCCATCGGATCCGGCGGCGGTTGTTGTGAAGGTTCTTTCTGTGCCTGGTTGACTTGGCTGCTCTCGCTCACGCTTTTCCTCCTCGGAATCCACCAGCTACTTCAGGTGCCGATAATGCTTTTCAGGTGTGCAAAGGGTTTGGCCGCATTGGCGCTGCGGGCCACCGAAGGGGCCTCGAGTGAACGCCGGTCATCGGGTTCAGTGGGCGTTGCTGTACCACGGTGCTGAGCTTCTCCGCTCGGTGGACGCGTCCGCACGGATGTCGCTCGATAAGGGTGTTCGAACACACCCTGTGGGCTCGGCACTGCGGCTTGCGACCTGAGAGCCAGACACTCCGCGCTGAATCCGGTCACCAGGAGGTTCCTCAACCAGTCGCCCTGGCGCGGCTGCGGCAAGCGCTGCAGGCGATTCAGAATCACCGCCTCCAAGGGGACGCGAGTATCCAGGCAGACGTTCAGGCAGTGTTGTGTCGCTGCGAGCATCCGGCCTAGCCCTGCTGCTCTGGGGCGGTATCACCCACGCTATTCACCTTGAACGTCACCGGCCGCAGACTCGGCAATTGCTCACCACAAAGCACTTCCCGGGGGACCTCGCCCATGCAGGCACGCGCCTTCTCGGCGCGGGCCGTCCCCCGCAGCACATCACGACGACAGACTTCCAGGCTGTGGTAACCCAACGGCAGGGCAAACACACGTCGCAGCCAGCGGCCACTGCCCCTGACCTGCTCAGCCACATCACCGGGCAGGGCGATGCCCAGATGCTGGGCTGTCAATGAAGTACACATCAAGCGGTCATAATCCGCCAGCATTTGCGCGGCCCGAAACGCATAGGGATTGGCAAATTGCAGCGATACCCGGTGGGGACGACTGGACTGGGCAGAACTGACCTCGAAGGACTCGTTGCTGACCAGCAGAGTCTCGATTTGCGTTTGAAGACGATGAAGCCGTGACCGGGCATCGGCGATGCTCTCTTCGACCTTGATCAACCACCAGTCCGCGAAGGGATCGTCGAGCCGGATCGCCTGCCACAGCACCTTCAGGCGTTCGGCGCACCCGACGAGCCCGATGATCGCTGGCTTTTCTTCGTTGCCACGCCGACCCCGGATAAGACTCTGCGCCTGGTAGGTCTGGACGTTGAGCCAGACCTCACCCTGCAAAGCGCCTGGGCCCTTGTGATTTGCATAGTCCACCGGTTGGACGTGGGCATCGTCACTGTTCATTGGCACCTGTCCTGTCGAATCCTCGAGGTACAATGAACCCACAGATACCGGGTAGCGACCATCGACTATCCCACCGGCTTTCGCGAGGCTTTCTGCTCTTCGCCGATTCACAGCGGTTCCACTGGAACCACGCATCGCAAGCCACCAGGGGTGCTATCTGGCGCCCACGGGGATACGGTTTCGTCAGGTATCGTCGTCAGTGACGAAGGATTGGCGCAGCTTGGCCAGTTGTTCCAGACCGTAGTCTCTGGCGATTTCCCGCTGCCTGGCGTCGATCGCTTCCTTTTCAGGGTTGGGCGGTTGTGGGGGTGGCTGCGCTCGTGATGCCCGCGCTTCGGCCACTTTGATGCCCAGGTTGGGTACAAACTCGCTGCGCTGTACGGCCTTGCACAACGAGTGCAGGAAGCGAAGTTCGTCGTAGACGGGCTTCATGCCCTTTTGCTCAGACTCGAGCCGCCCCTGCAATTCATCCAGTACATCCTGCCGTTCTTCGGGGGCAATCATGTGGAGGTAGCGATCCGCCAGCCGTTTCTGGTTGTCCGACAATCTGGCGGGGTAGATGAGAGGTGCATCGCCCAGCGATGAGGCCTGATTGGATAACGTGGTCTCATCGCTGTTGGAGTTTGTTGTCGTCGTTGTTGTTGTAGTTTTTTTATAATCACTACTACGACCACTACTGTAGTGCGTAGCTTTCACCGCCTTCGAATTTTGGTTGCGGTGAGGGTTCGCCTCAGATCGACCCGAAGCGGGCCGTTGCAAGCGATTGACCGCCGTACCGGTGAAGGCGAAATAGCGACCGGTAGCGCCGGGCTTCTTGCCGGTATTGCGCACCGCGTTCACCGCGGCGATGCGCCGCTCGATTGCCGATTCCGGCGCCAGTGGGCACTCCTCTGTTCGAATAGCTTCATCCAGACTGGCCAGCACCGACTGAGCAACCGCACGTACACGACCGTGGTGGTGTTGCTCCGATTGTTGGACAAAGGCCATATAGGCCGTGTCGAGATGCAGGGCATCGGTCAGTGGTAGCGGCTCGTCGTGCAGCACGTAGATGTTGCCGGTGAATCGCCCGGATTTTTGCCGCGCCCTGGCGCACAGGGTCAGCCAGCGGGTCAGGCGCAAGATGGCAATGGCGCGGGCGACCGTCGATGTCGAGGCAATGTTGGTTTGGCTGGCGATGGTGTCATAGTCGGGGAACGCGGTTCGGCTGCCAGTCTCTCGAGCGTGAGACATGATGACCATCCACACCACCTTGTCGACCGGCTCGAGAATGGGGTCCTGAATGACCAGGCTCGGAATCGACTGGTGCCAGTTCCCCAGAAACAGCATGGCTTCCGGAGGGGCTTGCTCGCCCTCCCCGGCCAGTCCGGCAACCGTCGCCTTGATCAGTGCATCGAGAGCAACGGTCTCCGGTCGCAGCTGGGACTCTTCATGCGCCATTCTCGACGACCTGAGTGGCACCGGGAGTCAGGGGGTCGCCGTAGACCTCCCAACGCTGCACCAGAGCCCAAATGGCCCGCAGCCCGATACCGGTCTCCTGGTGGAGCGCGAGATAGTCTGCTGCGGTCAGCGGACTATCCGCCCGCGCTTCTACCCTGTCCTGCCAGGCATGCCACAGGGTATGGGTATCGCTCTCGTCCAGCTCAGCCGGTCTACCGACGGCGGGCTCGAGCGTCAGCAGTCGACGCCAGCGCGTGTATTCCCGGGAACTCATCCCAAACAGCTGCTGCATCATGGTCAAGGGCGCGTCCGCGACCAGCAAGGTGCGCTGCAACTCTTCGGACTCGCGCTGATGACGCAAGTGGGTCAACATCGGCCAGAAGACCTCTCTGTTGAGATCGATCTTGAGGCAATGCACACGCAGAACATCGGCGCGATACAGGTCCGCCAGGTTCATCTCCCGTAACGCGTCCAGCTCCTTGGGACCAAAGTTCATGCCACGAAGGGCCTGTTGATCCCCCTCCGCCAGGCAGCGCAATGCGTAAAGCAATACTGCCGTGGTGAGATCCGCTTCCTTGTTGGAGGACATCAGCGCTCCCCTGCTCCCCAAAGATCATGGTCCCGCTCAATGGCCAGCCGCTTCAGTGCACGGTAGGCCTCCATCATCTGCAACAGCAGTTGCCAGTCTTCGGGGTTGAGTTGTTGCCACAGCTGGTAGCCAAGCTGTCCGGGATCCAGGGTCCAGACGCTGCTGAACAACAGATCCGCATCGTGCGACGCCAGCGCCTGGCGCAAAATCGAAGGTTCCTCAAGGAACGCCAGCACGACCTCAGGCGACGCCGCTGTCACCTCGGCACAGGCGGCCAGTTGCCACCACAGTGCCGACACCAGGCCCAACATCTCCTGGTCCAGCGTTTCCGTGAGCTCTGAGGGCGGGACATCCGTTATCAGAAACCCCATGCCGATATCGGCAAGGACCATGATCTGGCCGCCAAGACCGTGGTGCTCCGCCAGGTGTGTTGCTGTCGTAGCGATCCGGCTGCGCAATGCCGCGATGTCCAATGCATCCGGCTCGCTCGATTTGTGCGAGGATTTACTGAGGCTTCGCGTAGGAGCGGCAGTGGATCTGTCATCGTCAACGGCGCCCTGCGCTTTCTGGCCCGGCGTTGCTGTGGGCACAGAGGAGGCGGTGGCAATCGGGGATTCCGCTTCCGCGGCAATTGCATTGCCTGATGGTCTACGCGGGCCCGGCTGCACGCGCTCAGGCTCGTCGACTGGCACAATGCCGTACTCAACCGTTCGGCCCGCCATGCAGGCCTCGATCTCAAGCTGAATGACGTGCTCGCTCTGTTCGGCCGCCACCGCAATTTCATGTTGCAGCGCGGTGTACAACGGCTGCACGTCCCATTCAGCACTGTCATAGCGTCGGCACAGCTCGGCGAAAACCGCATTGAACTCGCCTTCGTCGCCCAGCTCGCGGTGTATCCAAAGATGGCGAGCTGCCCGCTCCAGCGAGCGAATCTTTTCGATCTGGGGGCGCCCCAGCCCGGCATTGAGCGCCGTGGGCATGACCGGCCAGAGCGTATGGACGGCATAACCCATCTTCGAAATGGTACTGTGGCTGAGGCTGAATCCGCGCTCACGAAACAGCGTTTCCAACTGCCGCTGTGATAAGCCGTTAGAGCCGAGTTCCACTTCCAGCAGCGACTTCGCCTCAAATACCGCGTGGGCCTTGTCGATAAACGGCAAACCTCCTCGGAGCTCATTCTCCCGAAGGTGTGCGAACAACACGGCCGATTCCTGCGACCAGGGTCGAATCACACACTCGACCCAGTAGTAGCGCTCGTCCGCTGTCTCCTCGTACAGCTCTTTCAGGATGCGCAGCCGCGTATTGCCACCACTATGCAACACGTAGTCCGCCATGCCCGGTTGTTGGGTGAGTACCAGAGGCTGATCCAGCCCGCCGTCGCGGATGGAGGCTTTGATGCGGTCGTATTCGGGGTTCTGCTGACGGCGGGGATTCTTGCCGTAGTAGTGAATGCGGTCCACTGCCACCCGCGTTACGCCCGGGTCTTCCTCAGCAGAACGCGCCGTCGTGGCCAAGGGCTTACGCTCCTCCATCATCTTCGGCCACCGTCAGCGGGTCTTTATCGTCGTCACCAGTGCCTGGGTAGAAGATTTCGGGATGGCGAACCATGGACGCCCGCGGTACCGCATGAAGCCTCCCGCCAGACGCATTCGCTACCAGCCGGGTCGATTTCTCAATCTGTGTCGCTAACAGCGGACTGGCGTAGCGGTGATTGCCTGCGATCTGATAAAGGTAGGAAACAGAGTTGTTACAGGCCGTGGCAACTTCTGCTCGCTCCCTCTTCGTTGCCATCTTTAAGAAATACTTTAGCTCCATGCGAATATACATTAGCACCGAGCATATCGAGGCTCAACTTTTGATGCTAAGTTTTTATTTATCATTATGCTAAATATTGCTAAACTTCCTTACATGACTAGAAAGCACAGCCCCATTCGGCTCAAAAACCTCGAGATCCTCATTCGCGAAGCAGGTTCGGCAGCACGCCTGGCCCGTGCCGCACAGACCAATAGCTCCTACCTCAGCCAGGTACGCAATCAACTGCCCACGCAAAGAGGGACGCCACGCAGTATCGGAGATGATCTGGCGGCCAAGTTGGAGGCGGCCATGAAGAAGCCACCCGGTTGGATGGACGTCGATCACGACACCCGAGCTTACGGCGCTGGCGACGGACCCAATCTCAACAACCATCACCGGCTGATTACGTGGGAGCAACTAGGCAAAAAGCGCGATAAAAATCTATCCGAGTATGAGCCCCCCCCCTACGCCACTGACCTTCTGATTTGCCCCGTAAAATGCAGTGAGGAGACCTTTGTTCTGCGCGTGCGTGGCGCCAGCATGGAACCGAAATTCCGCGAAGGCGAATTGATTTTTGTCGATCCCCTGGCGCCGGTCAGTCACGGCAAATTTGTCGTCGTTCGTCTCGAAGCAAGCGGCGAAGTAACGTTCAAGCAGTGGATCGAAGAGGAAGGGAAACAGTATCTCAAAACACTCAACCCGGATTGGCCCGATCGAATTATCAAGGTGGATAGGAACACCACCATATGCGGTGTCATCGTCTTCAAGGGCGAAGCGCTATAGCACGATTTAGCACGGTGATAAGCATTTAGTCGGCGGGGGCACTTGTCGCATTGATTAGCTCAATGCTAATGTTTTGCACGACTGACGACTAATGTGAGATTTTGTCTCTTCCCCCGGAAACCAGAATATGAACGAAACCGTAGCAGTTATAACTGAGCGTGAACTCACCACCAAAGAGGCGGCTTCACTGCTCGGCCTGTCACCTGGCACACTGAGAAAATGGCGCTGCACCCATGAACAGCCAAGTTTGAGTTGGAAAAAACGCTTTCGTCGTGTTTTTTATCTCGAGTCGGATGTTCTCGCTTTCAAAGAAATGAATACCCATGCCTCATCGAATGAAACATACATATGATTATTATTTGAATCGATTTTTTTACCGTTCTTCTTCACCAGCGGTCCAATAGTTCCTTACATACGTCAATTCCCGCCTGCCCCATAATATGGTCAGCAATGTCCTGGCTAGCTTCCCTGAGCCTTGTCATCGAAGGATGAATATAGTGCGCATCCACCCCTTCCCTTGCATGGGTGAGTAGTTCATCAACCAGAACCTGGTTGATGCCCAATTCAGTACCCAAGGATTTGAAGGTACGCCGTAGATCATGGTTCGTAACGGCTATTCCGGATTGTGTTTTTATGATCTCCCTGGCGCTTTTCGTATCTCGGTAACGCCCTCGCCCACCAACACCTGGAAAAAGATACACGGAATCGCCTGGGAGATATTTCTTTCGATTGAGGGCAATCGACTCAGTCACGGAATTCAAGGGCAGCTTAGCCCTTTCTCCACCCTTCTTGGTAATAGTAAAACATCTTTTTTGAAGATCTATATCCTGCATACGGATGGTTAGCGCACCTGTCACTCTCACGCCAGAGAACAGCATAAACAGCAATGCATCTCTGCCGTTTCGTAGCGCAGAGGTATGATCATGATTCCTGAGATTAAGCACTGAAGTGAGGTACGGTTCTAAATCACCATCATCGAGCCTGACAGAACGTCGATTGGTGCGGTTGATGTTGATACCCAATTGTTTCATCGCCCGGCTGACAGGGTTGCGTATGAACAGGTCAGACTCATCATATTTGGCCTGTGCCCAATTCCACACTGATCGCAGCATTCGCATTGCTATATGTAATTGTGTTGCGCCCCGCCCTACTTTCTGCAAATAAGCCGTCTTAACCTGATCAGGAGAAATTAAATACAACGGTTCATCCAACAAATCGGATAACAAGAGACGACTGTGGCGCTCAATATCCCAAATATATCGCGGACTCAACTGGCGCTCGGCTATAAAGCCATTAGTCAAAACTTCACCACTCTTGGATTTAGTACCGTGGATCATCTCTCTCAGAGAGGATTTTGCCTCTGAGTGTGCCTCCTCTCTGGCCTGCTGTTCTGCCGCCTTTTTGGCGAGAAGCTGAGGATCACGGCCATTCTGGATGTCCAGAAATAGGTTATCGGCCTGCTGTCGTAGCTCAGTCAATGTGGTGGCGCTATTCCTTGCTTCACCTACCTTCATTAATTGTCGCTTGTATAACTGCCCTTTGAGCTGGCCACACACACGTATACGCGCATACAGGCAGAAACCGCTGTCGATGTATGATTGGTTGGGCCTTACCCGGATGGCCAGGTGACTGTCGGAATCATACAGGTACGATTCTGTGGCAAATTCTCCCTTATCGATTCGCTTCTCTATGACCCGAAGGCTTTGCCTGCTGAACTTGAATCGATTGGCTGACGCTTTTCCCACGCTCTATTCCTCCTGACTGAATACCTGGGATACACCTGGGATACACGGGGTCGTAATTTTGATCTCTCAGGAGCAACGCGAAGTAACAATAAAGTTGCCGAATATATTCAGGATATAGAGATATGTCCTTCTATATCAACAACATAGAGAGCGCCAATCAACACTGAAAAACATCAATTAACGCTGAGGAATAAGCTTAAAATAACTATTCAAAATCCATTGCCTTCGCGGGCGTGCCGGTTCGAGTCCGGCCTCTGGTACCATCTTCCCCTTCACATAAACGCAACGGATTATTTCCTACTCCAGATCCTAGATAAAGCCTTGGGATACACTGGGGATACAAACAGGAGTAATTTCGGTGATCGTCGGGTAATGATAGGTAATCAACCTAACGATATACAGCAGGCTCAAAATGCAACAATTTGCATAATCAGTAAACTCTTTATCTCAATGAAACCGTATGCTGAGTAAGAAACCGGTAGCATCCGGACCATTCAGGTCCTGAATAACGCCTCCCTCTAGTACCCAGCGCCCTTGTGTCCACTGCAGGCCCAAGGTGAATTGGTGAACCACCGAAGCACCCTTTTGCCAGCGGCCACCAAGCTCAACGACTCCATACACCTCTGACTGAATCCCCCACTCTGGATATACCGCTGGGATCAATCGGTGCTGCCAGGATAGATCATAGCGTGCTGAGTCCTGCCGATCACCGGTACCTCGCTGGTATAGAGCATCAATATCCCATTCGTTCTTATCCCGAAACCAGGTAGCTACTGTACCAGCTTGAAACGCCCCATCCCGTGAGCTATCGGTTGGAATCACTGCACCGCCCAATAGCCCTATACGACGCGTGCCTTTAGGGTCATCCACCTGAGAAAGAATCTGTCGGTATAGCAGGCTAAAATCCCCTAGCTGTTTAGTGTCACTGGACGACAGGCGATAAGGAACGCCAAATAACAGCGTCTTTTTGTGATCAATACCATAGGCCAGATTGGCTGTTAGCTGGTTAATATTGGTTTCACTATCGTGGCTGACAACACCGCGCAAGACGGTACCGCCCTTCTCTACCGGTAGCGCCACGAAAGAGCGCAACCCCATACCTAACGCGCTCGACTGGAAGCACAGCTCAAGCAGACCGATCCACAGTAGAATCGCCCATTTACTTGACATGGACCTTGACCGGCGTAAAGCCTGAATCAATGATTGCTTGTTTGATTGCATCAATATCGGCCTTTTTATCACCAGTATCGACCCTAACCTTTTTGTTTTTTAAGCTAACATCTACCTGAGTAATTTCAGGTATCTTGCCTAGTTTACGTTGCAAGCTATCGACACAGAACGCGCACGTCATACCGTAGATATCAATTTCCAAAGTCTCAGAAAATGCTGTGGCGGGCAATGCAATGCCCATTAACAGTATCAATAAGGTCATGGTTTTCATCTTAACC
>TARA_R110002049_G_scaffold218843_1_pt1 | contig 12227 bp, 8 predicted proteins | sample TARA_R110002049 | Tara Oceans TARA_R110002049 (sample SAMEA4396941) | marine metagenome | biome: Polar Biome; feature: [SRF] surface water layer (ENVO:00010504); material: water (ENVO:00002006), including particulate matter (ENVO:01000060) such as... | depth 5 m | reverse complement strand
TCTAATGATTTTTTCCACATTGCTACCCAATAATTCCCTCACGGTCCCTTTGGTGCCACTGCTTCCCGTAATGATAAAATCATGGTGGAAATGACCGGAATGTTTTAAAATAATGGTTGTTTCTATTTGGTATTCCAAGAATGTCTGGCATTTTAAGCCTTCCTTTTCAGCCTTTTTTTCCAATTCCCGCAATGCGGCTTTGGCCACCCCGATTTGACTAAGGGTCTCGGGATATCTCTTTTCCTTTAGCTTATCCAGTTTTACCCAGTCCACCGGTGTGTGAATCAAATGAAAAAAATGGATTTCCGCATCATATAGCTTGGCCATTTCAATGCCCAAATTAGCAGCCTTCGTACAGTTTTCGGAAAAATCGGTAGGTACTAGTATATTTTTCATAGTAATTGTTTTTTAAGATTCATATATATTTAAAAGATTAAAAGAAACTTGTCGTTTTTAGTTACTAGCAATTTCGTTTCCCGAATCGATTTGTTTTTCAAAGCAATCCAGATTATAAATTGTAGTGTCCGCAATGTTTGTCAATGCAGTATCGGTCAAGAAGGCCTGGTGGCTCGTTATCAGAACATTGTTGAAAGTCATTAAACGCGCAATCACGTCATCCTGAAGTATTTCATCCGAATGATCTTCAAAGAAGAGTCCTTCCTCTTCTTCATAGACATCCATCCCAAAATACCCGATCTTGCCCGTTTTTGTATCTACCAAGATGGTATGTTCAGCAAGGGCAAAAGGGGAGTAGTCTGGAACTCGGGAAACTTTAATGCCCAATTCTCCAGCTTTTTCAGTCGCTACGTTGTTGTAACCTGCGGTACGAAGGGCAATGAATTTTATGCCTAAAACACTGAGCTTTTTAAGTGCTTTCGCAGAAGCTTCGTCACTTGTAAACAGACTAATAGCTTCAGACCCCTCAGCCAAAGATGCCGTGTTTTCGGTGAGCCGTACTTTAAGTAGGTTCAGCTTGTGTTTGCCATTATTTGCGGATATCAAATGATGATCTTCAAATTTATGGGTACTAAATACCGTTGTTTTCATTTTGTTTTTATAAAATTCATTATCCTGATTCTTGGAGTTTTAAGAGTCCGTTTAAAAAGCACATTTAGTTTTTCCATTTCCAATTTCTGATCTCGGGCATATCCAACCCGTTTTTTCGGATATAATACTTGTGCTCGATCAGCTTATCCTGCATTTCCTGTTTTAGATAGGCTACTTCGTCGCCCAGGTTCGGCAATCGGTCCAAGACATCCTGTACCAAGTGAAAACGGTCCAAATCGTTGAGTACTGTCATATCAAAGGCGGTCGTTATGGTACCTTCCTCCTTGTAGCCCCTAACATGGATATTACCATGGTTGGTACGGTTGTAGGTGAGCCGATGGATAAGCCATGGATAGCCGTGAAAGGCGATTATGACCGGTTTGTTTTTTGTGAAGAGCGCATCAAAGTCTTTATCGTTCAGTCCATGCGGATGTTCCGTCTCCCGTTGGAGCTTCATCAGGTCCACTACGTTTACCACACGAATTTTCAGGTCTGGCAATTTTTCGTTAAGAATGGATACGGCGGCCAGCGTTTCCAGCGTAGGCACGTCCCCTGCACAGGCCATGACCACATCGGGTTCAGCATTGTGGTCATTGCTTGCCCATTCCCAAATACCGATTCCCTTGGCACAATGCATGACAGCTTCTTCTATAGGAAGCCATTGCGGTGCGGGATGCTTTCCGGCCACAATGACATTTACATAATGTTTGCTGCGAAAACAATGGTCCATTACCGATAAAAGACAATTGGCATCGGGCGGAAGATATATTCGGACCACCGATGATTTTTTGTTCATAACAACATCAAGGAACCCGGGATCTTGATGGGTAAACCCGTTATGGTCCTGCCGCCAAACATGCGATGCCAAAAGGATGTTCAGGGATGCAATTTTTCTGCGCCAAGGTAACTCTGAGGTTACTTTTAGCCATTTGGCATGTTGGTTGAACATGGAATCTATTATATGGATAAAGGCCTCATAGCAATTGAACAAGCCATGTCTTCCGGTCAACAGATAGCCTTCCAGCCAGCCTTCGCACTGGTGTTCGCTCAACATCTCCATTACACGGCCGTCTTTTTTAAGAAGTTCATCGGTATCTATGGTCTCTCCTTCCCATTGCCTACTAGTGGCCTCGAAAACCGAGTTCAAACGGTTTGAAAGTGTTTCATCAGGTCCAAAAATCCTAAAATTTCGTTGTTCTTCGTTCAATTTGATAATATCCCTTGCGAATTCTCCTAGGACGCGTGTATCGCCGTTTCCCATCTCTCCACGTACCCCTAAATTCAAGCCATATTCCCTAAAGTCGGGCATGCGAAGGTCTTTCAGTAAGATACCTCCATTGGCATGCGGATTGGCACCCATTCGCTTGTCGCCTTCAGGGGCCAAATTGGCCAAATCAGGTAAAAGACGCCCTTGTTCATCAAAAAGTTCTTCTGGCCTGTAGCTTTTGAACCATGACTCAAGTTGTTTAAGGTGTTCCGGACTACTTACAACATCTGGCAACGGAACCTGATGTGATCGGAAATGGTTTTCCACGGGCAAACCATCCACAAACTTGGGACCTGTCCATCCTTTGGGGGACTTTAAAATAATCATTGGCCAATGGGGACGTTCCCAATTGTCATTTTTAGCCGCGTTTTCCTTTATCGTTTTTATTTCCTTAGTTACTTGGTCTAACAATTCCGCCATTTTCCGGTGCATTGTCATCGGATCATCGCCTTCTATGAAATAGGGTTTCCATCCATAGCCTAAAAAAAGCTGTTCCAGTTCCACGTCCCCGATCCGGGCAAGAATCGTGGGGTTGGCAATCTTATATCCATTAAGGTGAAGAATAGGAAGTACCGTTCCATCGGTTACTGGATTCAGAAATTTGTTGGAGTGCCATGCGGTAGCCAACGGGCCAGTCTCCGCTTCCCCGTCGCCCACTACGCAGGTTACGATCAGATCCGGATTATCGAAGGCCGCCCCGAAGGCATGGCTGAGCGAATAGCCCAGCTCGCCCCCTTCGTGAATGGATCCGGGACATTCGGGGGATACATGGCTGGGAATGCCACCGGGAAAGGAAAATTGGGTAAACAGTTTTCTCAAACCCTCTTCGTCCTGGCTGATGTGCGGATAGATCTCACTGTAAGTTCCCTCAAGATAAGTGCTGCCGACAAGTGCCGGACCACCGTGCCCAGGGCCGGACACATAGATCATGTTCAGATCATATTTTTTGATGATACGGTTTAAATGGACATAAATAAAGTTCTGGCCCGGGGTAGTGCCCCAATGACCTAATAGCATGGGTTTGATATGTTCGGGTTTTAACGGTTTTCGCATCAGGGGATTGTCCCATAGATATATCTGACCTATGGAGAGGTAGTTCGCCGCCCGCCAGTACGCATCCATTTTATCCAAAAGTTCCTGAGCTATTTGAACAGATCCTAATTCACTATTTTGATTTTCCATGTCTTATTAATTTTTTATGCTGTCTTTCTTTACTTTTAAACTCGTTGTATAGATCTGCTGTGCATTTTGCAATCATCAACTCTTCGTTAGGAGGGATTACCAATATTTTTACTTTGCTGTCTGACTTCGAGATTTGAAATCCATTTAGTTCGTTTTGATCTTCATCGAATGCTATTCCTGTAAAACCTAACCCTTTTCAAATCCTCGAACGGATGATAGGAGCATTTTCACCAATACCGCCTTAAAAATCTGGGACAGTATATTTCATATCCCGTCTTTTCATCATTTTCTAGATTGGAAACATTGAAAGTCGTTCTTGTCAACCCAATTCGGTTAATACTCCCAGAAAATATAAGTTTCGGAGTTTTGGCCATTTCATACATAGCGAACTTGATGCTGGATGAACCGCCATTGATCGTTAAAAGATTAGAATTTTCCGGAACCATTGTTCTTGCTATTTTACATCTTTGGATTAACTTCTATTGTGCGGTATAACCACCATCGATTACTAGTTCGGAACCTGTCATAAATTTGGATTCGTCGGAAGCCAGATAGACTACCCCGTAACCTATATCGTCCGGTTCTCCCATATGTCCGATGGGATGCAGACTGTCCAATTGCTTTCTGCCTTCCTCCACATCACCCTGTGCTTTGAGAAGGTTTTCTACCATGGGTGTCCAGATATAGGCTGGGTGGATGGAATTGACACGGATGCCATACCCTTGTTTTGCGCAATGCAATGCGGCCGACTTGGTAAACAAGGTCACACCGCCCTTGCTTGCATTGTATGCCGGTAAATTAGGGTCGCCAATAAGGCCCTCGATGGAGGAAAAATTAATGATCGAACCCCCCTCGCCGGTCTTACGCATCGCTTTTATTCCATATTGGGTGCCCAAGAAAGTGCCATCAAGATTGATGCTTAGCAGTTTTTTCCAATCTGCAAACGTAACGTCCTCCACATTACCACCTACACCTATACCGGCAGCATTGGCCAGCACATGCAGTTTGCCGAATGTTTTGAACGTGGTATCGATTACCTTCTCCCATTCATCTTCCTTGGACACATCTTGCCGGATAAATATGGCTTCGCCCCCTTCATCTTTTATCAATTTCACTACTTTATTGCCTTGTTCCTCGTCCAGATCCGTTATTACTATTTTGGCTCCTTCACGTGCCAGCAGAATAGCGCTTGATTTTCCCAGACCAGAAGCACCTCCCGTGATAATGGCTACTTTATTTTTTACTCGATCCATAGTTTTAAGATTTAAGTGTTACTACATTCATTTTATTTTTAACGCTTCGCATTGTTCAAGGATCCGCTCTTGTCCTTCATATACAAGGCGGCAATTTCTTAATACTTTGCCCCAAGCTCGTTACTGGACCATTCCAATAAAGCCCGCTGTTCGGAACATGTGGTATTGCGGACCGCCTTTTTCAGTTCTATCTTTAACAGCTCCCCGTCGAAGCTGACTTTTTTAATATGGTTTCATGATATTCCAGTGTCGCCATTTTTTTTATTTTAAATTTGATTCTAATGCTGCCACAATATCAAATTTTCCTCCAAAGGCACAGAAACGCCTTCGTAGCTGGGTACAATGCGAACGGTATAATGATCTGAAGGACGGGAAGTATTTACCTGTGCATAAAAATTATGTGCACCATCTTCCCCCAACCGATCAAATGTCATTTTGATCCTTTCGGACGCTTCATCGTTGATACCTTCCGCGAAAAGTTCTACCTGTATATGTTTGGGGTTTATTCCTTTCAACCATATAACTACTTTAAAGTGGTGTTTTTGGCGTTCACTTTCAATTTCAACTTTCCCAAATTGCATAGCATCCCATTTATTTTTAAGATCATGTCTTGCGCTTACAATTCTTTTCCCTTTAGCTCCTTTCCTAGCTGCGTATTTTTTATAGTTGATTGCCGCTGGCAGATAATAGTCCTCCGTATATTCGCGAACCGTTCGGTTGGCTGAAAAACGGGGTGTTAGGGTCGCCATACTTTTTCGCATGCGTTCCACCCAGGATTCCGACACACCTTTTTTGTTACGTACGTAGAATTCGGGGACGACCTGTTGTTCCAGTATTTCATATAATTCTGTTGCTTCGTGCGCGTCCCATTCGAGGTCGTCGCCATGTTCTTGGCCATCGCCCAATGCCCAACCCACTTCAGGACTATATGCCTCGGCCCACCAACCGTCCAGTACCGACAAATTGAGACCACCATTTACAAGTACTTTCATGCCACTGGTACCACTGGCTTCCCATGGTCGTCTCGGCGTATTGAGCCACACATCGACACCTTGCACCAAATTTTCCGCCAACATAATGTCGTAATCACTTAAAAAAAGTACATGCTTGTACAAATTATGTTCTTGGACAAACTGTACCCACTTTCGTATCAATGTTTTTCCAGATTCATCAAATGGCGGTGCTTTACCGGCCAACACCAACTGTACCGGATGTTCTGGATTGGTAAGAATTCGTACAAAACGTTCGGGATCGTGCAATAAAAGGTCCGGCCTTTTGTAAGGTACAAATCGGCGGGCAAACCCCAATGTCAAGGTGTCCGGGTCAAAAACTTGGTTAGCGATACCAATCACTTCCGATGGTAGGCCCGAGACTATTGCCTGTCTCTCAAACCTTTGCCTAATAAAATCGACGAGCCTGTTTCTGGATCTAGTCCTGAATTGCCATAACTGCTCATCGGATAACTTTGAAATATGTGCAGAATGATCATCGAGTTCCCCTCTCCAGCGGTCCTTTCCGCAGGATTCCGTCCAGATTTCATCTGCATATTTGGAGTCCCAGCATGGCATGTGCACTCCATTGGTTACATGGCTTATCGGAACTTCCTCCACTGGCCAACGCGGGAAAAGATTGTTAAAAAGAGTTCTACTTACCTCTCCGTGCAACCTGCTAACGCCATTTACCGCTGCACTGCCACGAATAGCTAGATAGGCCATATTGAAACTCTCTGATTGGTTATTGGCGTCTGCCCGACCCATGGCCATCAGGTCATTGGAATCCAAGCCCAGTTGTTCTTTGGCATATGTGCCTAAATGATATTCCATGGACGAATGACTGAAATGATCAAAACCCGCAGCAACTGCAGTATGCGTTGTGAATATATTACCTGCCCGAGTAACGGCAAGTGCCTCTTCAAATGTAGTTCCGTTTGCCTTCATAAAATCTTTGGCACGTTCCAGGACAAGAAAGGCCGCATGGCCCTCGTTCATATGACAGACTTCTGGTTTTATATCCAGGGCCCTAAGCAACCGGTAGCCCCCAATACCCAAAATAATTTCTTGTTTTATACGGAGTTCAGGCCCACCCCCGTACAGCTCATCTGTTATTCCACGATGGATCGGCAAGTTGGCGGCGTCGTTGCTATCCAAGAGATAGAGCTTTGACCTTCCTACCTGTACCTGCCATGCGCGGAGCCATATCGGGTGACCGGGCAGCGATACCTTTATGCGAAGCCACTCCCCGGAAGGCAGGCGTAAAGGTGTAATGGGCAGTTGCCCCGGGTCATTATAGGGGAACAAGGCATTTTGCGTACCAAATTTGTCTATTTCCTGACGGAAATAACCTTTGGCATAAAGCAGCCCCACGGCAACAACGGGTACGCCCAGGTCGCTGGCCGATTTCAGTTGATCACCCGCTACATTGCCAAGGCCACCGGCATATATGGGTAGGGCCTCATTGAGCATATATTCCATACTAAAATAGGCAATAGTCGTAAGCGGTGTCTTCGGATGCTTTTGCTGAAACCAGGAGGGTGTGGTATTCGCTTGCTCATTTGACTTTAACAGGCCATCGAGTTTTTCCCGAAAAGCTGGATCTGCCAAATGCTCCTCCAGTCGATTTCGTGAAACCGTTTGCAAAATGACCCATGGGTTTTGGGTTAATTCCCAGAGTTCCGGATCTAGTTGTTGCCATAGTTCATCCGAGGCATGGTTCCATGACCAGCGGATGTTTAAGGCCAGTTCTATAAGGGCATCAATTCCTTTGATGTCGGTGTGCATCAATCCGTAGAGTTGATTTGTGCTTATATTTTGTTCTTTCATTTTTATGTTGTTTATCAATTTTTATACAATTCTAATAATTTTTATTTTTCATCGAAAAAATTTCCTACTGCTTTCCAAACCTCAAACGGTTCTTTTAGAAAGAGCTGGTGGTCGCCATCCTGTACTTCTATTAGCTTAGCCTTGGTAAAGTACTTTGCAAAGTTTTCTACATTTGCAAAGGGAGCCAATTTATCGTTGGTGCCTTGGATAAAGAGTATTTTTCGGTCGCGTATGTTCCTGGTAAGCCTAGATAGATCCGTTTTGAGAATTACCTCGTTCAACGAATTATAATAGCTCTGCCAGGTATGTTTTTTCGAGTCCCTAAAAACATCATCGGTCAAATTTTTAGGCTTGAACCATTTGACAATATATAATGGGTGGAGCGTACAGAAGAGTTTTCCATAGGGACCTACGGCAAGCTTATCAAAAAATGAATCCTCGGACATCTGTTCCGAAAATTGTTCCTTGCTTTCAAAAACGGGAAGACCTATAGTAGCGGCTCCGTCAAACCAGTTGGGGTGTTTTGCAAAAAGCACCAAGGAAATTACGGCGCCCATAGAGTGTCCTGCAATTAGGGTATTCCCATCGTTCAACCCTTCTTTTGCGATTATGGTTTCAAGTGCCCGTAACTGGGTCTGTAACGAATAGTCGCTTTGGGGCTGGGGAGAATCGCCGAAGCCCAATAGGTCGACCAAAAGAAGTCTGTACGTTCCAGTAATTTGTTCCAAATCTCTTTTCCAATAGTTTTTGGATCCTGCCAAGCCATGGATCAGGACAATGTTCCGTTCTCCCGTGCCCAAAACTTCATAGTTCAACGGCATGGTTTCGGGATCATATTTGGGAGCTATGGCGACCGTTAAGTATTGATATCCCGCTACCGAGATGAACAATACCAAAATCACCGATATTGTTATAAGAACCATTTTTATTATTTTCATCATTCCGTATTTCATTATCCTCTATCGAACCTGTCCTGGATTTCTGTTTCTCCTACTTGTTTTTGAATATCAAAAACTCCATTGGCCTTAGCTTTACCTTGATAAAAAGACGGCCATCGCCGTTATCTATATTTTTTTCTATCCTAATTTTTTTCTTGTTACCATAAATGCATTCCATTAGGGCGTTCTCTTTATTGACAGTGGTATCAATCGCTATATATTCTTCTTTGGTATTTTTTGGGGAAGAATTATAGACCACGAGAATTTCGCCCTGGTGCAGAATCCTTGAAAATGCCAACAGGCATTCCTTACCATCGGGAATATGGAAATCAACTCCATTTTTTGAAGTTTCCCTAAAATACATCCTACCGAACTTTAGAATGGCTTCCTTTTGTCTGAGATGTGCCAAGACGGCAATTCTCTTGTATATCCATGAACCTTGGTTCAATAAGTTCGTCTCCTTATCATCGGGGTCGAACATACCTTCCCGAATATACCGGTCATCCGTACCATTTCCCTCAAAACCTTGTTCGGTTCCATAATAAATACATGGGGCACCAATGGTACAAATAAGAAAGCCTATCCCCGCAACAATTTGCTCGGGAGTGGCATTATGGCCAAAGCGGTGCTTAAAGTCCATCCCCACCTGATCATGGTCATCGATATAGGTCACCAGGAATTCTCCATATTCGCCACGGCTCAGGGCATTCTTTTGCAGATCGGAATACCGCTGTATCAATCTGTTCGGAGATGAATTTCCCTTTATCACATCTGCCAAAACACTGTGCAATGGATGATCCAAAATGGAATCAAGCCCGTAATATACATTCCGATCTTCCGGCAGCATTTTGGGACCTATATAGGGATTGCCCATCTCATCGTCCCCAATAATTTCGCCAAACAGAAAAAAGTTTCTTTTGCCCAAGGTGTAGGCATATTCCCTTATGTTAGAACAAAAACGGCTGATATCGCTACCCTTCATGTGTTTAACGGCATCCAAACGAAAACCGTCCACATCTGTCTCACGTATCCAGTAGCAATGTATCTTGGCCAATATATTCCGTAAATCTTCACTAGCGGGGGAACCATCGTTCCTAAATGTTTTTAAGGTAAAAAAATCGCCTTCCTGGGTCTCGGGATAGGTATCGAAATTTCCAATCTGTCCCTTTCGGTTATACATTTCCGGGTTTCTAAGTTCAACGGGTACCGGCCTATCCTTTTCCCGCCAATCGCCCAAGGGAAACCGTTGCCCGTTTGAATAGTAGTAATTATAGTCAAAGGGATACGACCAATTATCTCCGGAATGATGCAGAACGATATCCAAAAAGACCCGTATATCCATACTGTGTGCCTTGTCCACCAGTTTTTCGAGTTCTTCCTTGGTGCCCCAGCGTTTATCCACATCCATATAATTTTGGATGGCGTATCCGTGATAGGATTCCGGATTATTTTCAAAAACAGGGCTCAGCCACAGGGCCGTGCAGCCCAAATTTTTGATATAGTCGATGTTGTCTATAATGCCTTTAATTGTGCCCCCAAAGGGTTTTTGTAATTGATCTTCATTCCCGAAACCGGCGTGCCGGATATCGAAATTCTTCGAATGCCGTTCGTTGCTGTCATGAAATCGGTCGACCATCAGAAAATAAATGATTTCCTCCCGCCATTCCCTGTGGCAGTTTACCCAATACTCCTTGCCCAGTTTGGGGGAAAGATCTATTCCGTTGATCGATTTTATCATCTTTTTGTTCTTTATATATTTAAATAGTGGAATATTCCGTATTTGCTTTTACACCGCTCTCTTTGGTTTCCTTTGGTCTATTTCCATAAAGCCTATCGAATACCATGCAGGCCGTTAGGTCTCCGGTAACATTGACCGCAGACCGGAACATGCCAAGCAAGCGCTCTACCCCGATGATGATTATAATCCCTTCGGCCGGAATTCCGACACTAGAAAGCACAGAAGCCAAAATCACAACGCCACCACCCGGTATCGCCGGAGTTCCAATAGAAGCGGCAACTATGGTAAATACGATAACAATGACATTTAAAAGACCCATCTCCAGCCCGTATGCTTGGGCTATGAACAAAGTCGTTATGGTCTGATAAAGGGCCGTCCCATCCATATTCACGGTGGTTCCGATGGGAATTATAAAATTGCTGATAGAGGCATCCACTTTGAGTTCTTCCTCCGCTGTTTTTAGCGATAAGGGCATTACTGCGGCAGAGCTTGTTGTAGAGAATGCCAAAAGTTGGACATCCGTGATCTTACGTAAAAATTGAAATGGATTGCTGCGGCCAAGTATGCCTACCAACACGAGGTATATACCGACCAATATTAGTAAGCCTATCAGTACTACAAGCACATAAAAGCCCAAGCCCGCTAAGGAGTTCAGGCCGACGCTCGAAGTAAGCTGTGCCATCAGACCGAAAACGGCTATCGGAACCAACAACATGGCCCATTTGACCACCGTCATACAGATTTCCATGATGGCACCCAACAACAACTTTACCGGTTTGAGAAAGTCGTCGGTCAGCGATAACACTGCAACACCTATGATAATGGTAAAAATGACGATACTTAACATATCGGCATTTACCATAGATGCCAATGGGTTTTCTGGCAGTAAATTTGTGATGGCATCCGGAATATCGTTTATTCCAAATGACAGTTCAGAACTTTCGGCAGTATCGGCCAATGCATTTGCATGTTCAGCTACCGCCTGTTGGTGTAGATACTTTCCCGGTCTAAAGAGTAATGCCAGTATTGCGCCTATGGTCACCGATATAATTGTGGTAGATATAAAATACAAAAACACACCACCGCCCAGCCGTTTCAGATTTTCCTTATCGTTACTGGCGATGCCCGTAATGATGGAAGCCACGATCAGGGGAATCATGATCATCTGTACCAATTTAAGAAAGAGCATTCCCGGCAGGGCCAACCAATTCCCTAAAGCATCGGCAGTGCCTTTGGTGATCCAACCGTTTTGGGGGCTTAACAACAGGCCAACACCAACACCTAGAAACAAAGCTATGATAACCTTGAGCCACAGCCTATTTTCTACCAGTTTTCGCAGGTAGTGGTTTAGGGATTTCAATGATTTTATTTCCGTATCGAACATTATAAGATCTGTATTAAGCTATTGTGATTCTTTTTTCAAGGTAAACGCCCTGAACAGCATGTATTAATTCTACCCCTTCCTTAAGGGGTTTTTGAAAAGCCTTTCTTCCCAGTATCAGACCTGAGCCTCCGGCCCGTTTGTTTACGATTGCCGTAGTGATGGCTTCGGTCATATCGGATACTCCTTTGGAACCCCCGCCAGAATTGATTAATCCTATTTTGCCCATATAACAATTGGCGACCTGTAAACGGCATAAATCGATGGGGTGCTCTGTTGTCAGGGTTTCGTACATGGCATCGTCATATTTCCCGAATTGAAGGTCTTTAAAACCGTAATTGGTAGTAGGCAATTTTTGTTTGATGATATCGGCCTGTATCGTAACTCCGATGTGGTTGGCCTGTCCCGTTAAATCTGCAGCGGTATGATAGTCCTCTTTATCTGTTTTGAAAGCGTCGTTACGGGTGTAGCACCACAAAATCGTGGCCATTCCTAGGCTATGGGCCTCGGCAAATGCATCCGCGATTTCCTTTATTTGTCTATTACTTTCCTTAGAACCAAAATAGATGGTGGCCCCGATCGATACAGCACCCATGTTCCAT
>TARA_R110002049_G_scaffold609_8_pt1 | contig 12232 bp, 8 predicted proteins | sample TARA_R110002049 | Tara Oceans TARA_R110002049 (sample SAMEA4396941) | marine metagenome | biome: Polar Biome; feature: [SRF] surface water layer (ENVO:00010504); material: water (ENVO:00002006), including particulate matter (ENVO:01000060) such as... | depth 5 m | reverse complement strand
TCTGAAGAAAATTACCAAGAAAAAAGAACTGAATTTACAACACCAAAAACCATACACTTGTATGCTTTTGAATTAGGTTTTCTAATAAAGAAACAACTTCTAAAAAAACTAGATTTTATAGTAACTATTGGTTTAGGATTAGCTACAATTGACACTAAAACTGAACGTTTAGCAAAAGGCTTTACTTTCATAGAAAATGGTTCTTTAGGTTTGTCTTATCAAACTTCTAAAAAAACTTTTTTATACTTAGGAAGTAACATTGGCCATGTTTCTAATTTTGATACAAAAAAACCAAACAACGGTTATTCCTTTTTAGGTTTTGAAATAGGAATTTCTTATTCAATCAAATAAAAAAAAGAGACTTTTACAAGTCTCTTTTTAATTACATTTTATATGAGAAGTTAATCTATTTACCCAACCAAGAATTTAACATCCATATTGTTTTTTCTTGTTCTGCAATAAAATCACTCATCATAGAATTAGTTCCTTCATCATCTGCTTTATCAGATAAATCTAAGATTTCTCTTTCTATTTTTAACAACTCAGACAAAGAATTTACAACCAACTCTACTCCTTCTACATCGTTAGAAATATCTTTACCTACAGCTACAGAAGAAGTTTCTAAATAATCTGCAAATGTATGTAACGGCTTTCCTTGTAAAGTTAAAATACGTTCTGCTATATCATCTATTTTTACTTGAGAATCTGTGTAAAACTCTTCAAATTTCACATGTAATTCAAAAAAGTTTTTCCCTTTAATATTCCAGTGTAAACCTCTTAAATTTTGATAATATATTTGAAAATTTGCTAATAATCCGTTTAAATTATCAACTAAATTTGCGCTTTCACTTTTATCTAATCCTAATATTGATTTGTTCATTTGATTATGTTTTTTTGATTACTTCAAAATTAACTGAAATTTATTACAATAAACTATAATTATTATTGATAGTTTTAATATCTTTATCAAAATATTTTATACGAATGACAATTACCCAATTAAAATACGTTTTATCTGTTGCAGAATATCAAAATTTTACAATTGCTGCAGAACATAGTTTTGTTACCCAGCCTACACTTAGTATGCAAATTCAGAAACTAGAAGATGAGTTAGGTGTTAAGGTTTTTAATAGATCTAAAAAACCAATTGAACTTACAGAAGTTGGTAGAAAAATAGTAGAACAAGCAAAAGTAATTGTAGATGAAAGCAATAGAATTTTAGATATTGTACATCAACAAAAAGGTTTTATTGGTGGTGAATTTAAAATAGGAATTATACCTACAATAATGCCTACTTTATTACCAATGTTCTTACAAAACTTTACTAAAAAATACCCAAAAGTAAAGTTAATTATTGAAGAATTAACTACAGAAGAAATTGTTAGAAAATTAACAGACGGACATATAGATGCAGCAATTGCAGCTACACCTTTAGAAAACGAAGCAATAAAAGAAAGACCTTTATATTATGAGCCCTTTGTTGGTTTAATACCACAAAATCATAGACTTTTTAATAACAAACAAATTTCTGCAGAAGAATTAGAAATGGAAGATATATTGTTATTAGAAGATGGCCATTGTTTTAAAGACAGTGTAATAAATCTTTGTAGAACTCATAAAATAGATAACAAAAAAGGGTTTCAATTAGAAAGTGGAAGTTTTGATACTCTAATTAAACTTTCTAAGGAAGGTTTAGGAATGACTTTGTTGCCTTATTTACATACGTTAGATTTAAATGATGCAGATAAAAGCCATTTACGTGAATTTACAAATCCTCCTCCTGCTAGAGAAGTAAGTTTAATTTACCATAAATCTCAGTTAAAAATGCAATTAATAGAAGCCTTAAAAAAGACTATTGATGGTGTTGTTAGAGGTGCTATTTCTTTTTCTGATGTAAAAATTATTAGTCCTATTAAAAAATAATATAAAAATCTACAATAAAAAAAAGGGAAGCTAAATAGCTTCCCTTTTTTTTTAATAATTTTTGACTGTTAAGAATACATTTTCTCACGTAATTCTTTAACTTTTGGATCTGATAAATATTCTTCAAAAGTAGTATATCTATCTATAACTCCTTTTGGTGTTAATTCTATAATTCTATTTGCAACTGTTTGTGCAAACTCATGATCATGAGTAGAAAACAAAATTGTTCCTTTAAAGTTTATTAATGCGTTGTTTAAAGATTGTATAGATTCTAAATCTAAGTGATTTGTTGGTTCATCTAAAATTAAAACATTTCCTCTTTTCATCATCATTCTAGATAACATACAACGTACTTTTTCTCCTCCAGAAAGTACATTACTTTTCTTTAGAGCTTCTTCACCAGAAAAAATCATTTTTCCTAAGAAACCACGTAAAAATACTTCTTCTCGCTCTTCTTCTGTTTGTGCATATTGTCTTAACCAATCTACTAAATTTAATTCTCCGTCTTGGAAAAAACTAGAATTATCTAGCGGTAAGTATGATTGTGTTGTTGTAACTCCCCAAGAAAATTCTCCTGCATCTGCTTTTTCATTATCTGTAATAATTTGATAAAAAGCACTAATTGCTCTAGAGTTTTTAGAGATTACAGCTATTTTATCTCCTTTATTTAAATTGATGTGAACATCGCTAAATAATTTTTCATCTTCAAATTCTTTAGCTAAACCTTCAACATTTAAAATTTGATCTCCTGCTTCTCTATCTCTATCAAAAATAATTGCTGGGTAACGTCTACTAGATGGTTTAATATCTTCAACATTTAACTTATCAATCATTTTTTTACGAGAAGTAGCTTGCTTAGATTTTGCCATATTCGCAGAAAAACGACGAATAAACTCTTCTAATTCTTTCTTTTTATCTTCTGCTTTTTTGTTTTGCTGCGCTCTTTGTTTTGCTGCTAATTGGCTAGACTCATACCAGAAAGTATAATTACCAGAGTAATGGTTTATTTTTCCAAAATCAATATCTGAAATATGTGTACAAACTGCATCTAAAAAGTGTCTATCATGCGAAACTACAATTACTGTGTTTTCAAAGTTTGCTAAGAAGTTTTCTAACCAAGAAATAGTTTCAAAATCTAAATCATTGGTAGGTTCATCCATTATTAAAACATCTGGGTTACCAAATAAAGCTTGTGCAATTAACACACGTACTTTTTGTTTACCATCCAAATCTTTCATTAATGTATAATGCAAATCTTCTTTTATTCCTAAATTAGAAAGCATAGCTGCAGCATTAGAATCTGCATTCCAACCATCCATTTCTTCAAATTTAATTTGCAACTCCCCAATTTTCTCAGCATTTTCATCTGTGTAATCAGCATATAATTCATCAATTTGCTTTTTAATTTTAAACAAATCTTTATTACCCATTACAACTGTTTCTAAAACAGGAAATTCATCGAAAGCATAATGGTCTTGCGTTAAAACAGACATTCTCTTTCCAGATTCTAAATGTACTTGACCAGAAGTTGGCTCTTGCACACCAGAAATAATTTTTAAGAAAGTAGATTTTCCTGCTCCATTTGCGCCAATAATTCCGTAGCAATTACCTTGAAGAAATTTTGTATTTACTTCGTCAAACAAAATACGTTTTCCAAATTGAACAGATAAATTAGAAACTGATAACATAAATAAACTTTTTTTAATTTTGTGCAAAAGTACAAATTCCATTTTTCTTATCAAGTTATATAAGCAATACTTTTACAACATCTTAATAGTAAGTGAAGCTTATAATTTTAAAGTATTTTAACAGTGAATTAACAATATTACCTCCCACAAATTTCTACATTTGTTAGATGCTTTTAGAAGCTTTATTTATGACAAAAAAAATATCTAATTATATCGCTATTTCTTTTCTATTATTAGTCTTAATAGGATGTGGTAATGGTAAAGAAAACTCCAATACTTTTTTTGGCGGTAAAATAATTAACCCTAAAACAAAGTTTGTTGTTCTTTATTCTAAAGATAAAGTTATTGATACTTTATTATTAAATGATAGAAATAAATTTCTAGGAACTTATGATAAACTAGAGGAAGGTTTATATCATTTTGAACATGGTAACGAAAATCAATACATATATATAGAGCCACAAGATAGCTTAATGTTACGCTTAAACACTTGGGATTTTGATGAATCTATTGTTTTTGCTGGCAAAGGTGCTGAAAGAAATAATATATTAATTGATATTTTTCTTGAGGATGAAAATGAAAGAAAAATATTTTACAAATTAAACAGGCTAGAACCTAAAGTTTACAAAAAGAAAATAGATTCTATTATAAAGTTTAAAATAAAAACTTTAGACGATTATAAAACGAGACATCCTAATGAAACGGATAATTATTTTAAAGTTTTAAAAACTGCTTTAACGTACCCAATATATTCTAGAGTTGAAAGGTACCCAATAAACCATGTATACGCTTTAAGAAAAAAAGATTTCCCTAAGTTAGAAACTTCATTTTATGATTATAGAAATAATTTAGATTTTAGCAATAATGATTTAATGTATTATACACCCTATGCAAGATACATTACAAATTACTTATATAATGTAACTTATGCTATGGGGCATAAACCGATGAAAGATGAATTTTCATCTGATTTTACGGTAGACTTATTAACTACAATAAATAATAAGTTAAACTCTAACGACTCTAAAAACGCTTTCCTTAAAAGAACAGTATTAGATCATTTTTACAGAAAATCTAGTTGTAATGTAAATGAAGAGGCATTTGATACTTTCTTTAAATTATCATCTAATGAAGAAGACAAAGCATTAGTTAAAAATATTTTAAACGATAATAAAGTCATACTTAAAGGAGATGAAATAAAAGGTTTTACTATCTCAGATTTTACAAATCAAGTATTAAACATCGAAGATTTTACAATAAACAAGAATTCTGTATTACTTTTTTGGGACAAAGAATACATTTCAGAATCATTTATTAGCTCTAGAATACCTTATTTACAGAAACAATATCCATCCTTAAATTTTGCTATTATAGAAATAGATGGAAACAATACAAATAGAATTAAAAACGTTGACATTAAAAATCAATATTACATTAATTCTAAATCTTTAGAAGACAATTTTCTAACAAGTAAAATGAACCGCACAATTTTAGTTGATAAAAACGGAATTGTAGTTAATGGTTACGCTGCTATTTCCTCATATAATATTAATAAACAGCTTAAAGAATTAAGTAAAAATAATTAACCGTAATAAATATTGCTGTTAATTTTATTTGCTGTACCTTTGCACGATTTTAATTTTGAGGTTACTCATAGAAAATCAAGTCGAAATTTATAATTTGATTTGCAGGTGGGCGTTCTGTGAATCTACAAAAACACAGTATGTCAACATTTTTAGAATTAGGTTTAAAAGAACCTATCAACAGAGCATTAACAGATTTAGGTTATGAAAAACCAACTGTTATTCAAGAAAAAGCAATTCCACAAATTATCTCTTCTACAGACGATTTAAAAGCATTTGCACAAACAGGTACAGGTAAAACTGCTGCTTTTAGTTTACCAATATTAGAACTTTTAGATACTAATAGTAAAAACGTACAAGCAATTATTTTATCACCAACAAGAGAACTAGCAGTTCAAATTGGTAATAATATTAAAGACTTTTGTAAATACTTACCAGACGTTAAAGTAACTACTGTATATGGTGGTTCTAGTATGGAAGAGCAAATTAGATCTTTAAAAAGAGGTTCTCAAATTGTTGTTGGAACTCCTGGTAGAACAGTAGATTTAATTAACAGAAGAGCTTTAAAATTAGGAAACGTTCAATGGTTAGTCTTAGACGAAGCTGATGAAATGTTAAACATGGGTTTTAAAGACGAATTAGATAAAGTTTTAGAAGCAACACCAGAAACAAAGCAAACGTTATTGTTTTCTGCAACTTTTCCTAGAGAAGTAGAATCTATTGCTAAAAACTATATGACTAAACCAGTAGAAATTACTTCTGGTCAAAAAAATCAAGGTTCAGATAATGTAAGTCATGAGTATTACTCGGTTACAGAAAGAACTCGTTATCCAGCTTTAAAAAGAATAGCAGATTTAAATCCTGATATTTATGCAATTATTTTTTGTAGAACTCGTAGAGAAACTCAAGAGGTTGCAGACAACTTAATTAAAGATGGTTATAGTGCAGATTCTTTACACGGAGATTTATCTCAAGGACAAAGAGATTCTGTTATGGGTAAATTCAGAAAAAAAACAATTCAAATCTTAGTTGCAACAGATGTTGCAGCACGTGGTTTAGATGTTACTGAATTAACGCACGTAATTAATCATAAATTACCAGATCAGATAGAAAACTATACTCACAGAAGTGGTAGAACTGGTAGAGCTGGTAATAAAGGTATTTCTATAGTTTTAGTGAATGGAAAAGAAAAAGGGAAATTACGTCCTATAGAAAAAATCATTCAAAAGAAATTTGTAGAAGCAAAAGTACCTACTGGTAAAGAAATTGTACAAAATCAATTAATGAATTTAATTGATAAAGTTCAAACTACAGAAGTTAACGAATCTGAAATTAATGAATTTTTACCTAGTATTTATGAAAAACTAGAGTCTTTAAATAGAGAAGAGTTAATTCAGAAATTTGTTTCTTTAGAGTTTAATACAATGTTAGCATATTATGAAAATGCTAAAGATTTAAACGATTTATCTTCAAGAGATAATTCTAGAGCAAGAACAGAGAACGAAAACATGACTCGTTTCTTCATTAACATTGGTAGAAAAGACAACTTAAATCCTGGTAAATTAATTGGTTTAATTAATGAACAAAACATTGGAGATAAAGTTGAAATAGGATCTATAGATATTTTAGATACTTTTTCTTTCTTTGAAATTGACAAAAACTTTGAAGATAAAACATTAGAAGCTTTTAGTTCTAACCAACCAGATTTTGACGGACGTTCAGTAAACGTAGAGATTACTAAGAAAGAACGTTCTGGTGGTGGTAGAAGAGGCGGAAAAAAATCTTTTGGTAAAAAAGATGGTGGTTTTGGAAGACGTAGAAGTTCTGAAGGTTCCCCTTCATCAAGAAGAAGTAGCGATTCTGGAAGCAGAGGAAGATCTTCTGATAGACGTTCATCTGATAGACCTGATAGAAGCTCTGGAGGAGAAAGAAAATCTTCTAGCGGATTTGGTAGAAAACGTAGAGATAGTTAAATCTAAACTTATTAAATATAAAACCTCATAAACTTAAAGTTTATGAGGTTTTTTTTTACTGAATAAATTTTAAAATGAATTATAATAAAATAAAAATAGCAATTAAAATAAAAACTATTATTTGAGTCCATTTTAAATAATAACCTATCCTGTCATTACTTTTTATTTTTTCAGAAATAGAACCTGCAAGTACAGCTATTAAAGAAAATATAATAAAAGAAACAAACATAAAAGTAAACCCTAAAATATAAAATTGAATAACAGAACTTAATGTTTCGCTAAAAAGAAAACCAGGAAAAAATGCTAAAAAGAATATTGAAACTTTAGGATTTAAAACATTCATTATAAACCCTTGTTTAAATAATTGTTTTGTTGTTTTCTTTGGAGTATTTTCTTCAGACAAAGAAATACTTGCATCAGATTTATATACTTTATACGCTAAATATAGTAGATAAATTGCACCGAAAATTTTTATTGCTGTAAATAAGTTTTCAGATTCTTTTATAATTGCAGAAACTCCAAAAGCAAGTAATGTTGTATGAATTAAACAACCAGAAATTAAACCAACTACAGTGGCTAAACCGTATTTTTTTCCGTTTACAATACTTTGGGTTAAAACAAAAATATTATCTGGCCCTGGAGAAATAGCTAAAATTGATGTTGCAAAAGCAAAAGACAAAAGTGTTTCAATCATAAAAGTAAAAATACACTTTTAGATGCTTTTGTAAAACTAAATTTTATATTCTAAAAGTTAGCGATTATTTATTTAAGATAGCTTTATTAATGTTTTTAACTAAGCTTGGACCCTCATAAATAAAGCCTGTATAAATTTGTACTAAATCTGCGCCAGCTTCAATTTTTTCCAAAGCATCTTCTTCAGAATGTATACCTCCTACTCCAATAATTGGAAAAGATTTATTAGATTTTTCTGCTAAATATTTTATTACTTTGGTACTTTGTTTTAAAATAGGTTGTCCACTAACACCACCATTTCCTATTTCTTCTAAACGCTCTTTAGAGGCTTTTAAATTACTTCTAGTAGTAGAAGTGTTAGAAGCGATAACACCGTCTATTTTAGTTTCTGCAACCAACTCTATAATTTCATCTAATTGAGCATCATTTAAATCTGGTGCTATTTTAAGTAAAATTGGTTTTTTAATTTTAAATTTATTATTCTGTTTTTGACATTCAGAAATTAACTCTAATAAATAATCTTTATCGTTTAATTTTGCATGACTACCAACGTTTGGGCAACTAACATTTAATACAAAATAATCTACAAATGGTTGTAATTCTTTAAAAACTGCTAAATAGTCTTCTGTATAATTTTCTGGTTTTGTTTGTGTATTCTTACCAATATTACCACCAATTATAACTTTATGCTTGTTCTTTTTTAGATTTTTAATAGCCTCTTCTACTCCATCATTATTAAAGCCCATTCTATTTATAATTCCTTTATCATCTTTTAAGCGAAAAAGTCTCTTTTTAGGATTACCAACTTGCCCTTTAGGAGTTACTGTACCAATTTCTATAAAACCAAAACCAAAGTTTGCTAACTCGTTGTATAAAACTGCATTTTTATCGAAACCAGCAGCTAAACCAACAGGGTTTTTAAATGTTAGTCCAAATAATTTACGTTCTAATTTTTTATCATTTACTTGATATAAACTTCTAAGTATAGAAGCCACAAAAGGTGTTTTACACAAAAACCTAATTAATGAAAAAGTAAAATAATGAACTTTCTCTGGATCGAATAAAAATAAAATTGGTCGGACTATTAATTTGTACATAAATATTAAATATAAAAAAAGCCCCAAATAAATGGAGCTTGTAAATTATCTTAAAACAGCGTTTAAATTCTTTTCGAATGTCTGCTGTAATTTTTGCATTATTTTATCTATTTGTTTATCTGCTAAAGTTTTTGTTTCGTCTTGAATTAAAAAACTAACGGCATAAGATTTTTTACCTTCTGGTAATTTATCACCTTCGTAAACATCAAATAAATCTACTTCTTTTAATAAGTTTTTCTCAGATTGAAAAGCCAAATTATAAATTTCTTTAAATTCAGTTTTAGTATCTAATAATAAGGCTAAATCTCTTTTTACCGCAGGAAATTTTGGTAAATCAGATACTTTTACCTTCTTATTTCCAGTTAACTTTAAAATAGTATCCCAATTAAAATCAGCAAATAAAACTTCTTGTTTTATACCAAACTCTTTTAATAAACCTCTTTTAACTACACCAAATTCAACCAATTTCATTTTCCCTAAACTCAATATAATTCCTTCAGAAAAAACATCTTGTTTAGTTGGTGTTGTTTTTAATTTATCTATTCCTAATCTACTTAAAACGTTTGTAATTATTCCTTTTAAATAAAAGAAATCTGATGTTTTGTTGGCTACACTCCAACTATCTGATGCTCTGTTACCAGTAACAAATAAAGTAAGATGTTTATCTTCTTGATATTTTTCATTGTATTTATGATATGTTTTACCAAATTCATAAAATTTTAATGAATTGTTTTTTCTATTAATATTGTAAGAAACAGATTCTAAACCACTAAATAGTAAAGACTGACGCATAACCTTTAAATCGTTACTTAACGGATTTAGCATTTCTACGTTTGCTTCTTCATTTATATTTTCTGAAAGCTTTGCATATTCTGGCTTTGTTAAAGAATTTGCCATAGTTTCATTAAAACCTAAAGAGGTTAATTGATCTGCAACAACATTTTCAATTTTAGTATCTTTATTAGAATCAAAAGAAATTGAAGTGTTTAATTTATGAGAAAACTCAATATTATTGTAACCGTAAACTCTTAAGATCTCTTCAATAATATCTGCTTCTCTTTGAACATCTGTTCTGTAAGAAGGAATTGTTAAACCTAAACCACCTTCTGTTTCACTATTAATCTTAATTTCTAATGAAGCTAAAATTTTCTTAATAGTTTCTTTAGGTATTTCTTGACCAATTAATCTATACGCACTTTCATAAGAAAGAAAAACTTGATAATCCTCAATCTTTTCAGGATAAAAATCAGAAACATCAGATCCCATTTTTCCTCCAGCATATTCTTCAATTAATAATGCAGCGCGTTTTAAAGCATATTCTGTCATATTAATATCAATTCCTCTTTCGAAACGGAAAGAAGCATCTGTGTTTAATGCGTGTCTTTTTGCAGTTTTTCTAACTGAAACTGGATTAAAGTAAGCGCTTTCTAAAAAGATTGAAGTAGTATGTTCTGTAACTCCAGATTTACTTCCACCAAAAACACCTGCAATACAAAGTGGGTTAGAATCTGCATCACAAATCATGATATCTTCTGCAGATAAAGTTCTTTCAACATTATCTAACGTAGTAAATTTTGTACCTTCTCCTAAAGTTTTTACAAGAATTTTGTTTCCTTTAATTTTTTGTGCATCAAAAGCATGTAAAGGTTGCCCTAATTCATGTAAAACATAGTTTGTTATATCTACAATATTGTTTTTTGGCGTTAAACCAATTGCTTTTAATCTATTTTGAATCCATTCTGGTGAATCTTGTACAGTTACATCTGTAATTGTAATACCACAATATCTTGGTGCTTGTTCTTTGTTTTCAACTTCAACATCAAAACGTAAAGTTCTTTCATCTACATGAAAATCACTTACAGAAGGAGATATTAATTCTAAATTAATGTCTTGTTGCATTAAACCTGCACGTAAATCTCTTGCAACACCAAAATGGCTCATTGCATCAGATCTATTTGGAGTTAATCCAATTTCAAAAATTTCGTCAATTTCAATATTAAAAACTTCAGCAGCAGGTGTACCAGCTTCTAAAACTTCATCAAGAACTAAAATACCTTCATGACCTTTACCTAAACCCAATTCGTCTTCAGCGCAAATCATTCCATGACTTTCTTCTCCTCTAATTTTTCCTTTTTTAATCTTAAAACCTTCACCTTTTTCATCATATAAAGTAGTACCAATTGTTGCTACAGGTACTTTTTGGCCAGCAGCTACATTTGGTGCACCACAAACAATTTGTACAGGTTCTCCAGATCCTAAATCTACAGTTGTAACTTTTAATCTGTCTGCATTTGGATGCTGAACACAAGTTAAAACTTTACCTACAACTATACCTTTTAAGCTTCCTTTTATAGATTCTTTAGTCTCTATACCTTCTACCTCTAAACCTAAATCGGTTAATAATTCACCTGTTTTTACAGCTTCCCAATCTGTTTGTAAAAACTGTTTTAACCAATTGTATGAAATTTTCATATACCTTTTTTGATGTTTTCAAGGGCAAAAATACTGATTTTTATGGTTTTTTAAGCTCCTTTTTAACTTAAAAAACGTAAGTTTATTCACTTTAAATTTTAATAATTATTTAGCTATATATGAAGAAAATAATTCTGCTATTTTTTATTTTGTTAATTACCTGTATTTCATGTAATAAACAAGAAATTGTAAAACTAAAAAAAGGAACTTATAGAGCATTTTTAAAAGTACAAGACAACCAAGAATTACCTTTTATTATTGAAGTTAAAAACGACACTTTATTAACTATTGTTAATGCAGAAGAAAGAATTATTGTTGATGAAGTTAGTTATAAAAATGATTCTGTTTACATACAAACACCAGTTTATGAAGGTTATATTGTAGCAAAAATAAAAAAAAACAACACTTTAGAAGGTTCTTTTATTAAAGAAAGTTTAGATAGAATTGTGCCTTTTATTGCTGAAAATAAAACAGAAAGATTTCCTATAAAAAATAATAAACCACAAGTTAATATTTCTGGTAATTGGGAAACTGTTTTCAGTGATAATTCTATTAAAGACAGATATATTGCCAAAGGTATTTTTAAACAAAAAAACAATAAAGTTACTGGTACTTTTAGAACAACTACAGGAGATTATAGGTATTTAGAAGGTGTTATTGATGGAGATTCTTTAAAACTTTCTACTTTTGATGGTGCACATGCTTTTTTGTTTACAGCAAAAATTAAAGATAGTGTTATGATTGGTTTTTTCTATTCTGGAAATCACTGGAAAGAACCGTTTAAAGCAAAACTAAACAACAAT
>TARA_R110002049_G_scaffold90686_3_pt1 | contig 12235 bp, 8 predicted proteins | sample TARA_R110002049 | Tara Oceans TARA_R110002049 (sample SAMEA4396941) | marine metagenome | biome: Polar Biome; feature: [SRF] surface water layer (ENVO:00010504); material: water (ENVO:00002006), including particulate matter (ENVO:01000060) such as... | depth 5 m | reverse complement strand
CTAAAGGCGAGGGATTTTCTCCCATTCCCCGAATTTGAAATTAATAGGAAGGAATCTTTTTAGTTAACCAGAATCTTTTTTATAGTCGTTCCTTTTTCTGTTTCTGCCTTTAAAAGATAAATACCCGATTGCAAATTAGAAACATCAATTTTTGATAAATCTGATATTTTCACATCCAACTTAGCTCCTGTTAAACCAAAAAGCTCAACTTTTTGAATGGCTGATTTGGAGTTTAGACTCAAATAATCATTAACAGGATTTGGATAAAATGACACATCATTCGCAATTTTTTGTTCTTCAATATTTAAAACAGATTCTGTGACTGCTGTGGCGGCTATGCCATCAAAATTTTGATTTGCAATAACAACCGTATAAGGCCCTGGATTTATAGTAGGAACTGTATTAAAATTACCTGGGTCTTGAATAATGGTACCTGCTTTTATTCTAATGAAATCATTTGTATTGAAACTTCCTGACATCCCAAAGCCTATCTGTTCGTCTTCAGGAAACGAAAAAGGACCGTAAGTTGCTTTGTATGTTCCTAATCCATTTGAAGTTCCTGTAGCATTTGTAGCGTTTGTTGACACATAATTTAGTGTGTTCTCTCCTCCACTAGTACCTCCATCAGGTGTGTCTGTATATAGATCTTTAATAATCATTACAAAAACACTTGACGTGTAGTTTTCTGTAAACTGAAAACTGATATCTTGATTGATAACAATTTTTAAACGATAATTTCCTGTATCGTTGTTCAATTCATAACTTACAGTGGCATCCAATTTAGGCTGGGCAAACAGACTAGCTGTTGAAAATAATAATAAATAAAGAAATAGTAGATTTTTTTTCATAATGATTAAGTATTAGGTTAATATAAAATGATTTGAGTTTATTTACGCAAATATAGACAATTATAAGTAAGAATATATGTATGTTTCATTATTTAACAATAAAACAAAACCCCAAGCGTTAGCGTGAGGTTTTAGAAACTATAATCTTTATTTATAAATATTTATGATAGGCTAGCTTTCATTAACTCTCTATTCATACGTGCAATATTATCTAATGAAATGCCTTTAGGACATTCAATTTCGCAAGCCCCTGTATTTGTACAGTTTCCAAAACCTTCCAAATCCATTTGAGCTACCATGTTTTTAACACGATCTGCCGCTTCCACTTGTCCTTGTGGCAATAAAGCATATTGCGATACTTTAGCACCTACAAATAACATAGCCGACGAATTTTTACAAGTGGCTACACAAGCACCACAACCAATACAGGTAGCGGCATCCATCGCTTCATCAGCCGCGTGCTTTGAAATAGGGATAGAATTAGCATCTTGGGTATTCCCTGACGTATTTACCGAAATATACCCACCTGCTTGTTGAATACGCTCAAAAGCTGTTCTATCAACCACTAAATCTTTAATTACTGGAAACGCCGCTGCTCTAAACGGCTCAATTGTTATAGTATCTCCATCTTTAAACATACGCATGTGCAACTGGCACGTAGTAACCCCTCTATCTGGCCCGTGCGCTTCTCCGTTGATGTACATGGAACACATACCGCAAATACCTTCGCGACAATCGTGGTCAAATGCTACAGGCTCTTCTCCAGAATTAACCAATTGTTCATTCAAAACATCCATCATTTCAAGAAAAGACATGTGTTCTGAAATTTCAGTAACTTTATAATCGACCATTTGACCCTTTGCATTTGAGTCTTTTTGTCTCCAAATTTTAAGTGTTAAATTCATAATGTCAATCTTATTTGTATGAACGTTGTTTAAGTTCAATATCTTTAAATTCTAATTGTTCTTTGTGTAAAACCGCATCAGCAGGCTCTCCTTTATATTCCCAAGCAGAAACAAACGCAAAGTCTTTATCGTTACGTTTTGCTTCTCCTTTTTGAGGGCCGTCTGTTTCTGCAGATTCTTCTCTAAAGTGACCACCGCAAGATTCTTCTCTTGTTAAAGCATCTTTTGCAAATAATTCTCCTAACTCAAGGAAATCAGCAACACGTCCCGCTTTTTCTAATTCTGGGTTCATTTCATTAGCAGTTCCAGGCACCATAACATCCTTCCAAAACTCTTCACGAATGGCTTTGATTTCAGCCATCGCTTCTGTTAATCCTTGAGCATTTCTGGCCATACCTACTTTATCCCACATCACTTTTCCAAGTCTTTTGTGAAAATGATCAACCGTTTTTGTGCCTTTATTATTAATGAAGAAATCAATTTGGTCTTTAACTGATTTCTCAGCTTCATCAAACTCTGGTGTATCTGTTGGAATTTTTCCTGTACGAATATCATTTGATAAATAATCGCCAATAGTATAAGGTAGTACAAAATAACCATCTGCCAAGCCTTGCATTAAAGCCGAAGCTCCAAGCCTGTTAGCACCGTGGTCAGAAAAGTTTGCTTCACCTATACAATACAGCCCATCAACGGTGGTCATTAAGTTATAATCCACCCAAACACCGCCCATCGTGTAGTGGGTTGCAGGATAAATCATCATTGGTGTTTTGTATGGATTCTCGTCTACAATTTTCTCATACATTTGAAATAGATTTCCATATTTTTCTTCAACAATGGCTTGACCTAATTCGTATATTTTTTCGGGAGATGCATGCTCTATATTGTGAATTTTAGCTTGTGTTTTTCCGTAACGGTCAATTGCCGCAGCAAAATCCAAATACACCGCTTCACCAGTTGCGTTGACTCCAAAACCAGCATCGCAACGTTCTTTGGCAGCCCTGGACGCTACATCACGTGGCACTAGGTTACCAAACGCTGGGTAACGACGCTCCAAGAAATAATCCCTGTCTTCTTCAGCAATTTCAGTAGGTTTTAATTTTCGTTGTTGAATGGCTTTGGCATCTTCAATTTTTGCAGGCACCCAAATACGTCCGTCATTACGCAACGATTCAGACATCAACGTTAATTTAGACTGATAATCCCCCGAACGCGGAATACATGTCGGATGGATTTGCGTAAAACAAGGATTCGCAAAATACGCCCCTTTTTTATGTATTTTCCAAGCTGCCGTTACGTTACTTCCCATGGCATTGGTTGATAGGAAATATACATTTCCGTAACCTCCAGATGCAATAACAACGGCATGCGCAGAATGGCGTTCAATCTCGCCTGTAATTAAATTACGAGCAATAATGCCTCTGGCTTTCCCATCTATTTTAACCACATCAAGCATTTCATGGCGGTTGAACATTTCAATTTTACCACGTGCTATTTGACGGTTCATTGCTGAATAAGCTCCTAATAACAATTGCTGACCGGTTTGCCCTTTGGCATAAAACGTTCTTGAAACCAAAACACCACCAAATGAACGGTTATCTAACAACCCACCATAATCACGTGCAAAAGGCACACCTTGGGCCACACACTGGTCAATGATGTTTGCAGATACCTCAGCCAAACGATACACGTTGGCTTCACGCGAACGGTAATCGCCCCCTTTTACCGTATCATAAAACAATCTGTAAGTTGAATCGCCATCACCTTGGTAGTTCTTTGCGGCATTGATGCCACCTTGTGCAGCAATAGAATGCGCACGACGTGGCGAATCTTGATAAGCAAATGCTTTTACATTATAGCCCAGCTCAGCCAAAGTTGCAGCAGCAGAACCACCCGCCAAACCTGTACCAACCACAATAATGTCTATATGACGTTTGTTTGCGGGGTTTACCAGGTTGATATGATTTTTATAATCTGTCCACTTATCTTGAATTGGACCTTTTGGTACTTTTGAGTCTAACGTTGCCATATCTATGATAATACGTATTTAAGATGGTGGTAAAGCGCAATAAAAATAAAACCTAACGGAATCATTATGGAATAGGCTTTTCCTATATTTTGTAATGTTTTCTTTCTCATACTAGAAACCCCCATGGATTGAAATGCAGATTGAAAGCCGTGGGCCAAATGCAATCCTAAAAGGATGAATGCAATGACATAAGCAATGGTTCTTAAATGGCTATGGAATTTCTCGACCAACTCAGGATAATATCTGAATTCGCCATGGTGCAATCCCGTCATATCCCCAACTACATATTTGGTGTTCAATTCTGGAATCCAAAAATCTATAAAATGAAGCACAATAAAAGCCAATACTACCAAACCACTATAAATCATGTTTCTGCTCATCCAAGTGGAATTTGCAGCACCATTATTCTTTACATAGACTACATCTCTTGCTTTTTGGTTTCTATATTCCAATATAAACCCCATGATAAAATGGAACACAACTGCAAAAATCAACACAGGTTGCAATGCAAATTGCACTAAAGGGTTGGTTCCCATGAAATGGGAAACTTCATTAAAAGCATCAGGACTAAATACTGATAAGATATTAATGAATAAATGCTGAAGCAAGAAAAACATAAGGAAAAAAGCCGAAAGCGCCATAGCTACCTTTCTTCCAATCGAAGATTTAAAAAATCCGCTCATTACTTTGAAGTTAATTTATGATTATCACAAAGGTAGGTCAGCAATGAGTTATAGACAAATAACATATGTCATGTTTTTGCTATTTAGAATGATTTTAAAGAAAGTGAAAATTCATTCTAAACTTTAAAACATTCCTATTATTTAAGATTTTTATGATACTTATAACCAGAAACTAAGTAATTATGCTAAAAAATTTTAGCCTTTACAAAAACCATCTGCTGCATTTGGCAAACAAAATCTGTTGACCTTTGCTTTTTTTAGATAAAAATCCAGTTGAAAATCGTCAATTTTAAGCCAGAAAGCACTTCAAAAAAAACAATCCCAAACAAATCAAATGTATTTAAAACACATATTTATTTGGGAAATTTTATGCTTTTTCTAAATGGAAAAACTATTCTAAAATTATTTTTTTGGTAATAAACGTTCTATCTGAATAAATATTCACAAAATAAATGCCCCTAGAAACACCATTCAAATGAACCGTTTTTAAACCTGAAGAATTAGAGATATCTTGTTGTGAAATAAGCCTGCCACTTACATCATAAATGGTTACTTTTTCTAAATTGACCAACCCATCATTGTTTATAAATAAATCGCCTCTAGTAGGATTTGGATACACGTTGATAACAGCATTCAATGCGTCTTCTTCCACACCTAAAGCACAGCTTCCTGAATAATTTGTCATTAATGGTTGGCTGCAAACAGGTGTGCCCGTACTTCTGCTTTGTATCATATTGGCAACGGTAATATTATCATTATCTAAAGACCTTAGCGTTTCTCCTTTTGAAATGGCGTAATGCATCACATTGTCTGTGTTCACAATATGGTCCAATTGACGGCAATGCCCTAATTCATGAACAGCCACACTTTGAAAATCATATTGGGCACTATCGGGAGAAGCGGCATCAAAATTCCAATTGGCCTCATCATCAAACACAATATCAAATTCCTTGATATACCATTCCATACTGGTAACGCCATTTTTTGTTACATAACATGCTGAATAATACGATGTTCTTTTTCCTAACACCGTATCTGGCAAATCATCGCCGGCAACACCACTCGTGCTGTTATCAAAGGCTATGGCGTTAATGCCATCTGAAGCAGATTTATGTTGTGCCAAACTACTTGATACAATATTGGATTCGTCCAAGCCCCAATTTATTTGGGTTTCACAACTCCAAGTATTTAAGGCTTTAATAAAAGCTTCTTTGGCACCTGGTACAGATGCAAAATCGGATGTCATTTGCCACGTATAGCCGCCATTACCATTATCATCAATCAACTGGGTTGGGTAGGCCATATCAACGCCCGAACTTAAGTTATCTGACACAATATTGGCTTGGGCATAACTTATAGATAAATTGGTATTTGATGATAAAGTACTGCCATCATTGTGTGTTATCCTAATTTTACCTGTACCTGCGCCAGAAGGCACTTCAACAGTAATCCTAGTGTCTGACCATGTTAAAATTTGGCTATCTAAAGCATTGATATAATTGGTCCCGGCAGCGGTGTCTGCATCATCAAAACCTACCTTTCACTTAACCGTTCCAAAATTTGAACCATTAATGGTCAATACAGATTTTGTGCCCGCTGTTGAAGTGGTTGGAGAAAAACTTGCAATAGTTATTGCAGCACTAACTTTACCAGCCTCTAAACTTTTACTTTGCACATTAAAATCTGATAATTGGATATAATCAACCTTTGTTGTATTTTTTATTTCATTATAAAATGAATTGGCAATGCCCTTTTTTGATGAAAATTGATTGTCTGCAACATCTTCTTCTACATTATACTTGTAAAATCCTTGCAAGGATCCATAAGATTCAAATCGGTTTTTTATGGATACCTCTTGGGCATCTAACCTAGTATTGCTTGCGTAAAGTGTAAAAACGCCTACCTCTCCAACATTCAATTTTAAACTGGGATATACCACTTGGGCATCAAGCTCTACAACACCACCCAATGTAATTATTTCTACTGTAGATAAGGCTTCACCTTTAAAAACCTTATGCACTTCTATGGTATTGACTGTATATATTTTTTCATGTTTTTCATCCCAAAACGATTGTTTTGAAAGCACCTTACCTTCCAATACCTGTGTAGATTTTTCAATTTGCTCACTTAAAGAGACTTCTTTAAGCAGTATTTGGGCGGATATCGATTTTGAAATTACTAAAATAAATAATAAACTGAGTAGTGTAATTTTTCTCATTCCCTAAAGGTTTTTAATAGTTTTGGATACATTACAATACTGAGGGAATGAGTGCAATGAATTTGATATACGTGAAGGTATATTTTTTAGACTATTGCAAATATATAAAATCGATGAAATGCACTTTTTTGAAGTCTATTTATTACATATAATTCATTTTATCAGATTAATATAGTATTTAATCTTTTATTTTTGAATTTTTAATGAAATCTGAAATGTATTTTAATCCTATTTTATAAAATAAAACTAGGTATTCAATAATAACTTATTGAATGCCTAGTTTAAAAGATTACGCTTTTTAATTTACTCTAAAACCATCCGTTTGGTAATAGAAGTAGTATCTGAATGAATGTTTACAAAATATATTCCTTTTGAAACGCTATTCAGATTGATAGTTGTTACCCGTGACGCATTTGACATATCTTGTTTGAAAATGCACCTTCCACTCAAATCATAAATAACAATCTTTTCTAGGGCTACCAAACCATTGTTTTCTATAAACAAATTATCTTTTGTTGGATTTGGATAAAGTTTTACACTAGCGTTTAATTCATCTTCCTCAACACCTAGATTACAAATACCTGCGTAATTTTGCATTAGTGATTGGCTGCATACTGGTGTACCAATACTTCTAGCTTGTATGATAGCTGCAATAGTCTTGTTTTGAGTGTTCAAAACCCTATTTGATTCGCCTTTTGAAATGGAATAATGCATCGAATCATTGGTATCAATAACATGGTCTAATTGATGGCAATGGCCTAATTCATGAAGCGCGACACTTTCAAAATCAAGCTGTAATACAGTTGGAGTGTTTGTAGAAAAATTCCAAACAGATTCATCATCAAAAACAACATCAAATTCCCTTATGTACCATCTTAAATCGGTATCACCATTAACTAAACATGGCACAAAATATGTTGTACGACGTCCAAGAACAGTATCTGGCAAATCATCATCAGGATTGCCACTACTACTATTATCAAACGTGATAACATTCATATTGTCTGAAACAGATTGATGCTGTGCAGCAGTGGCAGATACCATGTTTGCTTCATCTAAAAACCAATTTATTTTAGATTCACAACGCCATGTTTCCAATGCTCTAAGAAAAGGAGCTTTTGCACCGGTTACCGCATTAAAAGCTGTAGTCATTTGCCATGTATAACCCCCACTACCATTGTCGTCCACATGCTGGGTCGGATAAGCAACATCAATACCCGTATTCAAATTATCAGATACAACAGTAATTTGGGAATAATTGACCGTTAAATTAGTGTTGGATGCCAGCGTACTATTATCATCGTGTGTTATTCTAATTTTGCCTGTACCCGCTTTGGAAGGGATTTCAACAGTAACCTGCTCATCATCCCATGTTAATACTTGCGAATCCAATGCATCAATATAACTGCTACCTGCGTTTTCCGCATTACTAAAACCTACCTTTCCTTTTACCGTTCCAAAACCAGAACCTGTTATGGTTAAAACGGATTTTGTACCTGCTGTTGAAACTGCAGGAGAAAAACCCGTAATGGCAATTGCAAGCGCATTATTGACTTTACCAGAAACGTTTACCTTGCTTTGAACATCAAAAGGGGCTACCTCGATATAATCCGCTTTGGTAATGCTCTTTATTTCATTGTAAAACGAATCGGTTATCCCATTTTTTGTGATAAAGATGTTTGAAGCTTCATTCGTATTTACATCATATTTGTAAAATGCTTGTGAAGAACCATAGGGCATGTATCTTTTTTTAGGAACAGCCGCGGCATCCAGCAACACATTGCCCTCATTTAATGTAAAAACCCCAAGGTCGCCCTTATATAATTCTAAACTAGGTGAAACCATTTGGGCCTCAGAATCCGTAACACCACCTAGCGTAATAATATCAACCGTTGTTAAAAAATCGCCTTTAAAAACCTTATGCACTTCAACTGTATTGACCGTATAGATTTTCTCGTGATTAACGTCCCAAAAAGATTTTTTCGAGAGCACTTTACCTTCAAATACCAACGTGGATTTTTCAATTTGCTTGCTTAAAGGAATTTCTTTAAGCATTATTTGTGCAGATATTGGTTTTGATACCATCAAAAAAAATATCAAACTAAGTAGTAAATGTTTTTTCATGCTTTCAAATTTTTAAATAGTTAGACCGGCCATGATTATTCTATCACAGCAATGTAAATGACTGAAAGTAGGATGGTTGAAGTCTATTAAGATACTGAAAAACGAAGTGTTTACATCATAAACAAACGTTAAAATCGATGAAGCGTTTCGTTTTGAACTTTTTTTATTCTAAAACTATCTTTTTGGTAATAGCCTTAGCACCTGAATGAATATTGACAAAATAAATGCCTTTTGAAACGTTGCTTAAAGCAACTGTTGTTTCCTGCAAGGTATTGGAAATATTTTGTTCAAAAATAAGCCGGCCGCTTACATCATAAATAAAAGCTTTGTCTAATTTAATTGATGAACTGTTATTCATAAAAAATGCTCCTGTGGTTGGGTTGGGGTAAATACTGATGGCACTATCTAAATCCGTTATATTTGAATCCAATGTACAGACACCTGGGTAAGCAACCATTGGGGACACAGCATAACTTGAAGCAAAACAACTTGGCACACTTGCCTCACTTCTACTTTGCATATCATTAGCCGCATCATTATCGTCTGTTGTTAAGGTTCGTATATTCTCTCCATCATTAATAACCCAATGCATAACCGCTCCCGAAGATTGAATAACATGCCCTAATTGATGCCCATGCCCTAATTCGTGCAATGCCACACTTTCAAAATCAAACGCCCCTACTGTTGCCAATTTTGGACCATATTCCCACGTAACTTCATCATCAAAAACAATATCCATACCTCCAACAAACCAGTCAAAATCTGTTCCTCCTGCTCCACAAGCCAAATAATAAGATGAGCATCTTCCTGCAATACCATCAGGTAAATCATCAAGCGGATTTCCTGTGGTACTATCATCAAAAGCTATAATATTAACGCCGTCATCAACGGCCCTATGTTGTTCGGCTTCTCCGGGACCAACTGTAGCCGCATCAATGACCCAATTGATTTTTGTTTCACAACGCCATGTATCCATCGCTCTCACAAAAGAAGCCTCAGCTCCTGTAATGGCTTTAAATTGATCGGTCATTTTCCAAATATAACCACCGCTTCCATCATTATTGACATGCCTAACAGGAAACGCATAAAACCCTAAAGGGCCATTGGCGCCTGGCGGGTCAGCACCCGTATTATCATCTGGATCGGTAATAGCAGTTAATTGGGCATATGGAATAATTAAATCTGTATCAGAAATTTTATCCCAGCCATCACTGTCAATTACCAAAATAGGGCCAGTACCTGCCTCAGTTGGGATTTCAACAGTAATCTCAATATCAGACCAGGTTAAAACCTGAGTATCTAAAGCAGGAACAAGTGTAGCACCTCCATCATCGGCATTGCTAAAATAAACTTGACCTTTATCAGTTCCAAAATTAGAGCCTGTGATGGTCAATACCGATGCCGTTCCAGCACTTGATGTTGTTGGGAAAAACGTGAAAGCATCTGGAACAAGAAGGCTGTTTTTGATTTGGGCAGATTTTGACTGTTTTGCCGCAATATCAAAAGGCGTTATTTCAATAAAATCCGTTTTAGTATGGTGCATGATTTCACTATAAAATGATTTTGTGATACCAGATTTAGAACTAAACGTATTTACCGCAACATCTTTATATATATTGTATTTATAAAATCCTTGTAATGAGCTATAGGCTTCAAATTTATTATTAGAGGATTTACTTAGCGTTGAAAACAACACACTATTATCATAAAGCGTAAATACGCCCATATCCCCAATATGCAATTTCAAACTTGGCGTTACCACCTCAGCCCTTAAACCAATGCTTCCTCCAGGTGTTACCACTTCAATAGTGGCTTGTTTTGCACCTTTAAAAACCTTGTAAACCTCAATGGTATTTGATGTATAGATATTATGATGATCGGCATCCCAGAATGAGGTTTTAGAAATTACTTTACCTTCAACAACTAGCGTTGATTTTTCTATTTGCTGTTTTAAAGGAATTTCCTTTAGCAGGGTTTGGGCAGACAATTTAGGCACATTGCAAAAGCATAACGATAAAATAAAAATAAAACCGGAAATCATATTTTTCTTCATCTGCTTAAGATTGAATAGGTAGGGATGTTACAAAAGGGGATTCCCAAATATACCAAATTACAGCCAATGATTTAGCCAGATTTATTACATTTATACACCTAAAACAGAAACTTAGTTATGAAATACCATTTAATAAATAACACGCTTTTTATAAAAAACAGAAAAAACTTCGCCAGCAACATGAAACCCAATAGCTTGGCGGTTTTCAATTCCAATGATATTTACCCCATAGGCGCAGATAGCACCATGCCTTTTGAGCAAAACCGTGATATTTTTTACTTAAGCGGCGTGGACCAAGAAGAAAGTGTTTTAGTTATTTTTCCCGATTGCCCAAAAGAAAAACACCGTGAAATTTTATTCCTAAAAGAAACCAATGCGTACATTGCCGTTTGGGAAGGCCAAAAACTCACTAAAGAAAAAGCTTTTGAAACCTCAGGAATCAAAACCGTATATTGGCTACAAGACATGGAAAAAGTGCTCTTTGAAATTATGACACAATGCGACACGGTTTATATCAATACTAACGAACATTATAGAGCCAACAGAGAGACAGAAACACGCGAAGACCGCTTTAACACTTGGTTGAAAAACAAATATCCTGCGCACGCGGTCGCCAAAAGCAATCCTATTTTACAACGTTTACGCTCTGTAAAAGACCCTATTGAAATCGATTTAATCCAGCAAGCCTGTAATATTACCGAAAAAGGGTTTCGTAGGGTGTTGGATTTTGTGAAACCCAATGTTTGGGAATATGAGATTGAAGCCGAATTTATACATGAATTTATAAAAAACCGTTCTAAAAAATTCGCTTATTCGCCCATCATCGCCTCTGGCAACAATGCCAACGTGTTGCATTACGTGGAAAACAACCAACAATGTAAAGCGGGCGATTTGATTTTAATGGATCTTGCTGCTGAATATGCCAATTATTCCAGCGATATGACGCGTACCATTCCGGTTTCTGGCAGGTTTTCTGAAAGACAAAAAGCCGTTTACAACGCTGTTAACCGAATTAAAAACGAAGCCACTAAACTATTGGTCTTAGGAACCGATTTAACAGCCTACCACATAGAAGTTGGCAAAATGATGAGCTCAGAATTATTAGGATTGAAACTGCTCGATAAAGCCGATGTGCAAAATGAAAACCCCGATTGGCCAGCCTATAAAAAATACTTTATGCATGGCACCAGCCACCACATGGGTTTAGACACGCATGATTATGGCATTTTAACAGAGCCTCTACAAGCCCATATGGTTTTTACGGTAGAGCCTGGCATTTACATTCCCGAGGAAGGTTTTGGAGTGCGTTTGGAAGACGATGTAGTGATTCAAGAAACTGGAGAACCTTTTAATTTAATGCAAAACATCCCTATTGAAT
>TARA_R110002049_G_scaffold94037_2_pt1 | contig 12241 bp, 10 predicted proteins | sample TARA_R110002049 | Tara Oceans TARA_R110002049 (sample SAMEA4396941) | marine metagenome | biome: Polar Biome; feature: [SRF] surface water layer (ENVO:00010504); material: water (ENVO:00002006), including particulate matter (ENVO:01000060) such as... | depth 5 m | reverse complement strand
TACCAAATATATTAGAGATTGAGGATTATAATTTTATAGAAAGATTAAACATACAACCAAAAATTTTATGGGTAAGAGCTTTTAAAGAAATTTATAATCCAACTTTAGCTATAAAAGTTTTAAATTTACTTAAAATAGACTTTCCCGAAGCAAAACTTTGTATGGTTGGACCTTTTGTTGACACCTCGTATACAAATACTTTGGAATTAGTTAAAAACTTAAAATTAGAAAATTCTGTAGAGTTTACAGATGTTCTTTTAAAAGAAGACTGGCATAAAAAATCAGAAGAATTTGACATTTTTATTAATACGACTAATTTTGATAATACTCCAGTTAGTGTAATGGAAGCAATGGCTTTAGGTCTTCCGGTTGTAAGTACAAACGTGGGTGGTCTTCCTTTTTTAATTGATAATAAAATAGATGGTTTACTTGTAGAAAAAGAAAATGAAATTGTAATGACATCTGCTATTAAGTCTATTTTAAATAATAAATTTCCTGATTTAGTTTTTAATGCTAGAAAAAAAGTTGAAGGATTTAGTTGGCAAAATAATAGACAAAAGTGGTTAGAAATACTTAAATAATGTTTTATAAACTAATATATCTTTTAGGTCAAAAATATAGAAACCCATCTCTTGGTAAAATATATAATTCATTAAAAAAATCTGAGAAATGGTCTTTAGACGAGTTAGAAAATTATCAACTTAAAAAGCTAAAAGAAATTTTAAATATTGCTTATAATAATTCATCATTTTATAAAAGTAAGTTTGACGAATTACATATAAATATTTTTGAAATTAATAAGTTAAGCGACATTAAAAAAATACCAATTCTAACAAAAAAAGAATTAATTGGTTTTTCAAATGAGATTCACACGAATTTAAAGTTTAAAAAAAGTTTTTTGGCAACAACTTCAGGTACTTCAGGTCAGTCATTAAAATTCCTTAGAGAAGAAGCTGCAGATTCATTTAATAGAGCCTCATCACAAAGAGGTTATTCTTGGTATAACATAAACCCTTGGGATAAAAATGGCTATTTTTGGGGTTTTAATTTCTCTACATTCGCTAAGGTTAAAAATAAAATATTTGACAGATTACAAAATAGATTTAGAATTTTTAGTTTTGAAGAAAAATCATTAAAAAAATTCATAAGAAAAACACAATCAGCTGCATACATTCATGGATATTCTTCTATGATATATCAAACTGCTGTTTTATTAAATAAATTGAATTTACCTATACCTACTAATTTAAAATTAGTAAAAGGAACTTCAGAGAAGATTTTTGAAAGTTATCAAAAAGAAATTGAAAAAGCTTTTGGCACAAAAATGATAAGCGAATATGGTGCTACAGAGTCAGGAGTTATAGCATTTGAGTGTAAAGAAGGTAGTTTGCATATTAATATGGAAGGTGTAATTGTTGAAGAAATTGATAATGAAATTTTAATAACAAATCTTCAAATGAAATCTTTTCCAATAATACGTTATAAATTAGGGGACTATGTTTCTTTAGCTCCTAGAGAAAAAAAATGTTTGTGTGGTAAAGAGCATTTAATTATTGAAGAAATAACAGGTAGAATAGGAGAGGTTATACAAGGAAAAGAAAATACATACCCTAGTTTGTACCTTTATTATATCTTTAAAAACATATCTAAAACAGAAAATATCAACTTAAATTATCAAGTAATTCAAGAAAAAAAAGGAAATTTAACTTTTTTAATTCAAGAAAAGATTGAAATTGAAACTGAAGAAAAATTAAAAAAAGAAATATATAAATATTTTAAATTTGATATTATTTTTAAAATTAATACAGAATCAAAATTAAAAGTATCCAAAGGAAAATTAAAAAACTTTATATCAGCTATAAATGAATAATTTAGTATCTATAATTACACCAAACTTTAATTCATCAAAATATATAAAAGATACTATTAAAAGTGTTTTAAATCAAACATATGAAAATTGGGAATGGATAATTACAGACGATGGTTCTACAGATGAATCTGCAGAATATATTAAAAATTTATGTATTGAAGATTCTCGAATTAAATTATTTAAACAAACAAACTTAGGTCCTGCAAAAGCAAGAAATAACTCTATTAAAAATGCTAAAGGTCAATATTTAGCCTTTTTGGATAGTGATGATATTTGGTTTCCTGAGTTCTTATCCACTTCTATAAAAAAAATAGCCGATTCTGAAGGCTTTGTATTTTCTTCATACAAAAGGTGTGATGAAATTTCATTAAATGAAATATATGCAGATTTTATTGTGCCTGGTAAAGTTACTTATAAAGATATTTTAAAAACAAACTCAATAAGTTGTTTAACTGCATTTATAGATACAAATAAGTTAGGGAAAGAGTACATGCCAAATGTTCTATATAGACAGGATATGGGATTATGGTTAAAGTATTTAAAGAAAATTGACTATGCATATGGAATAAAAGAAACTTTGGCAATCTACAGAATAAGGAAAAATTCTCATTCAAGAAATAAGAGAAAGTTATTAAAACCTCAATGGTACTTTTACAGAAAAGTTGCTAAATTATCTTTAATTAATTCTATTTATTATATAACAATATGGGCCTACGAAGGATTAAAAAAGTATAAATAGATTAAACTTAGTATATTTATACTTTTTTATAACTAGTGAACACATTTTTTATTTAAAATGAAACAAAAAAAATACTTTAATATTTCTGAAAGAAAAATTCTTTTAAGGGTTATAGACGCACTAGTTATTGTTGTTAGTTTGTTTTTATCATTTGAATTTTTAGAATTTAATTATTTTAATTTTAATAATGAAAATGTTTTTGGTTGGATTTTATTGTTAATTATTTACTATTTGATTTTCGGAGAAATCTTTCAATTATTTAATCTAAATATTTCTAATAATAGATATTTAGTAGTAAGAAGTATAGTTATTACAGCTTTTGGAACTACGGTATTCTATATTTTTACTCCTTTTTTAACACCCGTTTTACCAAGTAATAGGTTACAAATAGCATATTTTTTTCTAATTTTAGTTTTACCAATTATTCTTTGGAGGTTTATATATATTCAGTTAATATTTTCACCAAAATATTTTAAAACAGTAATTTTTATTGGAAAGTCTGATAGAATTGAAAAAATGATTAACCAAATTAAAGGGGATAATTTTCATAATTTAAGAGCTTATTTTTCAGATAAAAAAATTGATAATATTGATAATTTTAAAGATATAAATACGGCGAATTTGAGTGAATTTTACTCTGATAATAGTATAAATGAAATTGTTGTTTCTAAAGAAGGTTTATCTAAAGAGGTTTTAAGTTCGTTAAATAAAGAATTGATTTTTTTATTTCAAAAAGGATTTAACATAACAAGTTATGAGAGTTTTTATGAGGAGATTACTTCTAGAATTCCTAAAGAATATTTAGAACATAATTTTTATAAGTATATAAACTTCAGTAAAAATAATACAAATAGGTTTTATCTTTTTGGTCTAAGAGTTACAGATATTATTGTTTCATTATCTGGTTTAATGGTGTTTTTATTACTGTTACCAATTATTTTAATAGGTAATCTATTGGGCAATAGAGGTCCTGTTTTTTATAATCAAAAAAGAGTAGGACAAAATGGGAAAGAGTTTAAAATTTTCAAACTTCGTTCTATGGTAACCAATGCAGAAAGTAATGGTGCTGTTTGGGCGCAAAAAAATGATACTAGAATTACTGCTTTTGGTAAGTTTTTAAGAAACACAAGATTAGATGAAGTTCCTCAGTTCATTAATATTTTAAAAGGAGATATGAGCATTATTGGTCCTAGACCAGAAAGACTTGTTTTTGTTAAAGATTTAGAAGATAAAATCCCTTTTTATTCTATTAGACATGTTGTAAGACCTGGTTTAACGGGCTGGGCACAAGTTAACTATCCGTATGCAAATACTTTAGAAGAACAAGAAACTAAACTTAGATACGACTTGTATTACATTAAAGAAAGAAATGCTTTCTTAGATTTTAAAATACTTATTAAAACAATTACAACCGTATTATTTTTTAGAGGTCAGTAAATATTTATAAAGGAATAAATATCTAAAAAATAATAAAATTAATAAAGGTATTATTGTTAGAGGAAATATTTGAAATTTAAACAACCACATTACAACTACAATTAATAATAAGGCCAACAAAGCAATTATATATTTATGAAACCAAGATTTTATTTTAACTTTTAAAATAAAAAATGAAAAAATTAAATTTGGTAAAAAAGCCCATAGAATATTAAAATTGTTAGGAGCTGTTTTATGTGATGAAAACAACCATAAATACGTTAAAATTAATCCGATAAAGCCCGTTATAAAGAAAATTATAAAATCTAAGTATCTATTTCTTGTATTATTTTTAAAGTCTTTAAAAGTGATGTAAATAACTGCAGATAATAAAAGTAAAAATATTAGTATTGGATTGAAAATATTAAAAGAATTGGTTTTTTCTTTATAATCTAATAGTACATCTTCTCTTTTTACTAAATCTACTAGCTTACCATTTCTATTAATTTTTGCGTTTTTAGATATTTCTAAAAGATAATCTGGCAAATACGTATACTCTAATTGCATTCTTTCTTTATCTAAAATAGTTCCTGCAATTAAATTTATACCAAAATTACCCCATGTATTCCAATGGATTTCTTTATCCATTAAATCTCTTAAAGATTTACCATTCTCTATATTTTTAGAATTTAATATTACATTTTCTTGTAATATTTCTTTTAAAATATCTTTTGGTTTAGAAGCACAATTATTAAAAAAAGGATCATATAAATAGGTTGCATTTTCTTTTAACGCATTATTTTCTAAATATAAAAAGACTTGCTGTTTTTCTAGTTTACTTAAGTTTAAAACCTGTTGTTTTAACCAGCGTTTGTCTTTCATATAACTATTAAAAAAATATAGAAAATCATATCTAGCCAATAAGTAATACATTTTACCTTGAGCAAAATTTAAAAGAAAATTAGGTTTATCAAAGTCAAAAATTCCGTAGTTATAAATAATATCTAAATTTAAAACAGGATCTTTTATTCTAATCGCAGAATGTCCAAATTTTTCGTATAATTTTTCACCAGGGCCAGCTGTTACAATAGAAATTTCTGAATATACAGAAAGGTTAACTTGAGCAATGTTTTGTGAAATATAAAAGAAAGATAGAAGTATAAGAAAGCGTAATTTTATCTTCATAAATGTTAAGGTCTAAAAAAAGTATAATCGAAAGTAATTGAAAAAATATTAGAATATAATGCGTTACCAACACTACCAATATTTGTTAAGGCATAATCTATCTGTATTCCTTTGTAATTAAAACCAACACCAAAATTTGGTTGAGTAGAAAGAGATTTAGAATTATCAAATTCTGTTTGATATTGAAAATTTCCAACTCCTGCTCTTAAATAGACTAAATTATCATAATCTAATTGAAAACCAATTGCAGGATCTATACTTGCAGCATCTGAAGAAAAAACATCATTTGTTCTAGCAAAACGCACATTTAAATCTACTTCTGAAAGTAAATTGAAAAAACGTCCAATTCTAAACTGTCTAGCAATACCTAATTGTAATTTTGGCTTTGTAATTTCGGTAGTTTGGGGTAGTTCTTGGTTTTGCCCAGGAATTGCATCTTTTATTTTATCAAATTCAGTTTCATTAATTGCCCAACTATTAAAAGTTGTCGTAATATCTCTAGCCATTAAACCAAATTTCCAATTATTTCTTTCAAACTGAATACCAACATCAAATCCAAAACCCCAAGATGAAGCAAAATCTCCAATTGTTCTTCTTACTATTTTAGCATTTACACCTAATTTTAAATCTTTAAAAATAAGATTTCTACCATAGGCAATGTTAAAAGCATAATCTGCAGCAGAAAAAAGACTAATTCTATTAAAATCTATGTTTCCTTCACTGTCAATTAATTCTGTTGTATTTAGAATATCATCTACACCAAAACGTATTATAGAAATACCAAAAGCACTTTCTTTATCTATTGGCATTGCAAAGGCTGCATGGTTATAATTAGCAATTCCGGCAAAGTAAGAAGCGTGCATTAAAGAACCTTGATAATCTTCTATTCCTACTAAACCAGCAGGATTCCAATAAATTGCATTTACATTATTTGTAGTAGCAACAACAGCTTTACTCATTCCTAAAGCAGCGGCATCTACACCAATATTTAAAAATTCATTAGAATAATTTCTAAAAGCTTGTGCGTTTAAAAATGATGAAAAGAAAAAGAATAAAAGTAAAATTCTGAATTTCAAAAGCATAAAATTTTCAATAACAAATATCTTAAATACTATTAAAATAACATTAGTTTTAATAAGTTATTGTTTAAGAAAATATAATTTGAATGTTTTCTTCAATAAATCTACTAATTCTTTCTTCTAACCAAGTATTTTCTTGTGCCTTAAAAGAGCTTATAAAACCACAATGGCCACCATAACTTGGTGTTTCTAAGTAAAAAATATTAGAGTGAATTGCTTCTTTGGTTGGATAACATTCTGAAGACAGAAAAGTATCATCTTTTGCATTTATTAAAAGAGTTGGCCTATCTATTTTGGGTATAAAGGGTTTAGAACTAGCTTTTTTCCAATAATCTTCTGGACTTTTAAAGCCAAAAACAGGAACTGTATATAAATGCTCTAAATGTTTAAATTTTGTAGCCTTAAAAACCTGATCTTTATCTAACTGATATTCTGGAAATTTATGAGACTTTTCTAAAATCTTATTTTTCATTGTTTTAAAGAACATTTCCATATATAATTTATTCTTTAATTTTTCCATTTCTACTTCTGCACTACCAATATCTATAGGAACAGAAATAGCTATTCCTCCTTTAACTTTATGAGATAATTTTTCTTGATATTCACCTAAATACTTCAAAGTTAAATTTCCACCTAAACTAAAACCAATTATTAAAATGTTATCATGATTATTGTTTTCTATAAGGTAATTTACTACAAAATCTACGTCTTCTGTTTTGCCACTATGATAGGTAGATAATAACAAATTATCTTCTCCGCTACAACTTCTTAAATTAAAACAAACAGTATCTAGACCTTTATTATTAAGATAATTTGATGTTGAAGCAATATATTTAGAGTTAGAACTGCCTTCTAAACCATGAATTAAAAGAACTAAGGTTTTAGAACCAACTTTAGAGTAATCTAAGTCTATAAAATCATTATCCCAAGTTGTAATTCTCTTTCTTTCGTATTTACAAACATCTTTCATAAAAAGTGGTCTATACATCGTGTTAAAATGACCGTTTTTAAAAGGTAAAGTAGGAGAGAAGTCCGAATTAAATAAAGGCATTAATTAAGTTTTATTAGATATTTTTTAAAAATACATAAAAAATAAAGAATTTTAGAAAATTACCAAAATAGGATTTGTTATTTTAGCTCTTTAATCTAAATAAAACATGAAAAAACATATTCCTAATTTATTAACGCTCGGAAATCTTTTATGCGGAACAATAGCTACTATTTTAGCAGTACAAGGAGATTTTGTAACAGCAGGATTATTAGTAGTTTTAGGTATCTTTTTTGATTTTTTTGATGGTTTTGCTGCACGTTTATTAAACGTTTCGGGAGAATTAGGGAAACAATTAGATTCTTTAGCAGACATGGTTACAAGTGGTGTTGTACCAGGAATTATAATGTTTAATTTACTAATAGATAAAAAATATGTATCAGAAAGTTTTAGTGATGAATTTATGTTATCTAACTATTTGCCTTTTTTTGGTTTAATTTTAACTTTAGGAGCATGTTACAGGTTAGCAAAATTTAACATAGACACAAGACAATCTGACTCTTTTATAGGTTTGCCAACGCCAGCAATGAGCTTGTTTGTAATTTCTTTGCCTTTAATCTTAGAATATTCAGATATAGAATTTGTACATAATTTAATTAATAATAAGTATTTTTTAATAACTATAACGGTTGTACTAACATATTTAATGAATGCAGAAATTCCGTTATTCTCTTTAAAATTTAAAGAATATTCAATAAAAAATAATCTAGTAAAATATTTGTTTTTACTAATTTCAGTATTAATGATTGTTATATTACAGTATTTATCAATTCCTTTAATTATAACACTTTATGTAATATTATCTATAATTTCTAATACTAAAAAAATAGCATAATTATTAATTATCAATAAAATAAATAAGCATCAATAATTTAATATAGATGCTTATTTTATGAATTTAAAAACTATTTTAAAATTAGAATATTTTCTTCTTTTTAAGTTCAAAATCTTGACCAAGATAAACCTTTCTAACCATTTCATCTGCAGCTAACTCTTCAGGAGTTCCTTCTTTTAAAATGCTTCCATTGTACATTAAATACGTTTTATCTGTAATTGCTAAAGTAGCTTGTACATCATGATCTGTAATTAGAATACCAATGTTTCTATCTTTTAAATGTGCTACAATACTTTGTATATCTTCTACAGCAATAGGATCTACACCTGCAAAAGGTTCATCTAATAAAATAAAATTAGGATCTGAAGCTAAACAACGTGCAATTTCTGTTCTACGTCTTTCTCCACCAGATAATAAATCTCCTCTGTTTTTACGAACATGACCAATATTAAATTCCTCAATTAAAGACTCTAATTTTATCTTTTGCTCTTTTTTAGAACGACCTGTAAATTGTAAAACAGACATAATATTGTCTTCTACAGATAACTTTCTAAAAACAGAAGCTTCTTGTGCTAAATAACCAATTCCTTTTTGTGCACGTTTATACATGGCATCTTGGGTTATTTCTTCATCATTTAAATAAATATGACCAGCATTTGGCTTTATCATACCAACAATCATATAAAAAGAAGTAGTTTTTCCAGCTCCATTTGGCCCTAAAAGACCAATAATTTCACCTTGCTGAACTTCTAAAGAAATTCCTTTTACTACTTTTCTACTTCCGTAGATTTTTTGAATGTTTTCTGCTTTTAAAATCATATTTTTTTAAAGTCTGTAATACTAGAATTATTGATTATTGTAAAAGTAATAAATAACTTTGTTAAGAATCTTAAAGCCTTCTTAAACCTCTAAGTATTTAATAATTACTATTTAGTTTCTTCTAGCATTTCCCAATATTCTACAGCTCTTCTTAAATGAGGTATTACAATTGTACCACCTACTAAGTTAGCAATAGACATTGTTTCCATCATTTCTTCTGTTGTTACTCCGTTTTCTTTTGCAGATTCTAGATGGTATTGTATACAATCATCACATCTTAAAACTGCAGAAGCAACTAAGCCTAATAATTCTTTTGTTTTTACTGGTAAATGACCTTCTTTAAAGGCATTTGTATCTAAATTAAAAATTCTTTTAATTACTTTGTTATCAGAAGCTAAGATCTTTTCGTTCATTTTAGAACGATAATCGTTAAACTCTTGGACTTTTTTGTGCATTTCTTTCTTGTTTTTTAATCACCATTTTAGAGACTTTAATACTTATTTCATACAAAATAAGTATTGGTATTGCTACAATTACTTGACTAGCAATATCTGGAGGCGTAATAATTGCTGCTAAAATTAACACAACTACCAACGCATGTTTTCTGTATTTTTTTAAGAATTCTGGAGTTACTAAACCTATTTTTGTTAAAAAATAAATAAGAACAGGCAATTCGAAAAGAATTGATACTCCTAACAACATATTGGTAACTAAACCTATATGAGAATCCATTGTAAAGTTATTCTGAATTAAATCTGTAATTTGATAGTTATACAAAAAGTGTATAGATATTGGTGCAATTACATAAAAGCTAAAAGCGATTCCGCAGAAAAATAAAAAGGAAGCTATAAAAATAAACCCTTTAGAACTTTTAATTTCTTTACTGGTTAAACCTGGTGAAATAAAACGCCAAATTTCCCACAATAGATAAGGAAATGATAAAATAATTCCTAAAATTAATGAAGACCAAATAGCATTCATTAACTGTTGTGTAGGTTTTAAACTGATTAAATTATCATTAAAAGTAACATTACAAAAAGTACTGTCCATTCCTAATAAATTAAAGAAATCACAAAATATCTGATACGTTATAAAATCTGGTTTTCTATGCGCTAATAAAAAGTGTTCATACACTTCTTTTTGAAAAACAAATAATAGAATTCCTATGATAAATATTGCTGATGCACTTCTTACTAAATGCCATCTTAATTCTTCTAAATGTCCTAGAAAAGACATTTCTTTCTGTTGTTCTGCCATTAGAAAATTCCTTCTTTGATTAAGTCGTGTAAATGAACTACGCCAACATATTTTTCTTGTTCATCTACTACCAAAATTTGAGTTATACTATTGTTCTCTAATTTTTCTAAAGCTTCAATTGCCATAGCGTTTTCATGAACTGTTTTGGGATTTTTACCCATAATATCTTTTGCTGTAAAACTATTAATTTCTGTAGTTTTACTTAGCATTCTTCTGATATCACCATCTGTAATAATTCCAGCTAAGTTTTCTCCATCTAGAACAGCTGTAACTCCTAATCTTTTTTCAGAAATTTCTACAATAACTTCTGCTATTGTACTGTTAATATTTACTGACGGTGTTTGATTATTCTTTATTAAATCTGAAACTCTTAAATACAAACGTTTTCCTAATGCGCCACCTGGATGATATTTAGCAAAGTCTTTACTAGAAAAACCTCTTAAATCTTGTAAACATACTGCCAAAGCATCTCCCATAACTAACTGTGCAGTTGTACTAGATGTTGGTGCTAAGTTATTAGGGCAAGCCTCTTTTTCTACAAATGTATTTAAAGGAAAATCTGAATTTTTTCCTAAGAAAGAATCTACATTACCAGTAATTGCTATTATTTTATTTCCATAATTTTTAATTAACGGAACTAAAACTTTAATTTCTGGTGTATTTCCACTTTTAGATAAACAGATTACAACATCATTTTCTTGTACATTACCTAAATCTCCATGAATTGCATCTGCTGCATGCATAAAAATAGCAGGTGTACCAGTAGAATTAAATGTAGCTACAATTTTTGTTGCAATGTTAGCACTTTTGCCAATTCCTGTAATTATAACCCTTCCATTTGCATTTAATATAAAATTAACTGCATTTTCAAAGTTTTCATCTAATAAATTTGCTAAATTCGCAATAGCGCTACTTTCCATTAAAATGGTTTCCTTAGCAGTTTGTAGTATAGGATTTAAGTTTTTCAATAGTTTTGTATTTTATCAGAATAAAAAAAAGTTATATCTTTAGATTAAGAAACAAGCAAATTTACTACAAAAAATAGTTACAACAAACAATAAAAAGGTTTGTATTTTGTTTTTAATGTTAAACGAATATTAGATAAATGGATTTACATAGTCCTCTAAAAAAATTCTTTGGATTTAATAAATTTAAAGGTTTACAAGAGCAAGTTGTTAAAAGTATAGTTAATAGGAATAATACGTTTGTTATTATGCCTACAGGAGGTGGTAAATCTCTTTGTTATCAACTACCAGCATTAATGCAAGAAGGCACTGCAATTGTAGTTTCGCCATTAATTGCTTTAATGAAAAACCAAGTAGATGCCATAAGAGGTATTTCTGAAAATAATGGTGTTGCACATGTTTTAAATTCTTCTTTGAATAAAACAGAAGTTGCACAAGTAAAACAAGATATAGCAGATGGCATTACTAAATTGTTATATGTTGCACCAGAATCTTTAATAAAAGAAGAATATGTTACTTTTCTAAAGACACAAAAAATATCTTTTGTAGCTATTGATGAAGCACATTGTATTTCTGAATGGGGTCATGATTTTAGACCAGAATACAGAAATTTAAAACACATTATTAAAGCTATTGATGATGTACCCGTAATTTGTTTAACAGCAACAGCTACAGAAAAAGTACAAGAAGATATTCTTAAAACTTTAGGAATTACAGACGCAAACAGATTTAAAGCTTCTTTTAATAGACCTAATTTGTTTTATGAAGTAAGGCCTAAAACTAAAGAAGTAGAAAAAGATATTATTCGATTTGTAAAACAACGAATAGGAAAATCTGGTATTATCTATTGTCTTAGTAGAAAAAAAGTAGAAGAAGTTGCACAAATATTACAAGTTAATGGTTTAAATGCAGTTCCTTATCATGCAGGTTTAGACGCAAAAACCCGTGTAAAACATCAAGATATGTTTTTAATGGAAGATTGTGATATTGTTGTAGCAACAATTGCATTTGGTATGGGAATAGACAAA
>TARA_R110002049_G_scaffold248695_11_pt1 | contig 12241 bp, 13 predicted proteins | sample TARA_R110002049 | Tara Oceans TARA_R110002049 (sample SAMEA4396941) | marine metagenome | biome: Polar Biome; feature: [SRF] surface water layer (ENVO:00010504); material: water (ENVO:00002006), including particulate matter (ENVO:01000060) such as... | depth 5 m | reverse complement strand
ACATGACCACCGTCAAAGACGGTGGTTTTTCAATGATAAATAAATACAGACAAAACCCTTACTGGAGAAAAAAGAAGTAACGATTTTTTTACTTCTCAAATTGCCAAAGCATTACAAAGGTTCGAATCCCATATTACCAGAATAGAGGTTCACTTGAAAGATGAGAATGGAAAAAAGGACGGATTTAATAATATCTCGTGCCTACTAGAAGCCAGACTTGAAGGCAGGCAACCTATTGCTATCACTAGTCAAGCAAACACTATAGATCTTGCCGTAACAAGTGCAATTGACAAAATAAAAACCGCTATAGAAACCATTCTTGGAAGAATACAAATACATTAATATTTATAAAAATGGAAACAATAAACAACTTAGGTATCTGGATGGATCATTCAACAGCTCATTTCATTAATATAAATTCAAAAAATGAAAGTCGCTCTATTGTCTCAAAATTTACTTCAGAAACAAAAGAAGAAGATTTAATTAGAAGCGAAATTCTGATGCATAACAAAAGACAACAAATGCATAAAAAATTTTATGAAAAAATTGGAGGTGAAATTTTAAAATATAACCATGTCCTTTTATTTGGACCTACAAATGCAAAAGTAGAACTACATAATTATTTAAATAAAGATCTGCATTTTAAGGATATAAAAATTGACATTGAGCCAGCAGATAAGATGACGGATAATGAAAAAGATGCCTTTGTAAAAAATCATTTTGAAAATAAATAAAGAAGAATTTCAGAAAAGCAAAAAGCTAATTGAAAGTTAGAAATTTCTGATTTATTATTATCACAAGTTTAAATAGAACATTTTTTTTAACAGCTTTTCAATAAAAAACACTACAGCTAACAAAGTATAAAAAATAGCAGCTAATGACTAAACACAAAGTTCGGCCATTTTCTGCTATCTTTGTTTTAAGCTGAAAAATAGCATATATAAATCTGCTGCTTTTCATATACAAGACCTTTATAATGTATCAGTTATCAGAATAAAAGTAAATTTGAATGCTATTAATCAACTTCCTTAAGAGGGGAAAAAATAAAGTTCTGTCCATTAATTTATACAGAACTTTTTTTGAATTATATTATCATAAAAAAAGAATCCCCAATTTGAGGATTCTCCTTAAATAGCCACTTGACTAACCATATTAACAAATTTATTGCACTCCATTTAAAAACTTGGGCTTAATAACCAACATTGCCCAAGCCCAGTTTTGACCACTAGCTGCTGCCTCTTCAGTAATACCTTTTAACTCATACATCCCATCACTAGCAAACATTTGAGAATAGCCAAGCACCAATGCATAACCTTTAAATGCTTTCTTATAAACTAAATCTATTTCTGTACCTAAATATTTTTCTCCGCTAGCCAATTCTTGCTCACCACTAAAGTTTAAAGCCTTAACCATTAAACTAGAAGTTGGGCTCAACGTAAAGTTTGCACTAGCATGCACATCAAACAACCCAATAGTATTGGCATGATTACCTACGTAGAAATAATCCATAAATCCGTTAAATTTATGATTGGTTCCATATAACGGGAAGAAAGCGCCTGTTTCACCGGCACCACCATCATTACCACTGATAATTTCGATACCAGCACCTAAAGCAACTTTAGCAAATGCTTTGTAGGTTAAGTCTAAACCTAAAAGATAAGCCCCTTTTACATCTACTTCACCTTGTCTTTCTCCTGTTTGAACAAATGCATTAGCAGCCAAACCAAAAGTGCCTTTTTTGTAATTTACATGTGTTCCTAAAGTTTGTAAATTACTTACACCATCGGTTTCTTGAAACCCGTTGTTTAATAATAACAAACTGCCTGTAACGTTTTCCCAAGCTTGTTTTAAGTATAAATATTGCATGGTTTTATATGAAAAGAAACCTGTAGTATTATAAGTAGTTCCCGTATTTACAAAACCGGTTGGATCGGAATAATCTTGATTAAAGGCTAAACCTAGATCGAACATAAATTTTCCTTTACGATACTTTAATAAAGCCGTATCATGGTTACGTGCTTGCTGGGTCCAATTAACAACACCCATAATTCGCTCGTCATCATAAGAAATTGTTTGACGACCTAATTTGGTAGAAAATCCTTCGCCCAAATCAATCTCTGCCCAAGCTTCAAAAATTGCAAAAGAGTTATTTTGCTCATAAGGTAAAAGTTGTCTGTTTTCGCCCCAAACCATGACATCTTGTAAGCTTAAGTAAAAGGTATAGGCATCTGTTTTAAAACCGGCGTTTAAGCGTGCCCTGGCAGATATTCCGAAACCTGCATCGGCATCATCAGCTATTAAAGTACCAAAACCATGGCGGTATTCTGCACGCGGTCTAAACTCGCCATCTAAAGTAAATTGTGCACTTGCAAATTGAACCATTAACGCAAGTAACCCTAGTAATACGTATTGTTTTTTCATTTTTTTAAAATTTAAGTTGATTGTTTTTTTTTGAGTTGTTTTTAATGAACTCATTTAAACTTTTTGGATTGAAGCGAAAATTAGTCGTTTTGTGGCCGGTTGAAGGCTTTTTTGAGTTGCGTAGCATCGCTACGGAATGAAAAAAAAGACAAAAAGTGGGTGCAAAAGGCCCATTTTTTAGCCAATTAAAAAAGTTTAAATAAGTTCAATGTTCAAGAAAGTCGATAAGATGCTTTCTGTATTTGTAATAATCGTCATGCTCTAAAACCGCTTTTCGAGTTCGGGGGCGTTCAAAATCCACTTCTAAAACATCACCGATTTTTGCTTTGGGCCCGCTTGTCATCATCACAACCCTATCGGCTAGAAATATGGCTTCATCCACATCATGGGTAATCATTACCGCTGTAATTTTTTCCTTGTTCCATATTTCAATTAAAATATCCTGGAGTTCGCCGCGTGTTAGAGAATCCAGCATCCCGAAGGGTTCATCAAGCAATAATACCTTTGGCTTTATGGCAAAAGCACGCGCAATACCAACACGTTGTTGCATCCCTTGGGATAATTCTGAAGCTTTTTTATTAAAAGATTCTTCCAATCCTACTTTTTGTAAATAGTATTTTGCAATATCATGGCGTTGTGCTTTTGTGGCATGCGGGAATACCTTATTCACACCCAGTAAAACATTTTGAAGCGAGGTCATCCAAGGCATTAAACTTGGCGATTGAAAAATAACCCCTCTATCTGGCCCTGGGCCTTTTATATGGCTTCCCAATACCGAAATATTGCCGCCAGAAATAGGGTTTAAACCAGCAATCATAGAAAGCATCGTGGTTTTCCCGCAACCAGAGTGCCCAATGATGGTAACAAACTCCTCTTTCATAATTTGAAGATTCAAATCTTCCAACACCACGTAATCCCCTTTGGGCGTTGGATAAACTTTCTTTAGGCTTTTCAAATCCAACATAACTCTGTAAGGTGGAAAAAGGCCATTTTCCGTAAGTGCATCTATTTTTTTATTTTCAATAACTGTGCCCATAACTCGTGTTTTTTAAAAGCGTCCAACAAATTTTTTTGGTTCTAAATCCGGTAAAACAAAAGCTTCACTAGCTTCAGATTTACGTTCGTTACCTATATCCATTAAATATTCAATAATGGCATTTCTTGTTTTCTTAAAGTTTGCATTATCATTCAATTCCGTTTTATCCCTGGGGCGCTCAATGTCTATTTTAAATTCCGGCCCAAGTGTTGCATTGGGCCCTGGGCGTAACGGAATAATGCGGTCTGCCATATAGATTCCTTCATCAACATCATTGGTAATCAGTAGCGCAGTACGCTTATCCTTTCCCCAAATGTTTAATATTTCATCTTGAAGATTTCCACGTGTTAAGGCATCAAGCGCACCCAGTGGTTCGTCCATAATAATCATCTCCGGTTTCATAGCTAATGCTCTAGCAACCGCCACACGCTGGCGCATACCACCCGATAATTCTTTCGGGCGTTTGCTAATGGCAGGTGTTAAACCCACCATCTCAACATAGTTGGTAACAATGGCATTTAATTCCTTTTTGCTTTTCTTCGCAAAGGCTTCTTTAACCGCCATATACACATTTTGCCCCACCGTTAACCATGGAAGCAGCGAGTAGTTCTGAAAAATCACACCACGTTCATGGCTCGTTCCAACAACAGGTTCGCCTTTTAACAAAATGGTCCCTTTTGTAGGTTCAATCAAACCATTTATTAGGTTTACCAAAGTTGTTTTTCCACTTCCCGTAAACCCAACAATAGCAACAAATTCGCCTTCTTCAATCGATAAATTGATATTTGAAAGCACCTCGGTTTCGTTTTCACCTTGTCCGTACGTTTTATAAATATTATTTAATTCCAAGTATGCCATTTCAAAAATGTTTATGCGTTTAGATGTTTATACTTGTTCATTCGCTTTTTTTAAACGAATCCACTTTTTTTTGGGCGTTACCCGAAAAGGGTCGGGCTTTCCGTTGCAATCTTTTTTGTATTTAACCCTTCTTAGCTACGCTCGGTAATCTCACTAAAAACAGTATTTTCAATTTCAAGTAATGCTCAGGCTGAACACAAAAAAGGATTTCCTCTACAATCCCTAACGCGGACCAGTCCGCAGTTTTCAGTACTTCAATTCTAGCCATTCATTATCCGCAAACGTGATAAACTTCTGTCTTCAAGCTTCCGTCTTCCGTCTTCACTAAATCCCATCATTCTTATCAAAACTCACCCAATTCTGAATCGTCAGCATCAATCTGTCCAGCAAGAATCCAATAATTCCAATAACAAACATGGCTACAATAATTTTTGAATTGGAATCCACTGCACCATTCTGGAATTCTTCCCAAACAAAAGACCCTAAACCTGGACTCTGTGCTAAAAGCTCAATGGCAATTAAAACCATCCAAGCCACCGATAAAGTAATTCTCAATCCCGTGAAAATCAACGGTAAAGATGATGGCAATATCACTTTAAATACTTTTTGAAAAGGGCCTAATTTTAACACTTTCGCTACATTGATATAATCTTTATCTACCGAGGCTACACCCATGGCAGTATTTACCAAGGTTGCCCACATTGAGCATAGTCCCACACTAATAAATGAAATGATAAAAGCACTATCTGACTCAGAGTTTTTAGTAAGTGTTTTCACGATCATAAAAACAAGTAACAACCAAACCACAGGAGACACTGGTTTAAAAATCTGAATCAACCAATTCACAGAACTGCGCAGCGTTTTGCTCAATCCAATCACTACTCCAATTGGCACGGCAATCAATAATGCCAACAAGAATCCTGCAAATACCGTTTTTAAACTCGTGAAAATCTGATCCACAAATGATGGTCTTCCTGTATAAGTAATGGCATCTTTACCTGCCGCTATTCGCTTTTCGTTCATCACTGACGTTTTCTCAATAAAAGCTTCCTTGTCTGCGCTGATAATCCTATGGTCTCTAAGCAAGCTTTTATAAGACTCCCATACTTGCTCCGGTGAAGGCAATGTATTGGGTTGACAACTTATTTCTCCAGAAGCGATACAGGCTCGCACAGCTTCGGCCGCTTCCGGTCCTTGATCGTTCAATGCTTTTTCAATTTTGAAATCCGCTTCAATATTGTAAAGCGACCTGGCGCCCAAGTGCCACAGCCCTAAGAACAAGAGAATAGAAATTAATGGCACTACCACTTTTCTCAAAAAAGCTTTAAAATCTTCATTCTCAAGTTTTCCCGTAAACAAATCTGTCAGTGTTTCTAAAAACCCCAACCCAACAAATTTGGTTACCCTGCTTAGTGTTAAACCCTGCTTCATGATTTTAGATTTATAATTAGTGTGTATTGTGTTTTATTATTTATCCTTGTTCCCTATTGAGAAACTGTTGATATATCCTATAGGATCTTTAGCATCGTACTTAGTACCATCAATAAAATCAGTAGTTGCTGGTTTATAACCATCCGTTTCCGGAATATCTTTCGCTGGAATATGCCCTTCTTCAACTAAAAGTTTAGCTGCTTTTTTCCAAATATCAGGTCTGTATATATCTTTAATGGTTTCTGAATACCATGCCACCGATTTAGCTTCTGGAATTTGCCCCCAACGTCTCATTTGGGTCAAAAACCAAATACCGTCCGAATAGAAAGGATATGTGGCGTGGTACTTATAGAATACATTAAAATCCGGCATCTCACGTTTGTCACCTTTTTCAAACTCAAAAGTTCCTGTCATAGAGTTAGCCAAAACCACTTCATCAGCACCAACATATTGAGACATGGATAATATTTTAACGGCTTCTTTTCTGTTTGTTGGTTCATCTAACCATTTTCCTGCTCTAATTAAAGCTTTGGTAACCGCTATGGCTGTATTTGGATTTTCATCAACAAATTTCTTGGTCATTACAAATACCTTTTCTGGGTTATTTTTCCAGATATCATAATTCGTTACTACCGGCACACCAATACCTTTAAAAACCGCTTGTTGGTTCCATGGCTCACCAACACAATACCCGTAAATAGTTCCTGCTTCTAGTGTTGCAGGCATTTGTGGTGGAGGCGTTACAGATAATAATACATCAGCATCAATTTGTCCTTGCACATTTTCTGCTGTGTACATGCCTGGGTGGATTCCAGCTGCTGCTAACCAATATCTAATTTCGTAGTTGTGCGTAGATACAGGAAATACCATCCCCATTTTAAAAGCGTTACCACCGTTTTTATATTCTGTTATAACAGGTTTTAAAGCATCTGCTTTTATAGGATGAATGGGTTTTCCTTCTGCATCTTTCGGTACATTTGGTTTCATTTTAGACCAAACATCATTAGATACCGTAATACCATTTCCGTTTAAATCCATTGAAAAAGGTGTTACCAATTCTGCTTGACGACCAAATCCTGCGCCCGCAGCAATAGGTTGACCCGCTAACATGTGCGATCCATCTAATTGCCCGTCAATAACACGATCCAAAACATTTTTCCAATTGGATTGTGCTTCTACAGAAACATATAATCCTTCATCTTCAAAAAAGCCTTTTTCTTTAGCAATTGCCAAAGGCGCCATATCTGTTAACTTGATAAAACCAAAAGTTAATTGTGGTTTTTCAATCTCTAAGGTTTTTGTTTTTGACGCTTCTTCAACGACTTCTGTTGTTGCAGTCTTTTTTTCTTTTTCTCCACATGCAACTAGCAGTAAAACAAGTGAAAACAGTAGTGATGTGTTTTTGATTAGTGATTTCATTGATTTTAGTTTTTAATTAATCTAAGTATTGTTACTTATTTTTTGACAAATATATAAGTAGAATAGATACTATTTTATGATTATCACCATATAAAAACATATTTTTTAAACATAAAAAAACCTGCTAAAAAACAGGAAACACAAACAACCATATAATTATCAATGAATTAAAAACACAAAGCAAATTACGTAAGCATACGTATAAACTGAATAATAATATTGCTTATATAAGTATTTGAAGATACATTTAAAATTAGCTATCTAAGAAATAATTGTGTTCGCTAATTTCTTTTTTGAGGAGCTGCAAATTGGTCATACTAATTTTTTTGCCTTTGGCCGAGATAAGGTTTTCCTTTTTTAAGCTTGAAAAAACACGAATGACTTGCTCCTCAGTAGTACCGGCATAATCTGCATACTCTTTTCTACTTAAAGGAAGATTTAAGAATCCGCGGGTATCACCAAATTTTCTATGAATATAAAGTAGGGTATCTATCACGCGTTCTCTTACTGTCATTTGAGAAATTGATTTCACTTTAGATTCACTCTTGTTTAATTCATTGGCATAGAAAAGCATTAAATCATAAGCAAAAATGGCATTATTACGCAGTGTTTCCTGTAGATTGTCTTTTGAGAAATAACATAAAACGGAGTCTTCCAAAGCTATGGCACCGATAGAATAATGCTCTTCGGCACCAAAACCACGATGACCAATAATTTCACCTTCTTTAGCAAATCGTACAATTTGCTCTCTACCATTAATACCCGTTCTAAAGACTTTCACTTTGCCCGACAACACAAAAAACAAACCATTAACTGGAGCACCTTCAATGATGAATTGTTGCCCTTTTTTACATCGAATGCCACTTTTTTGTTCTATCAAATAAGAACCTGAAAGTATTTTTAAATTTCTATTAATTAAACAATCCACGTTGGTACAATTTGAACAAGACAAACTATTTCTTGTACTTGAATTGGATACTTTAATGGATGAATTTGAATACATAATGTAATTTAGGATAACCAAATATAAGTATTAATACGTATAAAATAATCGAGTTACGTATTTTTACTATATTGTCAATTTTCATAAAATCTATTGTAATAATTAAATTTCTGATTCCTATTTTTTAGCTGATTCATAAATTTTTAAGAAGTTTCAATACAAGCTTTTATTCTAAAAGCAGTATCGTTATATTTGTTTGCACATAACGCTATTTTTATGATTTCTATTGAAAAAGCCATTCAGCTTGTAAAAGAAAATGGCAAACCACTTTTAAAAAAAACCACCAAATCGGTTGAAAAATCTGGTGGTTATGTGTTATTTGAAGCTATTTATTCTCCTATAAATATGCCTCCTTTCAGACAATCAGCTATGGACGGTTATGCCTTAAATATGCACGAAAGTTTATCTTATTTATTAATTGGAGAGATAAAAGCTGGCGATACGCATCAACCCATTTTAAAACCTGGAGAAGCTGTTAGAATTTTTACTGGTGCTCCTGTTCCAGATTCAGCAAATGCTATAATGATGCAGGAAAAAGTTAAAACGGAAGGGGATTTCATAAAAATTGAACATCAAATTGCATTACAAAATAATATTCGCCCACTGGCAGAACAAGTTAAAGAAGGTGAAATTGCCTTAAAAAAAGGAACAAAACTTACACCAGCAGCTATTGGTCACCTAATATCTCTAGGAATAACAGAAGTTCCCGTGTTTAAAAAACCAATCATAGCCATTGTAACAACTGGCAACGAATTAATTGAAGCGGGACAAGAATTAAGGTATGGCAAGATATACGAAAGCAATTCCAAAATGCTTTTAAGCGCACTTTACAGTTTAAAATTCTATGATGTCACCCTTCATAAAGTTGAAGACAATTATGATAAAACCGTTGAAAAACTAAATTCAGTAATAAATAAAAATGATTTGGTAATCATCACTGGCGGTATTTCAGTCGGCGATTACGATTTTGTTGGAAAAGCACTTAAAGAATTAAAAGTTGAAGAACTCTTTTATAAAGTGAAGCAAAAACCAGGAAAGCCGTTGTTTTTTGGAAAAAAAGAAAATACTCAAATTTTCGCCTTACCAGGAAACCCTGCTGCCGCTTTGTCTTGTTTTTATGTTTACGTATATATCGCTTTGCAAAAAATGATGAATCGCGAAGATCTAGAATTACCGCATGTACATGCTAAATCGATATCAAAGTTTGTAAAAAAGGGAGATAGGCCTCAGTTTTTAAAAGCTATTTATAATGAGGGCAAAGTAGAAATACTTGAAGGACAAAACTCATCTATGTTGCAAACATTTGCGCTTTCGAACGCTTTGGTATTTGTTCCCGAAGACATTTCAAATATTGATCTTGGAGACCACCTTGAAACCATTTTACTACCAGTGTAATCGCATTAATTATGGGCTATAAAATTAAAAGCAGAATATGGATTGAGTCTGATGATCATGTGCTTTTAGGTGAAGGTCGCGTCCATTTGCTTAAGGCTATCCAGAAAACAGGATCATTATCCAAAGCCGCTAAATCTTTAAATATATCCTACAAAAAAGCATGGCAACTATTAGATTCAGTTAATAAATCGGCCAAAGTGCCTGTAACAATAAATAGTATTGGTGGCAAAGGCGGCGGTGGTGCAGAACTTACAGGTTATGGAAAATCATTAGTTAATGCTTTTGATGAGATAAATAAAAACTGCTGGCAATTTTTAGATCAGCAATTAGAGAAAATTGAAAGGCTATAAATATATAAATGCCTTAAGTTGGAATTATGGACAACAAAGAATTTGCTAAAAAGCTAGGGCTTAGAACAAGACCATTTGGAATATCAATTATTAATTTGTCGGCCAGCTCACCTAATAAAACTGAAGGACAAGTTATTAGAAACCAAATAACAAAATCGGGCACAAGTATTGGAGCAAATTACCGTAAAGCCAATAGGCCTCAAAGTAAACGCGATTTTAAAAACAAAATTAAAATATTAGAAAGTGAAGCTAGTGAAACTTAATATTGACTAGAAATAATAAATGATTTAAATTGGGTTAAAAACGAGGAGCTGAACATAATTATAAAAGAAGCGAAAGAACTTTTAGCACTATTCACTTCAATATTAAATGAACTATAGCATTATATAACTTTAAATACTTATAAACCTTAGCGCACTTTAGGCACTTAAAAAATGTTACAAAACGAAAACATATATCTTTTTTTACTCATACTGCCTATAGTATCGTTTCTGTATTCCAGTGTCGGTCATGGCGGTGCCAGTGGGTATTTGGCGCTTATGGCACTGTTTTCATTTGCTCCAGAAACTATGAAACCCACTGCCCTATTGCTCAATTTGTTTGTAGCTGGTATTTCATTTTATTACTATTACAAGGAAGGATATTTTAACAAAAAATTATTTATAACGTTTGCCATTGCTTCAATTCCATTGGCTTTTTTTGGCGGTACTATCGAAATTGATGCGTCCATTTATAAAAAGGTTTTAGCCATTTTATTAGTGTTTGCCATTTTAAAAATGCTGAATGTTTTTGGAAAAGAATCTAAAAACATACAAGAAGTAAAACTATGGCAAGGGCTTGTTGTTGGCGGTATCATTGGGTTCTTTTCAGGACTTATAGGTATAGGCGGTGGTATTATTTTAACACCGATTATTTTATTACTACATTGGGGCAACATGAAGGAAGCTGCTGCGGTTTCGGCATTATTTATTTGGGTAAATTCTGCTGCTGGCCTTGTGGGGCAATTAAGCAGTGGTATTACCATTGAAAAGGAATCGTTTATTTTAGTAACTATTGCCATTATAGGTGGTGTTTTAGGTGGCTATTACGGCAGTAAAAAAATCAATAATCAGAATTTAAGATACATTCTAGCTTTTGTATTAATTATAGCTTCTGGTAAATTATTTTTCACATAAACCTGTTTAAGAATTTATGATTAGAATTTTTATAGATATTTTTTGTGCAGTACGAGGCAAAATTTTTAATCATAGCCTTAGCTACGTTTCAAAATTTTAACGAAATAATGCTCAAAAAAGAGCATAAAAAAATAATTAATAAAATCTTTAAATAGGTTTTTAATGATAGATAAAAAAGACATAACGGGCATCATTTTAGCAGGAGGAAAAAGCTCTAGAATGGGAACTGATAAAAGTTTTTTAAGCCTTAAAGGCAAACCATTTGTGCAATATAGTATAGATGCCCTAAAACCTTTGGTCTCTGAAATTATTATTGTTTCAGATAATGAAGCATATAACGGGTTCGGATTAAAACGTGTTAACGATATTATTAAAAACGCTGGACCTGTTTCAGGTATTTACTCAGGATTGGAAGCTTCAACAACAGAATACAATTTAATTTTAAGTTGCGATATTCCTTTAATTAATTCTGAAATATTAGAAAAATTAATTAACGCTATTGATGACTGTTCCGAAATCATTCAAATTGAAAGTAACTGTAAAACCATGCCACTAATAGCTTTATACAAAAAATCTTGTAAAATTAAATTTTTAAAATTGTTAGAAAAAGATGAAAGAAGATTACGGATTGCTATTAAGAGTTGTAAATCAAAAAATATAGTATTAGAAAAAGAACATGAGTTTTCAACAATGAATGTGAACACTCAAAATGAATTAAAAGCAATTAAAAATGCATATAACCATTAAATACTTTGGACAAATAGCTGAAGTAACCAAGTTGGAAGAAGAATCATTAGAGTTTTCTGGCAGCTTAATTTCTGAGCTTTTAGAAACATTATATTCTAAATATGAATTGCTGAAAAATAAGGATTTTCAGGTAGCTCAAAATCAAGAATTGGTGGATTTAGACACAAAACTAACGGGAGGTGAAATCGCATTATTACCACCATTTGCAGGAGGATAAAGGAAATAAGTCATTTCGACCTGGAAGGGAGAAATCACATAATTAATGAAAAGGAGGTGTTTTATGTGATGTCTCAATCGTGCCTCATTTCGACATGACAAAAAATAAAAAATTTCTTGAAACCGACTATCCCCGAGGCAAGCCATAGGGGTATTTCGCCGGTTTCATTTTGGCCTCGTGGCCAAAAAT
>TARA_R110002049_G_scaffold46515_12_pt1 | contig 12243 bp, 14 predicted proteins | sample TARA_R110002049 | Tara Oceans TARA_R110002049 (sample SAMEA4396941) | marine metagenome | biome: Polar Biome; feature: [SRF] surface water layer (ENVO:00010504); material: water (ENVO:00002006), including particulate matter (ENVO:01000060) such as... | depth 5 m | reverse complement strand
TTAAAAAAATCAGATATAAAGACTATTTTTTTCATTCAAACTCCAGAACAACTTCATCTGAAGGTTGAATGAGTGAAGAATCGAATCCAAGAATTGAATCTACAAAACCTTTATATAATTTTGTATTAGAAAAATTTTCTTCTATCTTTTCTTTTAATTCAGATGCTGTCTTATTGCATTTTTCCCAATTTTTAAATGTTTTCCTCAAAGTCATTTTATATGACCCTTGGTCTGCATATGCCCACATAGAATTTGCTTCAAGTACTCCGGGCCATACAGATTCAGCTTGAATTGGTTGTAATGTAAAATCAACGGATTGAAAATAATCTTTATCTTCATGATGCAAGAAGTCTTTTTGACCACTCCAGCCAATAGTAATTACCGGTAGACCCTCTCTAGCTGCTTCATAAAGCGGTAGACCAAATCCTTCACCATGGGCAATATTAATCATTGCTTTAATTTTAGGATTAGTATAAAGTCCAGTCATTTGACCCGATGTTAAATCACCGTGTAAAAGATATATTTTACATTTTCTTTCTGTGTATTTAGAAAGTACATTTTTAACAGATGCTTGAGTGGCTTCCAAATCCATACGAGAATTATTTTTAATATTTGTTTTAATTATCAAACCAACTTCTTGATCAATGAATTCTTCTACCCACCAACTAATTGCATTTTGAAAATTTTTCCTTGGTCCCATTTGAGATACCATTAAGAAATTAAAATCAGTAGATATATCCAAATTAGGGATTTCTTCTGCTTTTTCCCTTATTGTATTCTCCCAAACAACATCAATCGGTGTTTCAAGTTTATAAGGAAAAGTCTCCCCTGTTTCATTATTGGTCGCGGTCGCTGTTGTGTTCTTATATGTATTCATAGCATGATTTGAAACAACAAGAATTTTATCCATCTCGTTGCCTTTTTGTAACCATTGGGGAGCTACCGCTGTTGTTTCAATTCCAGCAGTATAACCAACATTCATTGGTGCTATTTTTTGAAATTCATTGGGAATTGTAATTTGTAAAGATATGTCAGCTTGAAGTTGTTTCTTATGAATTAAAACTTGAGTAAGAGTAATTTTTTCATCCATCCACTGTCTAAACTCATCATTTTTCCAAATCCACCCGGTTTGGCCCCAAGCAGTTGGTTGAATAAAAACATCAAACAAATCTTCTCTTGAACGGAGAGCACGAAGGGCGAAACGAGATTGCTCGCCATAGCCTGATTGTGAGAGAACTGGTCCTCTTACGAAGATTTTCTTTTTCATGCTACTTCTCCAAAATAAATTCCATTATATTCTTTTCTATTTTCCCAAGAGCCATGTTTTTCCATAACAGAATCCATAAGTTCTACCCATTGTTTATTAAATGTTTCAAAATTATAGTTTTTAAGAACATGTTCTCGACCTTTCGCACCCATTTCTCTTCTGGCTTCTGATGTCATATAATAAATTTTATTCAATGCACTCATGAATTGTTCTTTTGAAATTCTATCCTCGTAAATATAGGGAACCTGTTGAGATCCTATAATTGATTTTGAATTAGGTTTTAGACCGACACCAAACCAATTTGTTCCATCTGTAACTTGCTCTTGTAGGCCGCCAGTCATATTGACAATAATTGGTGTACCACAAGAAAGAGATTCCAATGTTGCAAGACCAAACCCTTCAGCATCAGAAATGTTTATTGTACAATCGACTATATTATAAAATGCTGCGAGATGTTCGGGAGGTATTTTCTTTGTTGAAAATAGAACTTCTCTATTTGTTAGTTGCAAGTGTTCTAAAATGTGTTCTAAATCTTGACCATGAGGATCCTTGGGATCAGTATGCATGATAAGTTGAGCTTTATCATTTAAATTATTTTTATCCAACCAATCTTTAAACCAAAAAATAAGAGTACCAGATTGTTTTCTTCTAGCATTTCTATTATTCCAAAAGAATATAACTTTCTCTCGGTCTGCTGGTGTGAGTGATGATTCTCTATCTTCTTTTATTTTTTCCAAACTATTGGGTTTAAAAATATCTCCGTTTACAGCATGTGGAACATATGTGCAATCCACTTCAGGTGCTACATTTCGTACAATATCATCAGATACTTTAGAAATTGTAGCAATATGATCATTAGAAATATAATAAGGTCTATTATACATAGGATAGGGGTAATTGTCCCACACATGATAATAAACAATTGGACACAGTGGTCTAATTTCATTTTCCATTGACCATAACCATCCCCAAAATCTTGGGTCAGTCATAATCCAAACAGCATCAACCTTTTCAGTTCTCAAAATTGATCTAATCATTTCTTGAGTACCATATCCATCAACAGGAATAATTCTCCAATCTTCGCCATAAGGATCAACTTGAATTGGTTGATAATTTTCATGTTTCATTGCTCCACCGAGCGATATAACAGAATACCTCCCGGTTTTTAGTAGAGCCTCAATAACATATTTTGTTTGAGTTCCTACACCGGAAGGCGAGAGTGGGTGATCCGATAAAGTAAGGATCTTTATTTTTTTAGACAAATTAACCTCGTTTTCATTATATTATAACAGGTTAAGTTATATTTGTCAAGGGTTTTTTATCTTTTTTATAGAAAGAGAGCCACAGTCTTTAATCTCTTCTCCAATTTGAATTTTATATATTCTACATCCAAGGTGATAAAGAATATGGTTTTTATTTTCCGATATTCCAATAATGATTCCGAGTTCTTTTTTATATGTCTCTACTAAATCTCCAATATTAAAATCCAAGTCTAATACATTAATATGATCGGGGTGTATATCAATAGAAACTGTCCCTGCTGCAACATATAAACTCTTGTCTGTTGTATATGTATAATAATCTTTCTTGCTCATTTACAATGCTCAGACTTTCTAAAGTCACACCTGTCACAAGATAACCGGTTCTTGAATTTTATTTGACGATTTATATTTGATAATGCTTTCAATAAAAGATCGTTAGCATTGCTTGTTTTACGAGGCCCAGAAGTTACTCTAAAGAATTCAACATTATCTGACTTTGCTGTTCTCTTCAAAAGAGCAAAATGTGTCTCTACCAAACTTGGGTCAATATCATATTTCTGACAGAAGAATTTCTTATACAGGGTTAGTTGATATGTTGTAATTCTATCTGTTCTTCTCTCGGCATTCCAGCCCCATGAACATGACTTCCAATCAACAATATGATATTTACCGTCTTCTGTTTTAGCAACGAAATCAATGAAGCCTTTAAAGTTATAATCAGCATCTTCAAAATTTTCAATTTTTTCAAACAATCGCTCCTCAACGGACACAACTTCAAAATTTCCGAAGTAGGATTCGACCGCAGGGATTACTTCGGGTGAAATTCTGTTGGCTTGTGACAGCATCTCCATTACCAATTCAGGTTTAGAAACAGGAACTTTATTAAGTTCGGCTCTGAAAGCATGTTGAAAGTATTCTTCGTAGTCTTCTTCGGGCAATTTACCAAGCAAAGCATTTTCACAAAGACTGTGAATAGCTCCTCCAAAAGCCGTGTATTCATTACCGATAAATCCTTTGATTTTATCAATATACATAAGTTTGTGTTTAAAGGGGCATTCAGACCAAATTTTAAGTTCTGAGAAAGAAATATGAGGCATGTTAACCTTCCAAGTCAAAGAGTTCTTCTAATCTTACAAATAAAGCGGGGCACAATTGTTTTACTGTTTTGCGGTCTCCTTGGACATAGTGTTCAAAACCGACAGCGAAGTATTCTCGCAGATCAGTCACAGAATATGGTGATATAAAGAGGCCCGTTATTAGGTTCCACAATAACCCATATCCAACTCCTCTATACAGATAATCGTCCATATCTTGATCAAATGCAACTTGAGTTTGCATTTCAATTGGTGGGTTTTGATTCTCTGCTTTTAAAAGAAAATATAGTTTCTTTCTCTTACCAAGAAACTCACTCATAAGTTTACCGTCAGAGTAAATTGAATCCCCATATCGCTCTTCTAAAGAGTGTGAAATCTCATGAATTATATCCGCTATAATGTCTTGTTCATCTTCTTGTTGATTGGTCAAATAGATCGCACCCTCATCATAGAGGGCACTGATTTCTCTATCATTAAGAAAATCAAATTGGCCAACATAAATAATATCAATACCTGATAAAAGATATGATGGAATTCTACTTGCTACTAATCTTAAACAAAAATCAAAATCAATACCACTAGTAAACTTATCTTTTATGAAAACATCGATATCGTGCAATTTATAATGATCCTTCAGTTCTTTGGATTTTTTGATTGATTCTTTGATCCATTTCATAAGTACAACTCCATTATCTTTATTATACTACGATATAACAACTATGTCAAGACAAATAAAGATCTATTTATAAATATCCGAACAACAGGCAGACTTATCAACAATATAAACACCATACATGGCTTGGCTGATATCTAAAGGTCTTATTAATGGTGGTATCTCTTGCATTTCCGGTGGCCACATTTCAAAAATTTCTTTTGTAGAATCACCGAAAGCACCCTGTTCCTTTATCTTCGTTAATTTCCATTGTGGTTTCCATCGTATTGTTCCCCAACGAGTTCTTGAGCCGTGGCTTAATTGTTTTCCATATTGGTCATATAATTTCATTGTAATTGTAGAATATTTGTTTCCAACTAAAACAACCGTTCTTAGGGTCCAATGATTATTAATCTTTCCACATGAGATAGCATCGGAATAATCACATTTTTTAAAATTCTGAATATATTTTATATTGTTCCAATCAAAAACATTTATAGTTCCTTTCCATTTATTTGGATTAGACCAATATTGTAATTGATGTTTTAACATGCCAGTTTTTTGAGCGGAGTTGGATACCAAAATATTTAAAGGTATAGAAGTTCCAGATTTTCCGCTTGGGGCATGCACTTCTGTTATATCAACATAAATTTGAATATGTTGTTCAGAATCATCTGATTGTGCTAAAACCAGAGACATAAAAAACAAAATAATAAACATAGAGACCCTCCTATAAAATCTTCGCTGCTTCTGTCGCGATTCTTGATCGCTCTCCTTTCTTAAAGGTTATATGAGCCGCCAAATCTGATTCTTTAAATTTCTCAATAGCATAAGCCAATCCGTTTGAGGTCTCATTGGTATAAACATTGTCGATCTGTTCTATGTCCCCTGTGAGGACGATCTTCGTGTTTTCTCCGACCCTTGTTATGATTGTCTTGACTTCATGAGCGGTCAGATTTTGAGCTTCGTCGATGATTATATAGGCATTAGAAATTGAACGGCCCCTAATATATGTTAAAGCTTCAACTTCAATTTGACCTTTCTCCATAAATGATTGGAGCATTGTTCTATCGTTACCAAGAATCAATTGTAGATTATCTTGAATTGGTTTCAACCAAGGAAGCATTTTTTCTTCCATGGTTCCCGGCAAGAAACCGATATCTTTACCCATCGGTTGAACCGGACGAGACACAAGAACTCTTTTATATTTATTATCTCTCATTCCAAGTGTTTGTTCAATAGCTGCTGCGAGAGCAACCAAGGTTTTTCCACTACCTGCTTTACCAATCAAAGTGACGAGTGGAATATTTTCATCAAAGAGCAAATCATATGAAAAAGCTTGCTCTTTATTACGAGGGGCGATTCCCCAGCTTAGGTCTCGTTTTTCGCCTATGATCTTTTCAAGGGGTAGGTTGTATCCTTTAAAGCAACAAAGTGCGGTTTTTTTGGGGTTATCGGACGACTGAAGCATAATAAACTGGTGCTTATAGAGTTTGACTTTCAAACCTTCGTCCAAATATATTGGTTCATCATCATAAAACTGATCAATCATTTGGTCATCAACAACAATTTCTGCATATCCAGAATACAATTTATTGCGGTCATCAACCACTTGCTCTGTGATATAATTCTGTGCTACTAAACCAATAGAATCGGCAATAACTCTCATATTGATATCGCGAGACACAACAATAACTTTTTTCTTTGGATTATCTTCTTTGATTTTTATCGCAGAAGCAAGAATCTCATTATCTGGTATTGTTGGATCAAGATCTCTTGGAAGTTCAGAAGTAGCCGTGACCACTTGTAAAATTCCTTTGCCTTTATCAATACGAACACCAGAAGCAAGAGAACCTTTCTCTCGTAAGTTATCAAGGTGTTTGATAATCATACGAGCATTGAATCCAACGGAATCTTGTCGCTTCTTGTGTTTATCAATTTCTTCCAATACTTTAATTGGAATAATAATATCGTTATTCTCAAATTTGAATAAACAACCTGCATCCGAAAGGAATACTGAGGTGTCTATTACATAAAACTTTTTAGCCATTATAACTCCTTCAAAGTTGATTTAATAATCGGTCTAAGTATTTCAATAATCTTTTGTTCGTTAATTTTTTCTAATGGTATAAATTGTGTATCTAATATTTTTCTATAATCTTTTGTGCTTGGCTTTAGGTTTATCCCTTCTCTTTTGAAATACAAATCCATTAATCTAAATGCTTTTCGCAATTCTCTTGGGTCTTGCTGATTAAAAAGAATTACTATATTTTCATAATCTTCTTTGGAATCAGATTTTAAAAAGTTAAGTGTTTTTGCAATTCTCTCATCGGAAACACCGGCAATTTCCATTGCTTTTGTTCCACCAAATGGTGCAACTTCCTGTAATGCTTCGGAGACTGCCTTTAACATTAAATAATATCTTATAAAAGAATTATATTGTTGTCTTAATCTTCTTCCTGATTCTCCTTCTTGGCTTGAATCAAGACCAAGTGATTGAGAAAAGGCTCTAAATAAAAATGGTTTTATTGCGGCTCGGATTGCTGGGAGTTCATTGACGACTTTAGGAAGTTCAATTCCTTGTGGCTTTTCTTCTTCGGTGTCTTCGGGAGTTGCTTCTGTTTCTGCTTCTTCGTCTGGTTCGACCATGGCGACTTTGGGGGCTGGTTTGTTTTCTATCCTTGAAGGAACACCAAATAACCTTTCTATTTCGCTTGAAAACTTTTGCATACCTCTGTAAAGTTCTCTTGCACTAACAGAAGATATACTTTCATCTTTAATTATATTTTGAAAATTATCGTTCAAAGCTGACATAGTTCTTATTGCTTGTATATATTCGTCTTGTAGTTCAGCAAATTCACCAGTTTGGCCTGCGAAGGTTTTTACACTTGGGAAAAGATCAGCAATCTTTTCAAGCCTCTGTAGAATTTCATCCACAACTGGGATCAATTGCTTTTCGGAAACTTTTTCATCTTTTAATAGAACATCAACAATTGGGCCAACTTTTTTAAGAACATCATTATAAACTGCTTGAACTTTTTCAGCATCTAAATTCATTTGTTTAAGTGTTTCACTTTGTTCGTTTACTTGTTGAGGATTTAACGATGCAAGATCATTATAAACTTCTAATATATATTCTTGAACCTGTCCGAGTTCGTCTATCAATTCTTTTTTCAAAAATCCAAAATTAGATTTTCCTTTTGCTGCGGCATCTGCTGCGGCATTCATTAGTTTTTTTGTGGATAATATTTTTTGATATAAAGCTCTAATGTCTGTTTTTATGTTTTCTAGTGCTTTCTTTGGAATCGATTGTTCATCTACAGATTCTTGAATTTTTTTAAAAGCTTGTGCTTGATCCTTTTTTTGACTATCTTGAATATCTTTTAAAGCTTTCATCAAGTTTTTTATCATACTACCTTGTAGGACAAGTTGATTTACTTGATAAAAATTCTCTTTAAACTCTATAAATGCTTGTTCTAGGGTGATTTTTTCTTTATTGGAGGCATCATACATATCCTCTTTTGAAGTATCTTGTTTTTCCACTTCTTGCTCTATTATCTCAGGAATTTTCATTCTATTAGCCTCATATTGTATCATAAATAGAAAAAAAGGAGGGTTTTTACCCTCCTTCAATTTAATTTAAAAATTGATTTGGTTTTGTTTTTGATAATAGAAATTGAACTATACTTTCTAGCTCCGGCTCCCTTGCAACATAATATCCCATTGTTACAACAGAGGCAATTTCATGGAGAGTCATACCAGAATGACCTGCTTTTCTACCGGCCATAATTAAATTATTTATAAGTACCGATAATTCTCCTGTTTCATCGAGTGATGCTTTTTTTAGTAGTTCTTCCATCACTGAAAAATCAAATGGTGTCTCCATTATTCATTCTCCATTTTTTTCATTTTATCTACTAACTCTGAAGAGCTTTGTATCTTATCTCCGCCGACATTCCATTCCAATTCTATTCCCAATTTTTTACATAGCTCAACTTCTGGTGTATTATCATTTTTACGATCGCCTCCGTTGGCAAATATATCAGGATTTATTTTTTCTAATGTTTTACATACTGTCCCATCATCATCTTTTGCTTTAATAACATCAATTACACCTTTAAATCCATATAATACTTCTTGTCTTTCGCCATAAGGCATAAAAGTATAACCTTTTTTTCTTATTAACCATTCATCAGAGTTTGCTATTATAATTACATCTCCCATTCTTGAAGCTTCTATAATCATTCTTACATGTCCGATGTGAACAGGATCAAATCCACCGGATACTACCACAACTTTTCGTTTTTGTCTTTTTACCATCGTAATCTCCTAAAATAAAAATGGTTCCCATATATCTGGGATTTTAATGTTTCTATATAAATCGGTAATCTTAACATACGGAAATACCGGTTCGTTTAAAAGTTTTAAATTTGCTTCTTCAAGAGTTTTACTTCCCTTTTTATTATTGCATTTATGACAAGCAGAAACAATATTAGTCCATGTGCGATGGCCGCCTTTTGATTTTGGAACAATATGGTCCATCGTTAATTTACCATAACTAAATTTCTTCGCACAATATTGACAAATATAATCATCTCTCCAAAAAACATTTTTTCTATTACATGGTATTGTTAGTCGTCTTTTACTAACATAAGAATCAAGAACTATAACTGCTGGGTAATTTATATCTTCTACCGGACCTAAATCATATGATTTAACAGTCTTTGCTCGACCAGCCCAAGTCATAATAAAACCTCGATTTGCTGAGATGATATCAATTGGCTTCCAAGCAGCATCTAATTTTAGGGTATACAATTCTTCTTCCACATAATAAACTAGTTTTCATTTTTCCTTCTTTTTAGATTTGTTCTCATTTCCTTTTAAAATTTTACCAGTTTGAGATTCTAAAGGCAGTTTTTCTTTCATGGTTGTTTCTAAACTAAAATTCTCAACAAAACTTATTAACTCATTATATGCTCGTTTATAATCTGGCTCCATAACTACTTCTGTTTTGCCACCATGGCCATGTACAGCGGTTACTTCACCGATACTATCATAAATTGTTATGGAAGGGTGTTCTGAAAGCCAAGTTAAGGCAACCTTTCCGTTATCAAAAATAAAACCCTGTGCTATACGACCTGTACCGCTAACACCGGATTCGTCCTCAACTCTTTTTAAATAAAACATTTTCATTCATTATTCCCTCTTAATATGGAGCTTCTGATAGGAGTCGAACCTACGACCTGATGATTACAAATCAACTGCTCTACCAACTGAGCTACAGAAGCATTATATCCAGTCAAAAGCATCGTCTGGTATTTTTTTCTTTTTTTCTGGTGGAGTACCATCAACAACTCTTCTTTTAGTTTCTATGAAAGTAATAAAATGTATTATTTCAGATAATGCTTCATAGAATCCTTCATCTGTTATTGGAATAACATACATTAAACCATTTTCTAATTCTACTGAAACCATTGGATCATACCATAAGGTTTCAATTGTTATTCTTGATTCTTCAATATAACTTCTTAATTTTCCCTTATTATTTATAAATCTATGAAGATCTACTAAAAATTTTAATTCTGCTATTTTATCTTTAGTTCCAATATCAATTCCATGTTTTAAAATTGTTCTAATAACATATATTAATTCAAGATTAGAGATCGGCTGGTCCATTTTAATTACTCATTGTATAACATTGGGATAATTTGTTCTTCAATAATTAGTCCTGTTTCATAAGTATTCTTAGTTTTATATGATCTGTTATTATCTAACAATAATTCATATAATTCTTGATCGTTTCCTCCCTCTTCACATTTATCTCCCACAAACCAAGCTTGGCAATTTTGAAAGTGATTGAGACAATATCTTTTATCCCAACCATTTGGATAAATATCAAAAGAAGTTGATCCACCAAATTTAATTGTTATATGTTTTAAAGCACTTTTGTGTCTTAACTTTCTTTCAAGTTGTTCTTTTAATTGTTGTCTATATGTTCTTTCATGTGCTGTATCATAATGAACAAAATATTTTCTTTGTTCATCGTTTGCATTCCTACCAATCGGACACCAATTAATCATTGAACCACGATAAGAAATAAAATGACCACTCAATGGCAAATGATGGAGATCAATGGCTGCTTGAGATTCAATCAAAGAAATCATAATATTTTTAAAAGTATTATGATCTAATTCATCCTTCATGCTAACTTCGGAGACCAACTCAAAATCATTATACTCATGCTTCGGTGGTTTATAATATTTTGTCCCATTGCAAGGAAGTAAATGTAACTTTCTTCTGAGAATTTTATGCTTCAGAAGAAAGTCTAATTGTTGTTCAACATAATCTAAATCACTACCGGTAACAATACCAATATCGGCATATTGTGATAATTTAATGAGAGAGGGTGTAAGAGCTTGATCAAATGGCTTACGAGGGTATGTTAGTGTGCCATCCATATCGAACAGAATTATTTTGTTTGTTTGTTGCTTATTGTTATTTTTTTGTTCTCGGTCGCTTAACCAAGTAATTCTTTTTCCGTAAGACACTTACACCCTCTCAAATTAATGATTAAATATATTATAACATATTGAGATATCTATGTCAAATAAAAATAACCACAAACTAACTGAAAACGATATAAAAAAGAATCACCCCCCGTTATAGTGTCAATACTAGTCGTTTGTTCTATTGAAGTTAGCTGTGGTTAAATCTATTTTAAATTTCTTTATTTCTTTTCTCAGATCACTTTCATTTATTCCAAGAAATGATGCAGCATCACCATAAGTACGAGTTGCTGAGAGAGCAAACCTTAAACATGCTTCTTTAGTAATATACTTAATAGATTTATATATAGGAAAATTATATAATTTATTATTAATATATAAAGAAGCTAATTCTAATCTTAATCCTATAATCTCTTCTAAAGTTAAAGTAGATAACATTATTTCAAAGTCATCAGTTATCTTTTTTTCTTTTTTTAACTTTTTTCTTAAAGAGTAATCGTTGTTACGACCTTTATATTCTCTTAATTTCTTTTTCCAAGACATTATGTTCTCTTGACAGATATTAAATATCAGTTATATTAATTATGCTTGTTGTTGATATGATTGGGAGGTTGGTTCTTCTACTGTGTTTTGTAATTCGTCTTCAAATTTATCAAAATACAATTTTAAATTTGTAATTAAATATTCTGTAAAAACTTCTTTGTCTTTAGGGTTCGCTAATGAATCGTAAGCATCTAAAATATATTGTGAAACTTTCTTAAACGAGGTAAATGCCATGTTCCTTCCTGTCTCATCCATATCTTCCAATCCTGTTCCAAAATCTTCTTCTGGAGAAGGTTGGTCATCATCTTCAACTGGTATTTTCTTTTCTTCGTCGTCTACTGCTAATTCATCACCAGTGATATCTACTTCGATATCTTGCTCTTCTAGAGCAGCCAACATTTCATCATCCACCTCAGTAGAATCTTCTTCAAGGTTTCCAAGAGGTTCATCCAATAACGATGATGGGGTTCCACCACCACCTTGAAGGTATTGATCATTTGCTTCCATTGGTTTAATTGCATCAGCAACGGCTCTGATAATATGTGATCTAAATGAGTCTCGTTGTTTCTTATCAGTAGTCAATCTTTTAAAGTCCATCCGAAGGGTAGGAATGGCTTTTTTCAAAACATCTTCTAAAGTATTAATACCCGTTGATCGATGAGGGTGAACATCGGAGATATCACCTTCGGCAATAAGTTTTCTAATAACTTGTCGCAAAACTTTCTCTTCCCGTAACACTTTGTTTTGATCTTCGTTGAGCTTAGATTTAATCTTGTTACGAATATATTCCCGTAACAATTTTTCTGTTACGATGTTTTCTCTTGTAATCATGTCGTTTTGTTCCTCGTCTTTTTTCATTGGAGCACCATAACCACCTCCAGCACCACCAGACATTCCTGATAGTTCATACAATTGTGCA
>TARA_R110002049_G_scaffold22891_1_pt1 | contig 12270 bp, 9 predicted proteins | sample TARA_R110002049 | Tara Oceans TARA_R110002049 (sample SAMEA4396941) | marine metagenome | biome: Polar Biome; feature: [SRF] surface water layer (ENVO:00010504); material: water (ENVO:00002006), including particulate matter (ENVO:01000060) such as... | depth 5 m | reverse complement strand
TCACTAGACGACCAGTCTGATTATTTATCTGACACTCATACCAAACTATGAAATTATTCCTTAGTTTATAGAAATCAATAAGTTGAGAATTGATTTAGTTGCTAGCGTTGGCAGCGTTGACGGTAATAAGGTTGGCAAATATTAGCATTGCACATAGGCTGAACTTAGCTTCAACGCATTGTTATGCCACAATAGTTAAATATATAACTCAAAAATATAATAAGAATGATTCCCTGACCGTGAGAGCGCATGAACCAACGAATCCAACTGGCGTCGATAGACGACCAGCGCAATGCCGAGGCTCGGGAAACGGTACGCCGACGTATCTCGTGGCCAGCTAACCTAACGCCTGCCAATGTGACCTATCACAGCCGTGGTCATGCGCTGTTAATAGGCACCGAAGCCGACGTTCATCCTGCCGCTCGCGCTCTACAGGGGCGCGGCTTGGCATCGCTGACGCTACTTGTCATTGAATCTGACGCGAACAGCCCAGGAAACGATACTGACGATCCTCTCGGGTCTAGCGAGCCGCTGGTCACCCAGACGCTGACCCAGCGGCAGCTCAGCCAATTGCGTATCAATGGCTATCTGGGCGCCTTTAACGTTCAACTTGACGATGAAGATGCTTCGCTGGATATTGCTCGTGCACTGATTGAGCGCGACGGTTTTGACTTAATCCTCGATCTTGCTCCAACTTCGCATACCCAGCGCTGGGAGCTGCCGCCTCCAGGCTATGTAGTACTGCAGTGGCAGGACGTTGAGCAGCGCAGCGATATCCTCGACGATTTTGTGGGGCTAGTGGGCGAATTCGATAAGCCGCGCTATTTTCAAGTCAACAGTGATTTATGTGCGCACTCCACCAGCGGCAACGTTGGCTGTACCCGCTGTTTGGATGTTTGCCCGGCGGATGCCATCTCCAGCATTAAGGGGCGGATTGAGTCCCATATAGAGATTGATCCTTTCCTCTGCCAAGGCGTAGGCAGCTGCACCAGCGCTTGTCCTACGGGCGCTATCGAATTTCGTCTACCGGAAACGCGCCGCCAGCAAGACACCCTATCCGCTTGGCTGGCAGCCTACCGTGAAGCCGGTGGTCAGGTGCCGGTGCTGCGTTTTATTACCCATGACTCACAAGATGCCGAGCGGGCTGCGGGTGTAGTGCCCGCAGGCCATATCATCGACGCACCGTTAGAAGAGCTGGGAGCCGCAGGCCACGACCAGTGGCTAACCGCCCTGGCTGCCGGTGCCGCTGAAGTGCGTATCCAGCTGCACCCTGATATGCCTGTCCGCTTGAGTACCTTTTTGACTGATCAAGTCGCCCAGGCACATGCCTTGCTGGACGCGCTGGGCCATGACCGCGCCCGTGTGACGCTGATTGAGGTAGCCGACCACGCCGCTCGCGACGCGCTTCCGGCGCTTACTCCACTGACTGAGGCGCCGCTTAGTCTACCTGAGCCCGAAAAGCGGGCACGCTTGAACCGCGTGCTGGCACGGTTAGCAGAGTTGGGTAACCCCAGCAACGAGCGGGTTGCTATGCCGGTGGGCGCTGCCTACGGCGCCATTCAGGTGGATCGCGATGCCTGCACGCTGTGCCACGCCTGTGTCAGCAACTGCCCAACCCCCGCGCTCAAGTCGGGTGGCAAAACGCCCGCGCTGAGTTTCCTTGAGGCGGATTGTGTGCAGTGCGGCTTGTGTGAACAAGCCTGCCCCGAAGATGCAATTACACTGATGCCCGGCTTCTTGGCCTCGGAGGCTCGCGAAACGCGCCATATTTGTCACGAAGAAGCAGCCTTTGAATGCATCAACTGCGGCAAGCCGTTTGCTACTGTCAGCACGGTAGCTACTATTAAAGAGAAGCTGGTCAACCATCCCTACTTTGCTGGCGAAGCGATGATTCGTCTGGAAATGTGTGAAGACTGCCGCGTTAAGGATGTCTGGAAAACCATGATTCGCGATCCCGACGCGCAACTGAAGGTATAAGCCGATGACGGATGCACTGCCCACGCTGAAAGAAGCGGATGCGCTACGTGCCGATATTTACCGGCTATTGGCCACATTATTACGCCGGACTCCGGATGCTGAGTTGCTAGATTGGTTGGCTGAACTGGACATCGAACAAGACGGTAGCCGTTTGGCCGAGTGTTGGCATGCGCTGGCAGCCGCCGCCAAGAACACCGACGTCGAGGGACTGCAGCGTGCTCACTTCCGCCTCCTGGTCGGCGTCATTCAGGGTGAGGTGGTGCCGTATGCTTCTTGGTACCGCAATGGCGAATTGATGGAAGCGGCGCTGGTGGCGCTGCGTAAGGATTTGAAGGTGCTCGGCTTTGTGCGCAGTGAACATAACCGTGACCCAGAAGATCACTTGGCGGCACTATGCGAAGTGATGGCAATGCTGATTGACTCAGCTAGTCACGAGCAGGCCTATTTCTTTAGCCAACATTTAGCCCCTTGGGCGGCCAGCTGTTTTGCCGACCTGGGGCAGGTAGACACCGCTTTCTATGCAGCGCTGGGGCAGTTGGGTGGCGCTTTTATGGAGAGTGAGGAGGCTCGCTTGAGTGTTGATGCGGGTCATACGCCGGTGCGTATTGTTGAGCCTTAACGCAGGCTCCATAAAAAAATCAGTAAAAATCAAAAAACAGCATAAAAAGACCCGCTATAAAGGCATGCAAGAGGAGAAACCCATGCACCCGTCACACAATCCTGAGCGCCGCCGTTTTATGAAAACCGTTGGGTTGGGAACCGCCGCTGCTGGCGCTGCAGCGGCAGTCGGTCATGTCACCCTGGCACAGGCTGACACTGCCCCAGTGAAAAACGAAAAACAAACGGCTAACTACCGTGAGACCGACCACGTCCGCGCTTACTACGCCTCGTTGCGTGACTGACGGCGGAATGCCAGGAGATTTGCCATGCGTTTAACTCGCAAAACAGACACCCCCAAGGCCTCTGGACTGGGAATTTCCCGCCGTCAATTCCTTAAGCGCACCGGTGCAGCCACAGGCGGCGTGGCCGCTGTCGGCTTCATGGGGGCGCCGATGATGCAGCGCTCTGAAGCCGCGGACAAAACACCGGTACTGGACTCTCCGGTAGAGACCAAGCGCACCATTTGCTCCCACTGTTCGGTGGGTTGTGGCGTTTATGCCGAAGTTCAAGAGGGCATTTGGACCAAGCAAGAACCTGCTTTTGACCACCCTATCAACCGCGGCGCACACTGCGCAAAAGGCGCTTCGCTGCGCCAGCACGGTCACTCCACGCGGCGCCTTAAGTACCCGATGAAACTGGTGGCCGGTGAGTGGGAGCGCATGAGCTGGGATGACGCCATTAACGAAATTGGCGACAAACTGCTTGAGCTGCGCGAAGAACACGGCCCGGACAGCGTTTACTGGTTGGGCTCTGCGAAGTTTAGTAACGAGCAGGCGTACTTGATGCGCAAGCTTGCTTCGCTGTGGGGCACTAACAACACCGACCACCAGGCGCGTATCTGCCACTCCACCACCGTGGCAGGCGTGGCGAATACTTGGGGTTATGGGGCGATGACCAACTCGCTCAATGACATGCATAACAGTAAGTCGATGCTGTTTATCGGTTCTAATCCTAGTGAAGCCCACCCGGTGGCGATGCAGCATTTCTTGATCGCCAAAGAGCGCAATAATTGCGACATCATCGTGGTCGACCCGCGCTTTACCCGTACTGCCGCCAAAGCCAATAAATACGTGCGTCTGCGTCCTGGCTCAGATGTGGCGTATATCTGGGGCCTGCTGTGGCACATTTTCGAGAACGGCTGGGAAGATAACGAGTACATCAACCAGCGCGTTTACGGGATGGATGAAGTGCGCGCCGAAGTCGCCAACTTCCCGCCCAGCGTCGTCGAAGAAGTCACCGGTGTCCCCGAAGCCGAGATGTACGATGTCGCCAAACGTCTCTCCGACAACCGCCCGGGCTGTGTCGTCTGGTGTATGGGCGGTACCCAACATACCACCGGCAACAACAACACCCGCGCTTACTGCATTCTGGAGCTGGCGTTGGGCAATATTGGTGTCGCTGGCGGCGGCGCCAACATCCTGCGTGGCCACGATAACGTGCAGGGTGCGACTGACCTTGGCCTTGGCTGTGACTCGCTGCCGGGCTACTACGGCTTGGCGGAAGGCGCATGGCAACACTGGGCGCAAGTATGGGATGTCGACTACGAGTGGATTAAAGGCCGCTATGACGATACCGAATACGCCGATGGTAAGCCCATGTACAGCCCTGGTATTACCGTGTCGCGTTGGGTCGATGGCGTACTTGAGGATGATGAAAACATCTCCCAGCGCACCGCGCTGAAAGCGATGTTCTACTGGGGGCATGCGGTTAACTCTCAAACCCGCGGTGTGGAAATGCAAAAAGCGATGCAGAAGCTGGAGATGATGGTCATCGTTGACCCTTATCCCACCGTCGCTTCCGTCATGCACGACCGTACCGATGGCGTTTATTTGCTGCCAGCGGCCACCCAGTTTGAAACGACCGGCAGTGTCACCGCCACCAACCGCTCGATTCAGTGGCGCGACCGCGTGATTGAGCCGCTGTTTGAGTCCAAGCCCGACCACGAAATCATGTACCTGTTTGCCCGCAAACTGGGCATTGGTAATGAGCTGGTGAAAAACTACCAGATGAACGGCGACGAGCCGTTGATCGACGATATTCTGCGTGAAATCAACCGCGGCATGTGGACGGTAGGCTATACCGGGCAAAGCCCTGAACGCCTCAAAGAGCACCAGAAAAACTGGCACACCTTCAGCTTCGAGAACTTGCGCGCAGAGGGTGGCCCGGCGGACGGGGATTACTACGGCTTGCCGTGGCCCTGCTGGGGTACGCCGGAGTTTCGTCATCCGGGTTCGCCCAACCTTTACGATACCAGCGTTCCTGTGATGGAAGGCGGCATGGGCTTCCGTGCTCGTTTCGGTATTGAGCGTGACGGCATCAACCTGTTGGCGGAAGGTTCAGCGCCTGTCGGCGGCGATATCGACGACGGCTACCCGGAGTTCAACGACCAACTGCTCAAGGATCTGGGTTGGTGGGACGACCTGACTGCCGAAGAGAAGCAGGCGGCGGAAGGCAAAAACTGGAAAACCGACCTCTCCGGCGGTATCCAGCGTGTCACGATTGAGCATGGTTGTGCGCCCTACGGCAACGCCAAGGCCCGCGCTGTGGTCTGGACCTTCCCCGACCAAGTGCCGAAGCACCGTGAGCCGCTTTACACCACGCGGCGCGATCTGGTTGAACGCTTCCCTACTTGGGAGGACTTTGACTCGATCATGCGCCTGCCGACCATGTACAAAACCATTCAGGATCGCGACAACACCGGCGAGTATCCGATGATTCTCACCTCCGGGCGTCTGGTTGAGTACGAAGGGGGCGGTGAGGAGACGCGCTCCATGTCGTGGCTTGCCGAGCTGCAGCAGGAGATGTTTGTCGAGATCAATCCGGCGGACGCCAACGACCTCAGCATCAAGGATGGCGACGATGTCTGGGTTGAAGGGGCTGAAGGGGGCCGGGTGAAAGTTAAAGCGCTGGTCACGCCTCGCGTCGATCGTAATGTCGCGTTTATGCCGTTCCACTTTGGCGGCATGTTCCAGGGCGAAAGCCTGCGCGACCGTTACCCGGATGGGTCTGACCCGTACATCATCGGTGAAGCGGCTAACACCGCCACCACCTACGGCTACGATCCGGTGACACTGATGCAAGAGACCAAGTGCACCATTTGCCGCATTGAGCGCGCCTGAGTCTAGAAAAAAAAGACGCGACCGACCTGACAGTACGGCGGTGCGGGAGCCATCCCGCACCGGCATGAGGAGAACACCATGGCTCAAATGAAATTTATGTGTGACGCAGAACGCTGCATTGAATGCAACGGCTGCGTCACCGCCTGTAAAAATGCCAACGATGTCGAGTGGGGCATCCAGCGCCGCCGCGTGGTGACACTGAATGATGGCGAAGCGGATGAAATGTCCATTTCCGTCGCTTGTATGCACTGTGACGACGCCCCCTGCATGGCGGTGTGCCCCACCGACTGTTTCTATAAAACGGACGATGGCATCGTGCTGCACGATAAAGACCTCTGCATCGGTTGTGGCTACTGCCTCTACGCCTGCCCGTTTGGCGCTCCGCAGTTTCCCCAGCAGGATGCGTTCGGCGAGCGCGGCAAAATGGACAAGTGTACCTTCTGCGCGGGCGGCCCGGCCGAAAGCAAAGAAGAAGAGTACGAGAAGTACGGTTCTAACCGCATTGCCGAAGGCAAACTGCCGCTATGTGCAGAAATGTGCTCTACCAAAGCGCTGCTTGCCGGTGATGCCCAAGACGTTGCCGATATTTTCCGCCAGCGCGTTGTACACCGTGGCCATAAAGATGGCGCCTGGTCCAATAATCCCCAGGCCAGTGCCGACAACCTAGCCTATGATGCTGCCCATAAAGGGTAAGGAGGCGTGTCATGAACCTGTTGACTGCACAGGCACCCGTTGGGGTGCCAAGCTCAGGTAAAGGGCTCGCCCTGGGCATTTGGCGTTTTATGTTGGTGGCGCTTGCTTTGGTGCTAAGCCTCGGCTTTACGCAAGTGGCAGTAGCTCAAGCAGACCCTGACCGTGAAATGAACACCGCTGCCCCCGGCATTACCGCTGACCAGTGGCGTCAGGTACGTAGTGGTGAGACTGGCCCCAACTACCGCGACTCGCGCTATGAAAGCAACTACAGCCTGATCAACTCAAGCGGTGAAACCTGGCGGGAGATTCGTAACCGCTGGGTATCGCCGTTTGGATTGATTGCGGTATTTGGTATGGCGGCGCTGATCGCTCTGTTCTACTTCATTGTAGGTCGTAAGGAGCTTGAAGCACCGCGCACGGGTCGCCTGCTATTGCGCTGGACGCTGATGAAGCGCGCACTGCATTGGACGGTAGCGACGCTGTTTATCATTCTGGCACTGACCGGTATGACGCTACTGTTCGGCAAGTTCGTGTTCCGCCCCCTGTTTGGCGATGGGATTTGGGCGTGGATGATTGCGGCCACGAAAGTGCTGCACAACTACCTAGGACCGATCTTTGGCATTCTGCTCGTCATACTGCTGGTCAGTTTGATCAAAGAGAACATTCCCAAAAAGCACGACTGGGTGTGGTTTAAGAAAGGCGGCGGCATGATTGGCAAAAAGCATGTGGATGCGGGTTTTGCCAACGGTGGGGAGAAGGCGTGGTACTGGATATTGGCGACGGTCGGTATTCTTGTCATCGCCAGTGGCTTTGTGCTCGACTTCCCCAACTTCAATCAGGGGCGCGACACCATGCAGTGGGCTAACATTATCCACGCAGTCGGTGCGCTAGGACTCACCGCCATCTCCTTAGGCCATATCTATATCGGCACGCTGGGTACCGAAGGCGCGCTAGAGGGTATGACCACGGGCTACGTGGATGAAACCTGGGCTAAAGAGCATCACAACCTGTGGTACGACGAGGTCAAGGATCAAACGCTATCGGAAGAAGAGGTGGCGGCTCGAAAGTCATCTAGCGGTAGTAGTGAACCGTCGGCGCCTCGAACCAGCTGATAAACGTTTATTGAGACTTTCGACACCGCCTTCCGGCGGTGTCTTTTGTTATGCTGCGCCTTAAGTTATTTAGTAACCCGCAGCCACTTTATGAGAGGAACGGTTATGTCAGCGATGAATGAGTTGGATCAATCTACACGCACGGAAATCGAAGCCGCCGCGTTTCGGCGCTTGCTTGAGCACTTGGACGATAATAAAGATGTCCAGAATATCGACCTGATGATCCTGGCCGACTTTTGCCGCAATTGTTTATCTAAATGGTTGGTTACCGCGGCTGAAGCACGTGATGAAACCCTCAGCTATGAAGAGGCCCGCGAGTACGTTTACGGCATGCCTTACAGCGAGTGGAAAGAGCACTACCAAGGAAAAGCGACACCAGAACAACTGGCGGCGTTAGAGGCTCGCCAAGCACAAAAAAAAGCGAAAGGGTAACGACATGGAACCGATGGTGCCCCTCTCTATTGCTGTACTCACGGTTTCTGATACCCGTACCGAAGAAACCGATCGCAGTGGTCAAGCGCTCGTGGAACGCCTCACCAGCGCGGGTCATACGCTCGCTGAAAAACGTATCGTGCCTGATGACGTTTACCGCATTCGTGCGGTAGTAGCGAACTGGATAGCCGACTCAAACGTGCAGGTGGTGATCACCACCGGCGGCACCGGTTTCACCGGCCGCGACTCCACCCCCGAAGCCATCTCGGTGTTGCTGGACAAGCGTATCGAAGGCTTTGGTGAGCGTTTTCGCCAACTCAGCGGTGATGAAATTGGCAGCTCCACTATTCAAAGCCGCTGCCTCGGTGGCTTAGCCAACGCCACGGTGGTGTTCTGCTTGCCCGGCTCCACCGGCGCCTGCCGCACCGGCTGGGACGGCATTCTGGCCGAGCAATTGGATAGCCGACATAAGCCCTGCAACTTCGCCAACCTGGTCATCCCAGGCCGGGGGCAACATGGCTAATGGAGTGCCTGCTTAAAGTGTGTGAGTAGGACGATATGGCTTTTTAGAGATACATGGCCTGCTCGGCGGCAGGCCATGAGATAACTCTTATTGTCGATCCAATAGATCGTTAATAGAGGTTTTTTTGGAAATCCACAAATACATCACGGATGTTTCCTACTGAACCTAGTTCGCTCACCGCATCTCGGATGGTGTGATACTTCAATTCAATCAGCAGCGGCAGTTTGTCGGGGTCTAACTCTCCAACACCACGCTCCACGTAATGACCTAGAACAAAATGCAGGAATTCTTGCTGCTGATAGTCGTACTCACGGAAAATCGCTTCCCGGTGTGAATCCACGCGTTCGGTTCGTGTGACTGGAGGATGATTAAATGCAATGTAGGCTAGCACGTCGTAAATATCGCTTTTTTCAGCCTCGATCATCTTTCCGACATCAAGTAGCTGCTCGATGGCGTACCCCTTTTCTTCCAGGCTTGCCAACAGCGTTTTCCGCGTATCTGGACTGCTCCAGAGCTCGCGCAGTTTGTCCTCATCAGAAAACCAAGCAGGTAAATCACCATAAAGGCGCTTCACAAACTCAGCAGCCGACATCGGCGTGCCGTCAGGATTCCAAAAGCTGGTGGCGCTCATGTGCTGTAACGTGCGCTCTTTTCCATCGGCTAGCTTTACTTTAACCTTTGTTTTTTTCTGACAAATGCAGGGTCTCTCGCCACATTCGGGACAAGGCTCCCTTGGCTCTTTCTGACACGCGCAGGGGCGTTCGCCGCACTCGGTGCATGGTGCTGGTGGCTCAACAGCACACTGACAGGGCAACTGGCTGCACTCCTGACAGGGCTCTGGGGGTAGCGGCTCACCGTCCCACTCTGGGTCATTAAAGTGCTCATGAGCTCTGACAAAATCGTATATGGTGAAATAGTCTTTACCATCAAACAAGCGCGTGCCGCGGCCGATAATCTGTTTAAACTCAATCATAGACTTTACCGGGCGCATTAAGACGATATTACGCACATTGCGGGCATCAACACCGGTTGAAAGCTTTTGTGATGTGGTCAGAATAGTAGGAATCGTTTTTTCGTTATCCTGAAACTGTTTTAGGAAACGCTCGCCCTCAGCGCCATCGTCAGCGGTGACCCGCTCGCAATAATGAGGGTTTTTACTGCTTTTCATTTGATTGATCAGGTCACGAACCGCCAGCGCATGCTCCTGAGTGGCACAGAAGACGATGGACTTTTCACGCTGATTAACCTGCTCCATAAACAACTGAATGCGATACTTCTCTCGAGCCTTGATTTCGATAACACGGTTAAAGTCCGTCTCGGTATACCGGCGGCCCTTTTCTATTTCACCCTCAACGACTTCGTCATCACTGGTATAAACATAATCATCTAACGTGGTCGCAATCTGTTTTACCTTGAACGGGGTAAGATAGCCGTCGTTGATGCCTTCTTTAAGCGAGTAAACATATACAGGTTCACCAAAGTAGGCGTAGGTATCGGCGTTGTTATCACGCTTTGGCGTTGCCGTTAGACCAAGCTGTACTGCTGGATGGAAGTATTCCAGAATGCCTCGCCAGTTACCTTCATCATTAGCGCCACCCCGATGGCATTCGTCGATAATGATAAGATCGAAAAAATCTGGCGGGTAATCGCCAAAATGAGGAGCCGAGCCGCCATCTTCATTGCGGCCCGTCATAAATGTCTGGAAAATAGTGAAAAAGATGCTGCCGTTCTTGGGCACCCGGCCTTTTTTGCGGATAGTGTCTGGATCGATACGCACTAAAGCATCTTGAGTAAAGGCCGAAAAGTCATTAAAAGCTTGGTTGGCGAGGATGTTGCGATCAGCTAAAAATAAAATGCGCGGTCTTCGTCCTTTGTCGCCCGTCGCCTGGGCGGAAAGACTCCAGCGGGCGTGAAATAGCTTCCAAGCAATCTGAAAAGCAATAGCCGTTTTGCCTGTTCCAGTGGCAAGGGTTAGCAGAATCCGGCTTTGGTCATTAGAAATCGCTTCCAATGCCTGGGTGATCGCGTTGTGCTGATAGTAGCGTGGTTGCCAGAACCCACCCTTATCTTCGAAGGGGACGGCACCAAAACGCTCGCGCCAGACATTCTGTTCAGCGAAGGTCTCCGCCCAGAGCGCTTCTGGCGAGGGATAGCTGTACACAAGGCCCTCTTCACCGGAGGAGAGGTCTACACGGTAAATACCCTCTCCGTTAGTGCTATAGGCAAAGCGGGCCTGAAGGCGATCGGCGTAGCGCTTTGCCTGGGCAAGACCTTCTGTGACCGGCAGCGCACGCTTTTTGGCCTCAATCACCGCTAGCTTCTGACCTTTATAGGTCAGCACATAGTCAGCAATATCCGAAGGGCCTCGGCGGCCACCGCCTTGCAGTCGCCCTGGAGCAATCACCTCGCGCCGAACCCGGCTGGCATCCACTACACCCCAACCAGCTGATTTCAGCGCCGGATCAATCAGTTCTGCTCGGGTTTCTGCCTCGTTCATAGCTTTCCTACCAGTCTGGCCGCTTTACGGCCTGTTCTGAAAACAGAATCAAGAATGAATCAAGAAATTCCGCTCCCATTAAATATACAAATTATTGATTTAATTTGTTTTTATAGAAAACGAGCAGAATTTGCCCGCGCAAAATCAAAACCCGATCAAGAAATCAGGCCCACCAGGGAATGTAACCGGCTCTTGGGTGTTCAGGGTCGGCCTCCCGAATCAACCCTATTTCTTTCGCCTTCTTAATAACAACTGACGCTTGCGACGCATTCCTGCTTTCAATACCGAATCGCTCACACAGTGTTGCGTTTTTCATGCGCTCGCCGGTTAAAAATTTAAGTACCGCATGGTGATAACATGCCCGTGTGCGCTCTTCCGGGGTCATCTGGGCAAAGTTTCGCGGCCCATAAAGTACCACCTGCATGGCATTACCTTCTTCCCGAAACAGCGGCGGTGGCAACTGGAACATTTCAACGGAAGCGATCACTTTATCTAAGCCGCTGCCTTGCTCTTCACACATGCCCATCCGGCGCATCAGTGAGGCCAGGGCTTCATTGCGTGAGCGGGGCGGGAGGTCAATCATTCGGTCAGCGGGTACCAACGGCTTACCGGGATTCGTTATTTCCATGCGATCCTGAAAAACCTCAACCTGCGGGCCAGCTCCAGAAATGGTCATATCCTGATGAATCAGCGCATTGGCGATCACTTCACGAACCGCGATGGTAGGAAATAAAGGCTCTTCGGTGCGCAGCGCTACGTCGATATGCTCATTTTTCGGCAGAATACCGTTAATGAACTCAATGAGCCCTTCAAAGCCCACCGCATAGCCTTTCTTACCTTCAACCCGATGGCTGACCTGAGCCGCCCGATTTTTGCCCGCATAGGCAGTAAAGCGAACGGCCTTGCGGGCTACAGCACTATCAAACTGGGTGAGATCAGACGCGAAAAGAATGGCACCAAGATTGGTGATGTTCCAGCGCTCACCTACATCCTGCTTAATCAGGCGCTCTGCCGCTAATTTATCGAAAACTCCCCGTCGATTATCCGGCAGTGGCTGCTTCGTAAGTTTGAAGTAACTGCTGTAATCGAGCAGATCCAAGACCTCGTCGCCGCTGACATACTGACGAGCTATCGCATGCTCCCAGGTATAGGGGCGCAACCGCTCAATTAACTGTTGGTAGCGCTCTGGATAATCCGTCAACTTGGGTGTCGCGGTGATTTTCAACCCAGTTGTCCAAATGGCTGCACTTAAGCAGC
>TARA_R110002049_G_scaffold20717_2_pt1 | contig 12278 bp, 7 predicted proteins | sample TARA_R110002049 | Tara Oceans TARA_R110002049 (sample SAMEA4396941) | marine metagenome | biome: Polar Biome; feature: [SRF] surface water layer (ENVO:00010504); material: water (ENVO:00002006), including particulate matter (ENVO:01000060) such as... | depth 5 m | reverse complement strand
GTTCTACACGGTCACCCTCCCGGCCACCCTCTGGTTCTTCGACAAGGGCAAGACCGACAACCGCATCCTCTTTATCGACGCGCGCAACATCTTCACCCAGATCGACCGCGCCCACCGTGAGTTCTCCGAGGAACAGATTCAGAACATCGCCATCATCAGCCGACTGCACAAAGGGCGCCGTGCCGAGTTCCTCGCCCTAATCGACCGCTACTTCGCCTCCGGCATGGAGCGCCTCGTCGAGAACAAGACCCAGGTCGAGCCCGTTTCCAAAAGAATCCTCGAAGTGCTCGACGACAAAGCGGGCAAGGACGCCGTCGCCAGCCTGGTGAAAACCTGGGACGACCTCACGCCGCTGGAGAAAGCCTACGCCGCATACCAGAAGAAGAACGGCGACAAAGCCACGGTGGAAAAGAAGAACAACGCCCAGCAGGAACTCCGCGCCACCTTCGATCCCTTCTTCACCCAGCTGCACGACTGCCTCAAACAGATCGACAAGGCCGTGCGCCGCCACGAAAAAGCCCTCGCTGAAAAGGCCAAGGAAGCGGGCAAGCGCCAGACTGCCGACCGTGCTACCAAGCAGCTCAAGACCGCCCTCGAAGCCCTCCATGCCGAGGTAAAGAACGCCGAAAGCGCCTTTGCCCACATCCACTGGCTGCAGGAACGCTTCCCCGAGGCGAAATACGAAGATGTCACTGGCCTCTGCAAACTGGCCGACCTCGACGAAATCAAAGAGCAGGACTACTCGCTTAATTCGGGGCGCTACGTCGGCGTGGTGATCGAGGAGGACGGCAAGACGGAGGAAGAGTTTATTGAAGAGTTCATTGGCCTGGAGGATTCGTTGTCAAGACTTGAGAAAAATGCCCAGGAGCTCTCACGAATAATACATGCAAACACCCTAAGACTAGTCGGCGGCGAATGAAGACTTCAAATGGATGGCCCATCGTAAAGATGGGGACGATAGCCGTTGTTAAGGGTGGCAAACGGTTACCAAAAGGGGCTGATTTCACCAACGCGGGCTACCCATACATCAGAGCCAGAGACATTCGGAACGGGCAGGTTACTTTTGACGATCCCGTTTATATCGACGATCACACTCGCTCGAAGATCAAAAGATACACTGTAGAGGAAGGCGACATCTGTATCACGATAGTTGGTATCAACATTGGTGACGTCGGAATTATTCCACGCTCACTGCACAATGCGAATCTCACTGAGAACGCTGCGAAAGTGACAAACTTAGTTGGTTGCGACTCAGCCTATCTGAATGTCTATCTTCAATCTTCAGGTATGAAGGAGCAAATGCAGCTTCTTTCATCGGGAGCAGCCCAAGACAAGCTTGGTCTCTACAAAATCAAGCTCCTTGATGTTTACCTTCCTGAACTCACTACTCAGCGCAAGATCGCCGCGATCCTGACGGCCTACGACGACCTGATCGAGACCAACAAGCGCCGCATCGCCCTGCTCGAAAAGATGGCCGAGGAACTCTACCGCGAATGGTTCGTCCGCATGCGTTTCCCTGGCCACCAGAACACTAAGTTTGTCAAAGGCGTGCCGGAGGGGTGGCCTTTCGATCTTGGATCAACGTTCTTCGATCACGTGAAGGGGAAGTCGTATTCGTCGCCGGAGATTTCCAATGAGGAAGGATCGTGCTTCTTCATCACTCTGAAATCTTTCCATCGGCGCGGCGGCTATCGCAAGGAAGGGCTTAAATACTATTCGGGATCATACAAAGACGATCAGTGTGTTCAGACTGGTGATGTCGTCATGGCTGTCACGGACATGACTCAAGACCGTGCAGTCGTCGGAGAAGTTGCTCGAATCCCTAGCTTGCTGGGCAAGAAAGCGGTCATTTCTTTAGACGTAATGCGGCTGATTCCCAAGGAGATGTCGTCGACCTTTCTCTATGCCTACATGCGACATTCCGGCTTTGCGAATTACATCAAGGAATTTGCGAATGGTGCAAATGTTCTGCACTTGAAGCCTGACTTGGTCGGCAAGCAGCGACTTTTGTTTCCACCCAAGGACTTGCGAGAACAGTTCTCTGATCTTGCTGATCCAATTTACCAAGAGGTAGGTGCTCTGGAAGATGCAAATGCAGTTCTGACTCAAACCCGCGACCTTCTCCTCCCGCGCCTGATCTCCGGCAAGCTCTCGGTCGAAGCCCTCGACATCCAGTTCCCGCCGAGCATGAAGGAAGAAGCCACCGAACCTGAGCCCGCCCATGCCTAACTTCATTTCAGAGGATGACATCGAGGTAGCGATGGTGCAGCGCCTGCAGCATGTGTATGGCTACGACACGCTGAACTGCTTCACCACTGATCCCGCCGACCTGGACGACGGCTCCGGGCGTACCGACAAACGCGACGTCATCCTCCACGATCGCTTGAAGGAAGCGGCGATTGCGCTGAATCCGGGCATTCCCGAATCCGCCATCGAAGATGCCCTCAAGCAGCTCTGCGATAAGCGCCAGGCCATGTCTTCCATCGTCGCCAACCGCGAGGTGGACGCCCTTATCCGTGACGGTGTGCGGGTCGAGTTCAAGGACGAGCAGGGCCGCAAGCGCAAGGAGCGGATCAAGGTTATTGATTTCGATGATCCCGCCTCGCCCCACAACCAGTTCCTCGCCGTCACCCAGCTCTGGATTCAAAGCACCGGAGCCGCCGCCAAGGCAGGCTACCGCAGACCGGACATCCTGCTCTACATCAACGGGCTACCACTGGTCTTCATCGAGCTGAAGAACTCGAACGTCAAACTGCGTACCGCCTACGACGACAACCTGACCAACTACAAGGCTGAAATCCCCCAGCTCTTCCTCACCAACGCCCTGTGCGTGTTCTCTAACGGCATCGAGACTCGTGTTGGCAGCATGACGGCCGAATGGGAGCACTTCTTCCACTGGCTGCGCCCCAACGACGAGAAGGAAAAGATCAGGCGCGAACAAATCCGCGAGGACGGTACCAGCGCCGAGCGATTCCTCGCCGGACTTTGTCCGAAGGACAAGCTACTCGATTACCTGGAGAACTTTGTCCTCTACCACAAGGACACCCAGAAGATCATCGCCCAGAACCACCAGTTTATCGGCGTGAACAAGGGCTTCGACAAGTTCCTCCGTCGCGAGGAATTCGATGGCAAGCTCGGTGTTTTCTGGCACACACAGGGATCTGGCAAGAGCTTTTCCATGATCTTCTACGCCCGAAAGATCTTCCGGAAGTGCCAAGGCAACTACAGCTTCGTTGTCATCACCGACCGCGAAGACCTCGACGGACAGATTTACCGGAATTTCCTCAACACCGGCACTGTCCGCAAAGCTGACGCCGCCCAGCCGAAGAACAGCGAGCAAATGCGGAAATTCCTTGGAGAAAACAAGCGCCTCGTCTTCACGCTCATCCAGAAGTTTCGCTGGCCCAAGGGGCAGAAGTATCCGCTCCTCTCGGATCGCGACGACATCATTGTAATCGTCGATGAAGCCCACCGCACTCAATACAAATCACTCGCAGAGAATATGCGCGCGGGTTTACCTAACGCCCAGTACCTCGCATTCACCGGAACACCTCTACTCGGACGCGACCGCCAGACTAATGAATGGTTCGGCGAGTACGTCTCGGAGTACAACTTCAGTCAGTCTATGGACGACGGCGCGACTGTTCCGCTGTTCTATAAGAAACGCAGGCCCGAAGTCCTGAACCAGAATGAAGATCTCAGCGACGAGTTTTATGAAATTCTCGAAGATGAGAATCTCGATGATGCCGAGCAGGAGAAGCTGGAGCGAAAATTTGCCAGCGAGCTTGAAGTAATCAAGCGGGATGACCGCCTCGAAACCATTGCCGAAGACATCGTCTACCATTTCCCGCGCCGCGGGTACCTTGGCAAGGGCATGGTCATTGCCGTGGACAAGTTCACAGCTGTGAAAATGTACGACAAAGTGCAGCGGCTCTGGAAAGGGGAGATCAAATCGCTACGCGGCGAAATCAAGAAGTCAAAAGATGAAGTGGGCAATGCGCGCCGGAAGAAGATAATCGACTATATGCGCAAGGTCGAAATGGCGGTCGTGGTTAGCGCCGAGAACGGCGAAGAGGAGAAGTTCGACGCACAGAACCTCGACATTCGTCTGCACCGTAAGCGCATGGATCGAGTGGACGAGCACGGACATGATCTAGAGTACAACTTCAAGGACCCCGACCATCCGCTGCAACTCGTATTTGTCTGTGCGATGTGGCTAACCGGTTTCGATGCGCCCACCGTGTCTACTCTGTATCTCGACAAGCCGCAGAAAGACCACACGCTGATGCAAACGATCGCCCGCGCCAATCGTGTGTCTTCCTACAGAATCAACGGTGTTGAGAAAAGAAACGGTGAGATCGTCGACTATTACGGGGTCATCGAGCGTCTGAGGAAAGCCATCAAGGACTATGGCCAGGGTGACGAAGGGACAGACGATCCACCTGTTAAAGATAAAGATGAGCTTTTCCGTCTGCTTGACGAGGCAATTGAACAGGGCAGTGCGTTCTGTGCTGAGCGGGGCATTGAAGTTGATGAGGCCAGCGTAACCGAGGACGTGTTCACTAAGGTCGGGCTATTCAAGACGTGGGCAGACACACTTCTGGCAAAAGATGAATGGCGCAAGTCATTTAAGGTGTATGAGAACACAATCACTGCGCTTTACGAGGCAAGCAAGCCCGAGATTCTGGGTCAGCCGGTGGTCCGCAAAGTGGCCGTGTTCCAGTATCTGCGGGGTGTGGTTGACAGCATCATCCAGCAGCAGGACGTCGACTCAGCCGTAAAGCAGATCAATGAACTACTCGATGAAAGCGTCATTGTTGATGATAAGAGCTTTCGTGGCGTTAAAGACAGCAAAGCCGGCTACAAGATCGAGCAGAAGGGCCGGGAGTGGGACCTCAGCAAGGTGGATTTCGACAAGCTCAAGGAAGATTTCAAGCAGACCACCTACAAGAATATCGAAATCGCCGATCTCCGGGCTTTCCTAGAGAAGAAGCTCGACGACATGCTGAACCAGAATCGCACCCGGCGTGATTTTGCCGAACGCTTGCAGGACATCATCGACAACTATAATGCCGGCAGTAACTCAGCGGATGCCGACTTCGCCGAGTTGGTGAAGTTCGCGCAGGATTTGAAAGATGAGGAAGAACGACACGTTCGGGAGGGGCTCACCGAAGACGAGCTCGAGATTTACGATCTGCTGAAGAAAAGCAAAATGAACAAGGTGGAGGAGAAGAAGGTTAGGCAAGCTGCTAGGGCACTTCTGCAAAGGCTAACGGAAGAGGCGCCTAAGGTGTTGGTTCAAGATTGGTATAAGGATAGCCAAACAAGATTCGCAGTGCGTGATGAGATTGGTAAAGTCTTGGACTCGTACTTGCCGGAGGACGCCTTTGGCAAAGAACTGTTTATCGACAAGCGAGACAGGGCTTTCGAACTCACGTTGGATTTAGCAATCAACAATAGGAAGTGGGCTGCACAGGGTGTATCAGTTGGTGCAGTTTAGAAGCATTCATTCAACACGGCTTGGCTCGGCGCGATGACTGCTAAAAATGTAGAGATGCGGCGATCAGAGCTCTCTTCCGGCGAACATCCTTATGCAGGCATGATGGGGTTCTTTAATAATGATGTTTCAACCTCGAGTTGGATTCAGAAGGGATTTTTGACGGTGTAAGCTCATATGAACGAACCACAATTGCCCATTTCTCTTGACCTCATACTCCAAGGCGCCAAGGATGACCTGTCTAATTGAGTTCCCAGCAACTTGGAGTACGTCGAATCACTTTGAGTCAACGCTGCAGCAGTCCGGCGACCCGCTGCGAGAACCGGATATGCACGTTGAAGTGCGGGTACCCAGTGGTTGCTTCATTATGGTCGACGCTGGCGTTAGGCTCCTGTCGTACCTAAACGTTCTGGCTCACATCAACAAGGCCGTCGTCTTGGATTTCGAGGACGGCGAAGAAGGCACTATGGGGTATCTCGATAGAATGGGATTCTTTGAGTGTCTAAACCCGCGAGTTGAGGTTCGACCCAGTCGCCCCGCATTTTCCCGCGCGGAACTTTACCGAGGCAGCAATCAATCACTGGTGGAGTTCGCGAAGATTCGGCTTGGCGCGCGCAATCAAGAACTACCGCGAATGCTGGTGGACTCTCTCCTCGAAAAAGTAGGCGACACGTCGTCTCGGTCTGTGCTGGAACAGGCGGTGTTTACGATGTTTGGTGAACTCATCGACAATATTTTTCGTCATAGCAATACAGAGCTAGATGGTTTCGCGGTTTCACAGTACTACGGCGGTAGGCGAAATGAGGTCTTTATTGCCGTGTCCGATAGTGGCGAAGGGCCGATGAAGAGATTGACGCCGGTGCTACCCAAGTACTATCCAGACTTGGTCGATGCAACGGAGTCCGAATTGCTAGTAGCAATGTTTACGCGCGGAGTTTCGCGATTGCGCAAGGCAAACAAGAGTGGTTTGGCGTATGCGGCTCATCATGCGTTGAAATTTGACGCGTCACTCGACGTGCGAATACCGACAACCCATATTGAGCTGCGGCCGGCGACCGAAGGGGGTTACGCAGCGCAGGGCTACGTATCGTCCAACCTGCCTTTGGTCTGGGGTACGCACGTGGCGTTCAACTTCCGCCTTGACGCGTTGACGTGATTCTGATTCAATATTGATCGTGAAGCAGATGGCGCACACATTGCGGCTTCGCGACTACATGGCGTCTGATGACGGCTGGGGTAATAAACCCGGCGTGCTTGTGCATCAGAAGCTGGTACGTGTAGTCGAGGAAAGGCCGCAGGTATTCATGTTTCGGGTATCCCTTGACGGGGTTCGATGCGTCGATGTCTCTTTTGCACGTGAAAGCGTGGTGAGGCTGGGTGAACGTTATCGAGGTAAAAAGGGCTTTTGCCTGGTCGACCTCGAGGATGTTGACGGCATTGAGGTCGCCGATATCCTGGACAACTGGCGACTGGCTGCAATCGATTTGAAGCAGCCGTTGACTGTCTGGACAAAAGAGGGACCGCAGATTATTGGTCCTCAGCCGACAGCACCGGCGGCTCAATTGTTGAGGTTGGTTTTAGAAAGACGTGATTTAGGCACACCTGAAGCGGCGAAGACATTGAAGAAGGAATTGAACAACGTGAGTACACGCTTGAAGAACCTGACGGATCGTGGGTTCATTTTGCGACAAGAAATGCCTGCGCAAAGTGGTGGGGTTGAATTTCGCTACATGGCCATTGGCTGACTTTTTTTTGAAAGCTGGTTCACGGTGCATATTGAAGGAGAATAGAAGCCCGGCATCGTGAAGTGACACTAGCTACATTCAGCAACGTCCAATTTTCGGGAGGGCACAGTTACGATGAACAAGAAAACACATGCGGTTGGGGCCGGATTCGCGATGGCAATTGCGGCGTATTGCGAAGCTCGAGAGCGCGAGCTACCTGCCGAGGAGGCAGCAGGCAACGCCATTGCCTCGGGTGGGGTAGCCGCAATATGTGGCTCACTCCCGGACCTTTTAGAACCCGCAGTTCACCCCAATCACCGCCAGTTCTTCCACAGCGTTGTATTCGCCGCTGCACTTATTGAAGGTGGCAGACGCATCTATCGCTGGCAGCCGGAAGAAAACTGGCAAAGACTCGTTCGAAACCTAACACTCATCGCCGGTGGCGCATACCTCGTCCACCTTGCAATGGACGCCAGCACCGCTAAATCACTGCCGATGCTCGGCAAACTTCCGTAGGACAAGACCATGGGTATTCAGTCTCACTTTGACGATTTTCACAGGCGCATCAAGCTGACTCGGCAAGATGAACGCTACAAAAAGGCGCGCCAGCGCGATGACAGCATCACGGCGGCGATAAAAACTGCCTTCAAAGAAGCCGGCTATGAGGTGATTGAAGATTTCCTCGTCGGGTCACATGCCTATGGCACCGCAATTGTTCCGCTTGACGGCGACTACGATATTGACCGGGCTCTGGTCATCGCTGCTGACGATGCGCCGGACGACCCAGTAAAGCCGAAGGTAACGATCTTGGGCGTGCTGGAAAATCGCGGATTCAAGAACGCGAAGATTAAGATGCCGTGCGTAACTGCCGACTACGCAAGTGAATCGGTCCATATCGATTATCCGCTTTACAAGGTGTCGCTGACGCAATACCACCTGGCCGTTGGCAAGAAAAATTCCGGTGCTACATCACGAATCTGGTCGGGCGCGGATCCTCACGGTCTCATCGAGTGGATACGTCGGCGTGACCACTACGGCGCCTCTGCCGACAAGAAGCAGGAGCAGTTCCGTCGACTGCAGCGCTATTTGAAACGCTGGCGGGATCATCAGTTCAGCGAGTCTGTTGCCGCCAAAATCTATTCGATTGGCCTGGCCGTCATGGTAAAGGAACGATTCTCACCATCGTTCAATGCCGAAGGATTCCGCCAGGACTTGACCGCGCTCCGTCACACCGTCGGGACAATGCTGGATGCGGGCTATTTTGCGTACCAATCGCCCGGTCGATACACCGTATCTGTTTCGTTGCCTGTAGAGCCATGGCGCGACATCTTTGACGGCGCAAGCGTCGAGACGGGCTCGCAACTTCGAAATAAATTGCAAACACTAAAGAACAAGTTGGACGAAGTCGCCGACATGGACGATGAACATAAGCAGTGCAAGATATTGAACAAGCTTTTCGGCGACGACTTTATAGTGCCAGATCAACCGAGCAAGTCGGAGTCGACCAGCAAGGCCGTGTATCCATCTGCGGGAGCCGTGGGGACGTCGCAGGGCGCATGAGTATCGACGAAATTGTCGATCACCTGACCGCGAGCGGTCATCGTGTAGCACTATCCAGTGACCGCAAAAAGCTTGTGGTCACGATCGATGTCGCCGATCAAACATTGATCCTGGAACACGCGTTCCCGGAGCGAATAGAGCGCCTGCCCGTTTTCTACTTGCAAAACCCGCCACCACTGGGAACGTTGGCGCACATCATGCCGGATGCTGACGGAGCACTCGGCAAGATTTGCGTAGAAGATCGCGATTCCGTCTCGGTCAACTACGATGTGCCGACCGCGGTCTACGCCAAGTCCATATTGCGGCATGAGCGGTTGATCAAACGCCTAATCGAAGACCCGGACTGGAATCGGTCGGAGCTACTGCGCGAGATTCATTCAAGCTGGGCATTTTTGTGCGATGCATTGGGCACCGTTACTCCGGCGATATATTTTCTCGGAAGCGATGATCAGACTACATTGCAGGTGAAGTTGCCGAGCGCCAAAAAGAGTGTCGGACTGACCGGCAACTACCTCGCATTGTCGAATAGGCAAATGGCCGACAAGGACCTTGAGATATTTCGCAACTCGGTTCATTGGCAAAAACGGCCGACGGTCGGTAAAGCCATCACGCTGAATATGAATGAAACGGAGCCGGCGCCGGGAACGGCAGACGGCGTGTTGGGGTGGTACCTGCAAGCACTGGATCGCCTTGATCCTGACAGCCAGGGCGCTCTCCGGCGATTTCGCAAGCATCCGGGCCAAGAGTTCTGGTTACTGTTCTCTTTCCCGGTCAGCAACGGCCGGACATGGGTCGCGATTCAGTTTCAAAATAAGCACAAGCTCAAGCTTCCGATCGAGGAGGCGGACCTGCAGCGGTGGACCGTGACACCTCGTATCGTCAGACCATTGACCAAAGAGACGCTGGTGCCGCGGGGCGGCGGGTCGCTCGGTCTGCAGGACCGCTCTGTTCTCCTGGTTGGCTGCGGCTCTGTCGGTAGCGAGATCGCACACCGGCTCGCGAGCAGCGGCATAGGGTCGCTCACGATCGCCGACAACGATCGATTTAGCGAAGAAAACCTCTATCGGCACACCCTCGAGGTTCGGGATATCGGATACTCGAAGTGCAGCGCCGTAGCCCAGGATATCCGGCTGCGGTGTCCCTGGGGGCGAGTCGAAGCCTGGGCGAAGCGACTTGAGGATCTGCGCGATAAGGAGCTGCTTGAGTCATTCGATCTGGTTGTCGTTGCCATCGGCTCGCCGACACTGGAGCGGTCCTTTCACGATTTTGTCCAGCGGACGGCGGTCGACGCGCCGGTCATCAATGTGTGGGTTGAGGCGCACGGTATTGGCGGCCACTCCACGTTGGACATTCCCGGACAACCAGGTTGCCTGAAGTGTGCCTATGTGGATCCGGAAACACTCACCCGCGGACTGGCGTCAAATCTGAATTTCCTCGAGCCGAACCAGGACGTGACGCGCGCGTATGCCGGCTGTGGTGATTTGTATTTGCCCTACAGCAGTGTTGCCGCTGGCTACACCGCCACGATGGCAACGGATCTGGCGGTCCAGCACCTGCTTGGACAGGTCGGCAAGTCTTCGAAAGTCAGCTGGCAAGGCGATGCAACCGAGGCTCAGCGCAACGGTTTGTCGCTGTCGTTCCGATACCACGAGTTCTCCGAGTCGCTGCAGATTCTGGATTTGCACAACGAATATTGCGATGTCTGTGCCGGCTGACTACCCAATGGTCTATGCGGCCTATCGGCAACGTGTTTCTTTGTCGGCGTCGGTGTGCGAGCTCATTCACTCGCATCGACAGACCGGAAGTGACACACCGGAGGCCTTTGGCATACTGGTTGGCACGACCTCGTTGGACAAAAAAGAGCGGTGGGTCGATCTAGCGACGTCACCGATGGCCGGCGACGCTCAGTCTCGCTTTCATTTTTCATTGAAGGACCCGGATCATCAACGGGTTGTCGACGAGGCGCATTCCAAGTCGGAAGGCTCGCAAATTTATCTCGGTACCTGGCATACCCACCCAGAAGCGTGCCCCAAACCGTCCGGCGTCGATAAGGCGGATTGGCGCCAATGCGTCAAGCGCAACGAGCAACGACCGCTTCTCTTTATCATTGCTGGAATCGATGAGGTAAAGGTCTTCGTTCCCTGGGGACGGCATTTTCGACGACTGACAAGGTGCGAGGACACCTATGAAAACAGATGTTAAGCAACTGACAATTGTGCAATCGAAAGAGCCGCCGCTGGAAACGTTGGCTGCTGTTGCCGATCACGCGGCCGCGCTCGGTCAACTTGCGGACTGGAATCGGGTCGGCATACTGTGCGACGACGGTCTAAGTGCTGTGCTGTTGGTCGTCGTTGATGACGAGCGCGTTGTCGGCGTCAGTCGATTTTGCTTGAGTGTCGACGAAAGCGTGTCCGCCGTCGTCTCATATTGTTCAGATGATAGTGATGGCACGGTCGATTATCGTGTTTGGCAAGGCGAGTCGCTGACATCCGCGCAGATTACCTCACTCTCTGCGCTGACCGAGGTTTGGCAACGGTCGAGCGATCAGTCGGTGCCGCTCAATGTCGATGAGCTTGCAGCACTTTTTGGTCGCCTGGAGGATGGCACTAGGCAAAAAGGCCGTGGCAAGGCGATCACGAAGTCCGTGAGCCAGCAAGTCTGCTTTGACGCGCACGGTCGTTGCATGTTCGAAGGCTGCGGAGACGACCTAAACCTGGATCCGGTAACCGGAGTCCGAGGAAATTTCTCAACGTTGGCACATAATGTTGCGTCCGCAGAGACCGGTACACGCGGAGTGCTGTACCTTTCGGGCGAGCTCAGCAATGATCCCGGCAACATCATGCTGCTTTGTGACAAGCATCACCGCGTGATCGACACTATTGCGAAAGCGGATTATCCCGCTCACCGATTGTCTGAGATGCGCCGCCGTCATTGTCAGGCTGCAACCGAGTTGCTCAATGGACTGTCGACGCACCCAATACCTGGGTACTGCGTCACATGGCCGATCAATCAACGGTACATTGCAGTGCCAAACGCACAGATGGTTTCGCAAGCATTGGCACCGATTGGGGCGCGACTGGATGGCGCGCTGCACGTCGTGACGGACAATGATGAATCGCTGCGAACAGCCACAACAGATGCTTTTTGGGCGCTCATGCCGAACCAAATCGAGCAGACGGCCGATCGCATTTTGATGCAGGTTCGACCGCACCAATATCGCGGCGCGCTGTTTGCGATGGGGCGAATGCCGCCGTTAATTGCTCTCGGCGCCAAGCTCGGCAACAAATGCGAGATCACGCCAATGTTGCGCCACCGCGAGAGCGAGCTGTGGTACTGGCCGTCGGCTGAACCACGAAGAGATTTCTACGAAATTGATGGCCTCGATTCACTGGGCTCGAATGAGCAGGCCATTTCATTGCAACTCGCGCTGACTGCGGCGCCAGGCGCATTCGACCTCACTACAGCCAGCCTGGGCCTTCCGATCGTGACGGTACGCG
>TARA_R110002049_G_scaffold5058_1_pt1 | contig 12289 bp, 18 predicted proteins | sample TARA_R110002049 | Tara Oceans TARA_R110002049 (sample SAMEA4396941) | marine metagenome | biome: Polar Biome; feature: [SRF] surface water layer (ENVO:00010504); material: water (ENVO:00002006), including particulate matter (ENVO:01000060) such as... | depth 5 m | reverse complement strand
AAAATAAAAATTATGATCTTACAAGTAAAAAATACAACAACAGGAAATTTGGTCAACCTAAAATTTGACAATGGAGTAAACATGATGAGACACATCGAGAGCTTTTGTGACAGCAGACACCAACTATCTGTAGTAGAGAATGGTAACACTGTCCTAAGAGGACGTGAAGAAATAATGCAAACATCTAACTTTTTTTAAACCAAACAATTATGAAAATTATATCAAACATTTTTAAGAGAAAAGAATTACCACTTGTGGTAACACTTGCAACAGGAGTAGTAACTTACATTGACAAGAAAGGTCATGTACACATCATTAATGGTACAGCCTAAAAAATAAATTCAAAAAACGTTGCTAGATAGATTTAAACAATTTATCTTTATCAAAAATAATTATTAACAACAACAATAAAAAACAAATTATCATGTTAGATAAGACACAAAGTAAAATTGACAAATTAGAAAAAGAAGTTGAACAACTAGAAAACCTAATGCAGGAAGCTCTGAATGAAGGAGATGACGTATCAGGATACGCCAATCAAATCTCAAAACTTGAAACTAAAATTTGGAGATTAGAAACAGGACTAGTAAACTAAGATATCATGAGCAGACTAGACAGAAACCAATCAATAGTATCTTGCATCGTAGCAGGATTGAATATTGACAGAGAAGTTGCTAACGACTTCATCAAGGATATATTGGACAGAGGTGAAGAGAAGATTGAATTCAAGAAGCTCAAGTCCAAAAGTAAAGTTTGGAACCTAAAGCCACTTGATAGAAAGTACTGGGCCAAAGGTGGAAGCATTATGAGGAAGATGACTGTAGGAAGTTTCTTGAAGAAATATAGTACAGGAAAATATTTTCTAATGTTAGACAAAGAAATGATTTACATCAAGAACGGATTAGTAGCTGTAGGAGATGTAGGAATGAAAAGTAAAATTAATCACGGACTAAAAATAGAATAAGATATGAGTGAAGTAGAAATATTATTACAAGAGGAGCCAATGGATGCTTCAACCTTCACAATGAGAGATTTGGAATTGTTTGTTGAATGTATCATGAGTGGAAAGATCTCTGACAAATACGTTAACAAAAGTATTCTAGCAATGGCATTAACGATGCAATTAAGTTTTGATGAATATGAAGTATATACAGAGGGTACAGAAGATGATGACGAAGACCCAATATCTCCAAGTTCAGAATTCTTTGAATTCGTTGATACGTGTGTAGATATATTAGAACAAAAGAACGCAAAACAAAAGTGGTGTTTATTCCTTAGAGATTTTCTATTGAATAAAGAAGCATACGAAGTACTTCATATGCTCGATTTAGAAGGCCGCTATTCAATCTAAAATAATACAATGGTAGTAAACATAGATCACATAAGTAAACTCCTTAGAGACGATATTTCAATAGTACAAAGAGGATTGTTGATAACGATATTACTATTAAAAGATACCAAGCCGGAGTACACTCTTGCTAAGTTGAAGCAGACAATTAAGATGACGGAATACAACCAAGATCTAATTGCACTTCATGAAGCTGAGTATATTGTTTGGAGTGGATATAAGTCTGCAATAAAGAAGAAGGAGTCTAGCGTAGATAATTCTGACGTAGAAGAGGTAATTGGATTCATGAATAATCTGTACAAAAGAAAATTCAAAGCAGAATCGAAATACACTACAAAGGATCTGAGAGCTAGATTGAAGGAACATTCGATTGAGGACATTAAGAAGGTAGTAGCAAATAGATATGCGGAATGGAAAGACGACACTCTAATGAGTAAGCATCTAAACCCTACAACTATTTTTAGACCATCTAAGTTCGACAAATATCTTGAGGAAGCATCAAGAACGAATGTAGGACAGAGTTTCGTAGCAGCGGAACAAATTAACCTAACACAAGGAGATGAGATTGTGTTTAGCATGAGTAACAATATTCTAGATAAGGATGTATATTCTATCAAGACATACGATGTAGACCCTCAAGGGAACAAGAAGACGTCAGGTATGCCAAGTAAGGTTTATGGATCCAATTTAAAGAAAATGTTGAAAGCTCAGAATAACAAAGTACAGAAGGGATTGTCAAAAGATTCTGTGTACATATATCAAGAACAATAATATGAGTATATTAGAAACCAAAGTTAGTTTTTTTAAGACGACGAAGAACATTGAAGTGTTGGGAAACTTTCCAATAAGCAAGGCGCTAGATTTTATTAGAGAAGGTAAATTTAAAGACCAAATCAATAAAGTTAGAGCGGGAGATAAGAGTGTTAAAACTCAGCTTCCAACTGTAGCGATGCATGGAGTGTTTTCTAATGAAAGAAAGAAGGACCAATTCATAGAAGCAAGTGGTTTAATTATTTTGGATATTGATGATGTTGATGTTGAAAAACTAGAAGAAATCAAAGAAGAAATAATGACAGATTCTGACAATGTATTGGCCGCAATGGTTAGTCCGTCAGGTAATGGAATTAAAGTATTGTATTACGTTAGTCCGGAATTGGTTACAGCAGACAACTATCGTCAGATAGGAAAGCAGCTTGTACAGGATTTTATGATGTACGGGAATGTAGATTATTTGAGCACAACAGATTGCTTGATAATGACGTATGATCCAAATATCATGATTAACAAGTATGCCGAGCCTGCTTTCGTTCACATACAATCTGACTCCAAAGTCGTTTCGGCTGAGTTAGAAGAATTGGATAAGTCAAAAAGTCTATGGGAAGATGCTCAGGAGTTTTTCGAAACCGTGTTAGCGAACAATATAGAAGAGAAGACAAATAATAACTTCCACTATATTCAAGTAGCTGTTTTAGACCTAAAGAAGTTTGGATTTGAACACCCTAAGGATGACCTGTCGTTTGTAATTGATTTTGCAGAAGCATGTTTCAAGAGATCTTCAGACAATAAAACAAGATTTTTAGAAGTTGTTGAACTTGCAAAATCTTATCAACAAACACAATGGGCTTATAAGACTGAACGACCGCAAGATGAATTTGAAGAGGAGCCAACAAACTATGCTGATATGTATTTGGGACAAGATGAAGAAGGAGAACCTGTAGAGAACGATTCTAACGACGTTGAAGATAATGGACTGATTGATTACGCATCTTTATTTGATCGTGTCATAGGAGTGATTAAAGAGGGTGACAGAGTAGGATTTGAAACGTCACACAATGCGTTTGCAGATGTATTCAGATTCAGAGGTTCAGGAATACTAACTGTAACGGGGATCCCAGGACATGGTAAAACAGAATTCGTAGATAGTTGTATTCTTGATTTAGCACGTTTACATGGACATGAAAGTATTGTCTGTGGATTTGAACAAACACCTGAAGAGCACATCATAAAATTGGCTAGAAAGTTAATTGGAACAGATGTAACTTGTAAGACTTGGTTCAATGAAAACAATATGCCGACATTAACTGAAGCATACGATTTCATAACGGGTAAGATTAGGCACATTGATGCTAACAAAGTAGGAGGTAATGTATTGGAGATTTTAGATATCGCAGCACAGCAGGTAGCAGAATCAAGAGCCAATGGAGGAGATCCAAAATACTTAGTAATTGATCCATTCAACATGCTATCGATGAAAGGTAAGTTCAATGGGCATGAGAAGATTGAAGAAATCTTGAGAAGGCTTACAACATTTTCACATCAAATGAATGTGATGGTTATATTAGTAGCCCACCCGTTCAAGATGAGAACAGATGAGAAGACCGGAGAATATTTAGTACCGGATTTCTATTCAGTAAAGGGTTCGTCAGCATTCTTTGAAATGTCGTATCATGGATTGGTAGTTTACAGAAGTCCGGGCCAAGTAATGGTTCGCGTATTGAAAGTAAAGCAGAACAATCTTGGACGAACAGGAGCTGAAGTTTATTTCGACTACGATAAGGCACCTGGAAGATATATCCCAAAAGACGAAGAAGGGAATGAATTAGCAGGAGATCACAGACAGAAAGATTGGCTAGAGAAGGCAATCAATAATTAATCAATAAATACAATTAAGATGGCATTAAACAAAATCACAAGAAAGAGAAAAGGAGTACATTCAAAGAATGCTTCAAAAGGACAAAACGCATACAAAGTTAAGTATCGCGGACAAGGGAAACAAAAATAAATTAAATTGTTTTTAAATAGGAACGGATATGAGTAACAAGAAACAAGAATTACCGGACGCAGTACTACATCAAAGAATTTCATTCATTAAGTCTGCAATAAGAATTGCAGGATATATCTTTATCGCTTTCAATATTGAAGCAGCGGTAACGATCTTAGTAATAAGTGAAGTAGTTGGAATAGTAGAGGAGTTAGTTTAATCAATAAATATAACAAGATGAACGTTAAAGAAATAGAAGTAGTTGAAGCAGTGATATTAGGACGAGATGTGTTACAGGAAAGAGAAGACCTGATCACAGATTATATGATGAAGGGAGGCTTTTCTGAAGCAGATGCAATCAAGGCAGCAGAAGCTACTTTATTAGAGGATATGAAAATAAATTAAAAATAATTCTTAAAACTGTTGTGAGATCTATAAAGAGTATTTATCTTTACCAAAAAATAATAACTAATAAATATATCAATTATGTCAAACAACACAAAAAGAATTTGGAACACACAAGAATTAACAATCGCTTATTACATTGCAAAGTGGGATATAAATGGACTAAAGATGTCTAGAGAAGACCTAGCGAACTATGTAATAACAAACACTTCAGTACGAAGTCTGAATATGCAAGCAGCAAACTTTAGATATTTATTAGGACTGGAGGGGTATCAACTTGAGGATGCATCACAAGCTCAAAGACAATTGGTAGACGAATTAGATAACATGACGGTAACACAAGTAAGAAATATCATCTTCACATATGCCGATTCAGTATCTGAACGTACCGAGGAGTTAAGAGTTACATTTGAAAACAAGAGTGTGAACCAAAAAAGAGATGAAGCCAATGCTGAACTTGATGCAGTGTATCAAAAGAAAGTAATGTCTTTATCTAAATTTAGAAACCTAAGAAAACTATAAATTATGACAGAATTATTTTTAAACTTTGGAGCATACTTTATGCTGATGGCAGTAGCTTTTTACTTTGCTAGTAGAGCAATTGCATCTCACAATGCAAAAGGATACCTATCAAACGATTTGAGTAGAGACGGAAAGCATTGGAGCTATGACGAAGTAGTAGTAGCAGCATACGTTACAATCTGGCAAGACGATAAGTTGCGTTTAGATAACAATTACCAAACCTTTATTGGTTCAGTATTGAAAAGAAGTGACAGAGCAGTTGCAGAACAGATGAGACGTATTCGTTCAGTAGCAGATGACAATAGCATCGCTTCAGACTTCATACAAGGTGTTTCATTTGATATTGCATCTATGAATGAGAACGATGCAGAGAATGAATTTATGTTTGCCATTGAAAGCCTTGGAGGTGATTTGGTTACATTGAACACATTCTCAATATAGAAAATACAGTACAATACATTAACAACAATCCCATCAATATGAACGACAACGAATTACTTATGAAGCTCAAGGGCGAGCAAAAGGTATTGAAGGAGATTACTACGAAGTTAGGAAACATCAAAGAGGTGTCAGCTACACAAGTTGGTCAACAGATTCTATTCACAGAAGCATTAGAGCTCCTTCCAAAAGTTATGGATTGGATCCATAATGGAAGTGCAAGAGTGTACAGAGGAGAACTGAAGACATATTTTGTAGATGAACAATTCGTTTTAGAAAAGATAACACAGACGTTATTATTTCTATCGGGAACGATATACTTTGGAGATGGTACAACTAAGTCTAAGACCTCAAAAACTAGACACAAGAAGATCAATTCATTAAGAACGAAGATTATGCCTGAATTAAGTTTCGAGCAGTGCTTCAGATTCTTAGAGGTGATTGTAGACTACAGTCAGTACTTTGGAGTGGAAAGAGTTAATGAATTCAAATCAAATAAGCCTAACTTAAAATTAGCCTATACGTGTAGCATTAGTCTTCGTATATTAGAAGACATCGCTGACAAGTCGTTTAAGGCGTTTTATCCTATGCCGACGACTACTTTGCCCAGGCCTTGGTTTATAAACGAGGAGAACGAGGCTATAGGAGGATATGAGGACTATCAATTCAAATTGGTTAGAGCGGATGTAAGAAATATAGATTACTCAAAGTTTTCGAACAAAGTAATAGATTCAATTAATTACATTCAGTCGACACCATGGAAAGTTAACATTCCACTATTGGATACTGTCAAGGCAGACCTAGTTGAACCTAAGAGAGAGGACTATGTAAAAATAGAATATCCTGACAATGAAGATTGTGCTTGGGATATTGATATTAAAGATGAAGCATGTTCTTTGTCTGAAGAAGATATCAAGCTGTTAGAGGTAGAGAGACTGAGTTACAGAAATAAGGTTTCACTTTACAAAGCAGAAGCAGGAGATTATGAAAGTGCAGTTGGAAAATACAGAGCAATTAAATTGGCTTTAAGTGTTGCAGAACAATACAAGCACGAAGAAGAGATTTTCTTTCCACATTCATATGATTTCAGAGGAAGAATTTATCCTCTGCCAATTGGTTTAACGCCTCAAGGATCTGACGCAGTGAAAAGTTTATTGCTATATAAGGAGGTTCAACCTATAACGGAGAGAGGGATGTTATGGAACTGGGCTTACTTGGCTTCATTATTTGGAGACGATAAGTTAGATTTCTTAGACAGAGCTGAAAGAGGTAAAGAATTACTTGAAGCAGACTATAAAGAAGCAGACGAACCTTACCAATTCTTATCTCACCAAATGGAGATGCAGAAGTATATGATTGAGAACACATACATTCCAAACACAAGAATACATCTTGATGCTTGTAATTCAGGTTCACAATTTACTTCAGCCATCACAGGAGATTTAGATGGATGTATTGCTACAAATGTAATACCAACAATTGAAGATGGAAAGTCTGTCCGTAAGGATGCTTACCTACTTGTTGCAGAGAAGGCTTTAGCGCTCGCTAATAAGATGATATTAGATGAGAGTGATCACAAAGCCAAACAAACATTAATCTTCCTCAGAGACCTTCTAAAGGAGAATGGAAGAAAGATATGTAAGGTTCCTGTAATGGTTTCAAATTATGGTGGCACAGCAGGAGGTCGAACTGAGATTCTTTGGAATATGTTTAGAGAGTTAGGAGTAGAGCGTAAATGGATTACAAGAAAGACGGCTGCTTTATTTTCTAAGATAATTGGAGATTCTATTGTTGGAGTATTAAGGGGAGGAAAGGCATTTGAAATATACATCCACAAGATGAATAATATCATAGCCAAGAATAACAAACCAATCATATGGTCAACGAGTGATGGCTTTCAAGTTGTACACGTTAAGAATAAAGAACTGAAGCCAAAGCAAGTTACTTGTATGCTACCTGGTGCAAGAAGAAGTACTACAATAACGAAGAGGGTATTTTCAGAAGCTGTAAGCGCTCCAAAGATGAAGAGTGCAATAAGTCCTAACTATATTCATTCGCTTGATGCAGAGCTGTTAAGAAGAGTTGCAATGAAGATGAATAAGGCAGGAATAGTTTACACGGATTGGATCCATGATTCATTTGGATGTCATCCGAACGATGTAGACTTCATGTTAGAAATTACGAAAGATGAATTTCGCAAGTTAGTTAAGAGAGCTCCTTTAAGAGTATTGGATGCTCAACTACGAGAGCAGATGGAAGAAGACAAGGCCACAATGAAGGCTTTGGGAGATACCAAGATGCCATACTTGAGAGGATTCAATACAGCAGATGGAGATCTGAATGTAGTGATGAAGAGCGATTGGTTCTTCTCATAACATTACACCACTCAGAACACACAAGCTCTATCGAAAGATAGGGCTTTTACTTTTTTCAACATCTAAATATTTGGAAAATTAATTATCTGAAGCTGAAGTAGTTACGTTTTTCAGTTTATCAAACAGGCGATTCTAAGTCCCTGATATCAAGCGCGTTAGCTTAACTAAATAGAATAAGAGATAAAGTAGTTTTATGGTTTTGAAAATAACCGTTTACAAATAACTACAGATGTCTCTAAAATTTTTTAGGCAATAATGCCGCAAAATCCATTAAAAATAAAACGATGGAAAACCAAACACAAGTAAGTAACAAACCAAACAAAAAGAAGCAACCAAGAAAGAGATTCGTAGCAGTAGATGTGTACCAAAGTAAATTTGGTCCTGTATCTGAAAGAGCTGTGTACGATGTATACTCTCAACGATTTGGAGTAGCTTTATACAATATGAAGAAGTATTCATTCCAACACTGCGTTAAGGCGTTAAGGGGATTGAATGATCCGACACTAGGAGCTTCGACTACAGATAATAACTAAAACTAAAAATATGGCATTTCAAATTAACACGCATCGCGAACTTACACAAGTTGAGACGAAGCAAAATCCCTCGTTAGGGATAATGAATTGGGGACAAGATAATACTTTCCCACAGACGTTGAAGAATTTAATTCAACAGTCGCCTTCAGCTAAGATGGCTACCGACAGAGCTTCCAAGTTCTACAAAGGTGGATCATTCAAAGGTGAAGACCAAATTGTGAATGCATATGGTTTAACGTTAAAGAAGTTAGTAGGAATACTAGCAGACGATTACGCTCTGTATGAAGCATTCGCAATACAATGTAATTACAATATGAAAGGTCAGGTATCTTCAATGAACCCGATTAGAGTATCAACATTACGTTTCAATGAATTCGACGAACTGAATTATGCATCTAAGGTTGGATACCATCCAGACTTCGGACGCAATAGTGAAGTGAAGAAAACTATTACAACAAATGCAACTGCAGGCAATATAAAGTGGTTTAACCGCTTCAATCCAAAAGCAGTAGTTGGACAAGTAGATAGAACAGATGGAGGCATTAGCAACTATCTAGGACAGATACTTTACTTCAGTGAATCAGGAATGAATTCATATCCAATACCACCACTTCAAGCAAGTGTGAATTTTGTATTATCAGATGTAGAGAATAGCATCCTCGTAAGAAAAGAAACCTCAACGGGATTCATTAATACGTACATGCTAAAGACTACAATGGATTCTGAAGACTCAACTTTGATTGGACTTGAAAGAGCAATAGAAGAAGCTCAGGGTGCAAGAGGTACAGGAAAAGTAATCACATTCTCAGGATTGAGTCCTGAAGAAGTAAACTCGACTCTGTTAGAAGAGATGGGTGGAGGCGGAGCTGGATCCAAAGCGGTGATAGAATCTGCAAAGATGGCTTATGAATTGAATCGTGAAGTAATCACAGGAGCTTATTTGATCCCACCTGCATTAGCCGGAATTGATCAAAGCAGTGGTTTCTCAGGAGAAGATTTAAAGGAGGCTTATTTTGTATTTAATGCTATCACACAAGGTGGTAGAGCAGCAATTCAAGGCGAACTTAATAGCATCCTAAAATATTCTAACTTTGAAGCAAATAGCATAAAGCTAAATAAGCTGACGTTGGATATGGAAGAGGGAGCTGAAGAGGGAGAAATGTCTGAAGAGGATGCTGAAGATGTTTACAATGATACGATGAGAAATATGTCAGGTAAGCAATTGCAAGCACTTCAAAGAGTTGTTCGCAAATACAATAAGGGAGACCTTAACGAAGCACAAGCAAGAATGATGCTTGCCGGCTTTGGTATGACCGAAGAAGAGATAGATGTTTGGTTGTCAGTTGACGTTGAAGAGCCTGTAGAGGAGATTCAAGAGACGACAGCACCAGCAGTTGAACCACAAACACCACAGCAAGATGTATAATGTAAGTTTAGAAAATAGGTTGATATCACCTGACGTAGCTAGTATCATGGGAGACTATGTATCTATGCAGATGGATATTGACGACGCAAAGATCAAAGCAGCCTCTTTGGTTGCTCAGGAGATTGATATCTCTAGAGTGATTACAAAGGCAAACTTGGATCGTGTAATAAATTTAGATATTTATGATGAGACGATTCCTGAAGCTGATTTAGCTTTAAGGGAATTAATCTTAGCGCCATGGTGTTACTACACATACGCTAGATGCCTAACAATGTTTCAAGGAACATTTACGGATTCTGGGTATGCTGTAGAAACAGAGGCGTTAGGAATAAATGCAGCAAAGAGTGTAGCAGCCGAGATGAAATCTATAGGCGATACCTTTATGTTACTTGTGACTGAATTCCTGGAAGCAGAGAATCCAAACACAGACGCAGATGATAGAAAACTATCTTCAAGAATTCGAACATTCGGAGGACAGGAGAATAGGTCATCAAACTAGTATTTTTATACTGGGCAGTTGAATGGAATAAAGGAGGGTTCGATTCCCTCCCAACTGACAATTCAAAGCAGAGCGCTTTGTTTAATTAAACAAATATATTATGACAAAAGAAATGAAGGCGTTTATCACACTTGTGGTGTCGCTAATTACATTTGTACTACTATTGCCTATAATGATTATTATCGGTGTTCTAAGGGCTTTAAAATCGATCCTTAATATAGTAGACAAAACATTGACATTTTTTATAAACTCAATACGAGAAGAACTTTTAAAACAATAACACATGGCACGAAGTATGAAGAATACGGAGCGCAAGACACAGAAGCTACTTAAAACTAGAGCGGCTCTTGTACGCGCTGCATTAGAGGCAGGACAGATATCTCGAAAGGATATTTGCAATGCAACAGGATTACAAATGCATGAACTAGCTAACTTGTTTACTCAAGATAGGGAAGTTTATGGAGAATATGTTGTGAGGAGAAAAACGATTTCAGATATTGCATCTGATAACATTTTGGATATAGTAAACGATCCAACACACCCACAACACTTTCAGGCTTCTAAATATATACTATCAACATACAAATCTGATTTGGATGAAGTATTGGAGTCACAAACAGAATCTGAGATGAATATTAACGTAGGAGGGGAAAGCGGAGCTAGCCCAATCAACATAACATTTGGTAAAAAATAATATGGAAGAGCAACAAGAAGAACAAAAAGGTCTTGTTATCAATCCTGTATTTCAACCAATATTTATCGACGAGATTGATACACCAAGATATTATCAATTGTATGGTGGTCGTGGTAGCGGAAAATCTTTCGTAGCTGCAATCGCAATGGTGCAATTGACTTATAGTAAGTACAAGCATAAAATACTTTATCTAAGGCAGACAATGGCTTCGTCCGATGATTCTGTTGTAGCTGACATTAAGATGGCTATGGAGATATTAGGAGTAGCAGGAGACTTTAGAGAGAAGGGAACTACGATTACAAACATCACAACTGGGGCAACAATATCTTTTAAAGGTATTCGATCTTCAGGAACGGCAACTGCAAAGTTGAAGTCGCTTTCAGGAATTACTACATTAGTAGTTGAGGAAGCAGAAGAGGTTGAATCGTTTGAAGAATTCTCAAAGGTAGATGAATCGATAAGAGTAAAGGGGAAGCCGTTAAAGGTTATCCTTATATACAACCCGACATCTGCTTTGAAGAGTTGGATTCATAAAGAATGGTACAATGATGGGAGACCTAATTTGGATCGTTATGAGGATACTGCTTTCATGCATAGTACTTTCCATGACAATGAGGACAATTTGAATCCATCTGTTGTAAAAAGATACAGAGATTTAGAACAAACAAATCCAACATATTACAAGAATACAATTCTAGCTGAGTGGACTTTAGAGACCGTCGGAAGATTGTATGCCGGTTGGGGAATGTATCCTGAATTAGAAGAAGAAGGAGACACATGGTATGGATTGGATTTTGGATACGGAGGTAAGGATAGAACTTCATGTATTAAGATTACATGGATTGATGATGTGTACTACGTTGAAGAAATGTTCAGCGAAGCAAAGCTATCAATTAGAAAAACCTTATCTGCAATGAGAAAAGCAGAGATACCTTTTAACGCAAAGATATATGCCGATAGTGCTATGCCATTATTAATTGATGAGATACGCAGAGGAGGCTTCAGAACCGTTAGAAAGGCAACGAAGGGTAATGTAGAAGCAGGCATCAAGAAAGTCCAAGATAAGGACATCGTGATTGTAGGAGATGATAAGACACATCTATACTATGCTTACATGACATTTAGTCGTGATAAGAATGGTAAGCTACCTCACGAACCTGATGAATTAGCTGCAATGCGTTATGGAATAAATAGCCGTACGCCAATTAAGAATTCGAAAAAGAACAGGCCTGTGAAGGCAAGAAGAACAAGAGGAGACTTCCTCTAACATAATAAGATTAAACCTAGG
>TARA_R110002049_G_scaffold190937_2_pt1 | contig 12289 bp, 10 predicted proteins | sample TARA_R110002049 | Tara Oceans TARA_R110002049 (sample SAMEA4396941) | marine metagenome | biome: Polar Biome; feature: [SRF] surface water layer (ENVO:00010504); material: water (ENVO:00002006), including particulate matter (ENVO:01000060) such as... | depth 5 m | reverse complement strand
TTAACTTATAACTTTAGCTTTTCGTTATTAACTAAATTCGCTAGCGCTCGTTTGTAACGGTGCCTCATCTGTTTTTTGCCTTAAAAGCTTGTGCATTTTCCTTTTAGTAAACCAATTTATGGTCAAAACAATTTATTTTCATTAACGGCACTCGTCAGGAGACGAGCGCTAGCTTGGGATGTTCCGCTAATAAAATATATCATACTATAACTTTTACTTTTTACAGTTTTCCCACTTAATTTATGTCTTGGTTTTCCAGTTAGTAACCTTTAATATTTTATGAAAAATTTCATTATTCTCATAAACACCAGAAAATTCTTCTGCTCCTGGACCATAAGCAAACACAGGAATTAAAGTTGCTGAGTGTCCGCCTGTTGAGAACGTGGGCATAATTTCATTATAATCGCTATATTCCTTCCCATTAGCTCTTTTTTTAGTTGTAGAAGCTAAGGTAAAACCTCCAGTTTCATGGTCAGCAGTAACAATCACTAAGGTATTTCCATCTCGTTTCGCAAAATCAAGTGCTTTTCCAATAGCGTTATCAAAATCTATTAATTCAGAAATAAGATAATCACTGTCATTAGCGTGACCGCCCCAATCTACCTGAGAGCCTTCAACCATTAAAAAGAAATTAGAATTGTCTTTATTCAAAAATTGAATTCCAAGGTCGGTTGCATTAGGCAAAAAATCCCCTCTCCCCTCAGCTTTTGGTGGCATATGATTTCCTGCCAAGAGATAAGCCACTTTTGAATGTGCTTTAATAGCATCAAAACCACTTAATGCAATGGTATCAATTTTAAAGTTTTTGTTAGTTAAATCTGCTAAAAGATTCTTACCATCTTTCCGTTTATTAAAATTTTCTATCCCGCCTCCTGCAACAAAATCAATATCAGACACTACCATATCTGCCGCAATTTCTTCATAAAAATTTCGACTCAAAGCATGTGCATAAAAACAGGCAGGTGTTGCATGTGTTATAGATGATGTAGATATAACGCCACTTTTAATATTTAGAGGTGACACAATTTCAACCATTGTAGCGACTTCTGTAGAATCATCAGCAACACCAATGGCACCATTATAGGTTTTTACGCCACTTGAAAATGCAGTAGCTCCCGCTGCAGAATCTGTGATATCGTGTCTAGAAGAAGATGTTTTAATTAATCCAATATGTTTGAAACGACCATAATTAGGAGCTGTTTCCTTAAAGTAAAATGCTGAAGAAACCTGTGATAAACCAGTGCCATCCCCTATTAAAAGAATGACGTTTTTAGGTGCATTATTTGTCGTCTCTTTCAATGTATCCGCTGTTTTACAAGAGCTTAAAACAAGAATACTAATGGTTAAAATATACTTTGCAAATTTCATTGGTTTATGGTTTTATGAATTAAGAATTGTTATAATTTTATATAAGATTTCTGCTATTAATAAGCTCCACGAATAGCTTGATGCACCTGTGTTTTATACAATTCTGCTAAAGCGTTATGTGTTTCTGATGATAAAACTTTTAAATCAGACACTGCTGCATTACCAATAACTTGTTTTGGCGAGCTTGCCCCAGGAATAATACAACTTACCGCTTTATGGTCTAAAATCCAACGTAACGCCAATTGTACCATAGTTAAATCATCAGGAAGAATATCTTTTTTAATACTATTTACAAAGTCAATCCCTTTCTCAAACGGTAAACCTGCAAAAGTTTCGCCTACATTAAAAGCTTCTCCGTTTTTGTTATAGTTTCTATGGTCATTATCTGGAAATGTAGTTTGCTTAGTAAACTTCCCTGTTAGAAGTCCACTTGCTAAAGGCAAACGCACAACAATACCAACGCCTTTTTCTTCGGCTTGGGGTAATAATTCAGTGACTAATTTTTGTCTAAATACGTTAAAAATAACTTGTAAGCTCAAAAGACCCTCCTGTTCCATACAAATTAAACCTTCTTCAATAGTTTCAACACTGGCACCAAAATGCTTGATGAGACCTTCTTGTTTTAACTCACGTAGCCAATCAAAAATAGCACCATCTTTTAAATATTGAGTTGGAATACAATGGAGTTGTAATAAATCAAGTGAATCAACACCCAAACGTTTTAAAGAACCTTCAATGGTTTTTCGTAATACGTCTTTTGAATATTTATCTGGATAAGAATCTGCTGCTCGACCAAATTTGGTGGCCACTTTAATTTCAGCATCCGTAGTTTTTAAAAAATTGCCAATGAGTTTTTCACTCTTTCCGTTTCCATAAACATCGGCTGTGTCAAAAAAGGTAATGCCCTGTTTTACGGCTTCATTTAAAATATTGAATCCTGTTTCTTGTGAGATATCTTGTCCCCAATCGGCTCCTAATTGCCAGCATCCTAAACCAACTTCACTAACTTTAAACCCGTTTTTTCCTAATGTTCTGTGTTTCATGTAACGAAGATATAAAACATAGTAATATGCAATAAAAAAAATTGGATTTCAATTATTCGACTAATTTCATAACAATATCCTTTACAGGCAAAATAGCATTGGTGTTTTCTATACTTGGTCCAGCTACCCAAACGGTTTTATAAGTCGCTTTGGTAGCGGCGTTTTTTGTGGCGTTCATTCCTATGGAAAAACGAATCATTTTAACCCACTTTTTTAGTTTTTTATTCTTGTTCAAAACAGATTCTAACCAGGTTTGTTTGGTTCCTATTTTTTGAACATAGGGGGTGTTAATCACGGTACACGGTGTGCCTGAAATACGCTCAGTCATTACTATATCATCAGCTCCATAATCCACACAAGCTTGTTTATAATCATTGGTTACTCCAGCTTCAGTAGATGCTATAAAAGGACTTCCAACTGATACACCATCAGCGCCGTAACCAAGCATTTTATCAATATCTGACTTACTTCCAACACCTCCAGCTGAAATAACCAGTATGTTTAAATGCGCTTTCAATTCTTTTATTAAAGCTTCTGGTGACATATTACCTCTATGTCCGCCAGCTTCATTATTTACTGCTATAGCTGCATCGGCACCTAAGTCTTCAACTTTTTTGGCAAACTTTAAATCTACTACATCGCAAAACACTTTTATCCCCACTTTGTGAGCTTGATTTATAGTTTCCTCCGGACTTCCTAAAGACGTAATAATAAAATCGCAACCTTCCTCACAAATAACCCGCAATTGTTCTTTATACTTTAAATTCGATTTATTTACAATCAAATTAAAACCGAACGAGCCTCCTTCAACTTTAGCCTCTTTTAATTCGTGTATTGCTGCTTTTAATTCTTCTAAGGTTCTATAGTTTAATGCTGGAATACAACCAGCAATACCACTCTTCATCGCTTCAATAACCATGGCAGTATTTGACACCAAAAACATGGGTGCTTGAATAATAGGGTATTTTATATTTAGAAGTTCGGTTAGCTTGGTTTTCATAAATAAAATTTCTTTGAACAAATATAGCAAAATATTATGCGCGCATAGTAATTGATAATCAATTAGTTATGAAATAAAACCTATAATAAATCATAAATACTTGATAACATGACATTTATCATATTTTTATTATGCATGCATAGTTAATTTTATAGTTGTTAAATTCTATCTCTATAATCATGAAAAAATTAGTATTAGGTTTATTTATCTTTGGATTAACCACCCAAGTCAATGCACAAACAACTGAATTACCAGAAACAATAATTTCAGTAAATTACAAATATATGGACGCTACGGATGATGACCATATGCCTACCCATATCCAAAAATTAAAGGATGAAGTTCTAAGTTATAACCATAAGGAACTATCCAAACTATATGATAATGAGGATGAAGTATATAATGTATCGTTTGATATTCCTCAAGGCAAAATAGTAGCTGCCTATGATAAAAACGGAAAAATCATAAAAACTTTTGAAAAATATAATAATATAAGATTGCCATTGGTGGTTATGCAGGCTGTTGCAGAACGTTTTCCAAACTGGCAAATCGTTGAAGATGTTTACCTTATCAAATATCATAATGAAAATGATTCCTTGTTAAAGCAATACAAAATCAAGATTAAAAATGCTGATAAATTCCTTACTTTAAAGACGGACGAAATAGGAACTTTTCTTTAAAATTTAATCTAAAAATCGATAGTAGCCACATTTTAAGTAGGCGCCTTCTAAAAACCCAACAGGATGATCTATATCATGTTGGGTTTTTAAAATTAGATTATAGCTTCGATTAGTTGATGATAGCACTTGACTGTTGATATCAAAAAAAGCTTGTGCCAAAACTCTTGAAGAACAAGAAGCGAGAACTAATAATCCTTTTTTTGCAGTTAATTTTTTACCGAGTTCAGCTAATTGCGCATATTTCTTTTTAGCTAATTCTATCTCTGAAGCTTGCTTTGCAAAACTTGGTGGATCAATCACAACAACATCAAACTTAATTTTATCTTTTATGAGTTTCTTAAGTTCTTCAAAAGCATCACCCGCAATGGTTTTATGTTTGCCAGAATAAGTGTTTAATTTACCGTTATCCAGAGCAATATCTAAAGCTGGCTTGTTAATATCCAAACTAGTCACTTCTTTCGCCCCATTATATAAAGCATGTACCGAAAACCCGCCAGCATACGAGAATACATCCAATACCGTTTTGCCTGTACTCCAGGCGCCTACTTGTTTTCTATTAGCTCTGTGATCTAAAAAATAACCTGTTTTATGCCCTTTAATCACATTTGCTGAGAAGTTAACGCCATGTTCAATAAAATGAACAACTTCATCTTCTAAAGTTCCGTAAATTACGTCTCCGTTTTTAAGTTGATGTGATTTTGATTGTTCCAAACTTCTACTTAATCGAATGACAACAGTGTCGGCCTTTGATGTTTGTTGTAAACTCGGTATGATACTTTCTAAATAGGGTAACCATATTTCAGAATAGATCTTAACGACTAAAACAGATGCATAAACATCGGCTATCAACCCAGGAAAACCATCGTTTTCCCCAAATAGCAAACGATAACTATTGGTATTTGTTCTTAATAAAGGTAATCGTTTTTTAAAAGCCTTTTCAATCTTTTTATAAAAAAAATCTGCATTTATTTCTGCCTTTTCAGTGCTACTATGTAGCATTTTAATCCTGATTGGAGAATTTGCATCATACAAACCTAAACCAACAACTCTGTTTTTATTCTTTCCAAAAATGATTACTAAATCTCCAGATTTTGCATCATCATTAATTTTTACAATATTATCAGAGAACACCCATGGATGCCCTTGTACAACAAACTGTTCGCCTTTGGCGTTTAGCTTTACTGCTAAACGTTTGGTTTTGTAATTTGATTTTATTTTTGGTGAAAAGGACATTCTGTTTTTTTGGCTAATTTGGATTCAAAATTATGGAAACGTTCTTATAATTAATTACGTTTTATGAATTTGTTAGTATTATATCCATAATCCATTTTTATTGTTTCTATCACGTTGCCACATTTTTGGATTGTTTGTAATATAAACTCGTATGTTCTCTAGTGAATTTTCATTTCGAATAATATGATCGTAAAATCTGGATTGCCAACTAAAATCCACATCAGGGTAATTTTTATTTATTTCAAATGTGCATCTGCCTTTATACCATCTAATAACCCGTGATATGTTTTCATGAAACATTGGATTGTTTTTTCCTGTTATTCCGCCTGTAGAGACGCGATTAATCGCGTCTCTACCAACCACCGATTCATTATCTATCCACAAAACACCATGTACATGATTTGGCATTATAACCATCTCATCCAAAATAATAAATGGAAAATATTCGGGTATCATATTCCAAAATTTTTGAACCAATTTACCAATAGGGTTCAATACCATATCATCATTTTCAACATCACCAAAAAAACAATGTCTATCTGAAGTACAAATAGTAATAAAATAAGCACCATTTGATCCATAATCATACCCTTTTAAACGAGCTGATGAAATTCTATATTTGCCACGAAATTTTTGTGCAGACATGCCAACAATATACAAATTTATGTTACCAACATTAGCAAATTTGCACCTGCGTTAGGGATTGAAACGGCATCCTTTTTTGTGCTTAACTATAAGTTGGGCGTTGAAACTTATTTTTAAAAATGTAGAAAACGCTTGATGAGATACTGAAACAAGTTCAGCACAAGAAAGATATAGTGGAAAGCCCGACCACTTTTAGGGGTAACGCCATAAAAAAACGCAATCAAATTAATGATTGCGTTTATAAAATCATGTTTATTTAGTTAAGCAAGTGCATCTTGTTTTTTAACAGCCAAAGCGTAAATTACTAAACCAAAGCCAATTTTGTTTATGGCATCTGCAATATTGTAAACAACATCCACACTTCCTGACCCTAATATACTGGTGTACCATCCATCAGTACCTAACATATAGCCTAGTGGATAAATTGCCCAACCTACCAGCACAAACCAACATAATATTTTATGTGCTTTTAAAATTTCTCCACCTGCAGCAACTGCAAGTTTTTTGGCACTTCCTAGCCATATTTCATAAACAATTATAAAATATGCGACTCCTGAAATTCCACCCCAAAGTGCGGCTTGATCTGGAAATACAGCTTCACCAAAGTAACCTGTAACTAACATGACTACAGATAATACTATAAGTTTCCACATAAGTGAAGGTTTTGCACCCGCCACTTTTAAGATTAAATAAAATTCAACACACATTAATGGTACTGTTAAAATCCAGTCTACATATCTAAAGAATGTTGGAGATTCCATATTGGCAGCCCAATAATCTCTCATGTAAAAATAATGCACAGCAGCAATAAATGTGATTAATCCCGAAACAAGAACGGAAGTTCGCCATTTTTTATCAAATTGATTAAGTGATAAAAAGAAAAAAGCTGAAGCAGCCATCATAGCCATAGAGCCAACAAAAAATGTAAATCCAACATAATCAGTTGGATCCATTTTTGAAGTAATGTCAGTTAATAATAATACATTTTTCATAGTTATTTATTTTTTTGTTTAAACAAATTTAATAAATATTAAACAAAATATATGTATTTTTGATAAATAATTTGCTAAAAATTTTAATTTCTGTAATTTATTATGATAAAAATCTATAATTTATCAATTGTGCTTAGTTTTTTTGGACTATGGATAACATCATTGTTTTCAAGAGAAATTGAAATTATTTTGGGGTTTATTTTAATTTTTTCTTTTGGAATTATGCACGGTTCTAATGATATTTTACTTATTAATTCTATTTCTATTTCTAATTCAAAAACACAGCATACGTTTTTTAGAGTTTTAGTGACTTATTTACTCACCGTTTTATCGGCAGTAATTATATTTTATTATTTGCCATTGGTTGGCTTGACGCTCTTTATACTTTTCAGTGCTTATCATTTTGGTGAACAACATTGGGAAAATAAATCATTAAATATTTCAAAAAAACTTAAACATATATTCTTCTTTATTTATGGTTTATTAGTGCTTCAATTATTGTTCGTATTAAACTCTAATGATGTCATAGAAGTTATTTTTTCAATTACAAATCAAACTATATCAAAAGATTTAATTATTTATTCGTTCATTACCAATACTATAATCTTCACTTTACTAGCACTGTTTTTATATTTAAAATTGCCTTCTTTAAAAAGAACTATTTTAAAAGAACTATTTTTTTTATTAATATTTACTACAATATTTGAAGTTTCAACTCTAATTTGGGGATTTACAATCTACTTTATCTTTTGGCATAGTATTCCATCACTTTATGAGCAAGTAAATTTTATTTATGGGGCTTTTAATAAGAAAAATGTATATCGGTATTGTATAAAAGCTCTCCCTTATTGGCTCTTATCACTAATAGGAATATCAGTTGTTTATATTATTTTCAAAGAAGAAAAAATATTTTATGCTATTTTCTTTTCTTTCATAGCAGCAGTTACATTTCCGCATGCTCTAGTAATTAATAAAATGTTTTTAAATAAAAAAACGCAACCAAATTAATGATTGCGTTTTATAACTTCAAGCTTCTCCCGATAGCTACCGGGATTCCGACTTCTTGTTTTTTTTTAAAAGATTCCGAAACTAATTCGGAATAAGCGATTCACACGCTTTTTGCCTTAGCAAAAAGTGGCTCTCTGCTTACTTCACTTCTTCAAAATCTACATCTTCCACATCACTTCCTTCAGCTTCTCCGTTTTGTCCCGAAGCGTCGGCATCTGGTCCTGGAGCTTCTGCTCCACCTTGTTGTGCGTCGGCTGCTTGAGCTTTGTATATCTCTTCACTTGCAGCTTTCCAAATTTCATTTAAATTATCTAAAGCGGGAGTAATAACTTCTAAATCTTTAGTTTCGTAGGCTTTCTTCAATTCCTCTAAAGCCCCTTCAATCTTAGATTTATTATCCTCAGATAATTTATCACCAGACTCTTCTAATAATTTTTCCGTTTGGAAAATTAATGAATCTGCTTCATTCAATTTTTGAGCACTTTCTACTGCAGCTTTGTCCGCCTCAGCATTTGCTTCAGCATCCGCTTTCATTTTTTGAATTTCCTCTTCCGTTAATCCAGAAGACGCTTCAATACGAATATCTTGTGTTTTATTTGTCGCTTTATCAGTAGCCGATACTTTAATGATACCATTGGCATCAATATCAAACGTGACTTCAATTTGCGGTGTGCCGCGTCTTGCTGGTGGAATACCATCTAAATGAAAACGTCCAATGGTTTTATTATCCGCAGCCATAGCACGTTCACCTTGTAATACGTGAATTTCTACTGAAGGCTGATTATCTGCCGCTGTTGAAAACACCTGGGATTTTTTGGTAGGAATGGTTGTATTCGCTTCAATAAGCTTTGTAAATACATTACCCATGGTTTCAATACCAAGGGATAAAGGTGTTACATCTAAAAGCAATACATCCTTAACATCACCTGTTAAAACACCACCTTGGATTGCCGCACCTAAAGACACAACCTCATCTGGATTTACACCTTTACTTGGTGCTTTTCCAAAGAATTTCTCCACAGCTTCCTGAACCGCTGGGATACGTGTAGAACCACCTACCAAAATAATTTCATTAATATCGCTTTTGCTTAAACCTGCTGCTTTTAATGCCGTTTGGCAAGGCTCGATAGTGCGTTTTACCAAATCGTCAATTAATTGCTCAAATTTAGAACGTGTTAATGTGCGTACCAAGTGTTTTGGCCCACTAGCAGTTGCTGTAATATAAGGTAAGTTAATTTCGGTTTGTGCTGAAGATGATAATTCAATCTTCGCTTTTTCAGCAGCTTCCTTTAAACGTTGTAAAGACATGGGGTCTTTACGTAAGTCCATGCTTTCGTCTTTCTCGAACTCATCTGCTAACCAGTTAATGATTTTCTCATCAATATCATCACCACCTAAGTGCGTATCACCATCCGTAGAAAGCACTTCAAATACACCATCACCTAATTCAAGGATAGATACATCATGTGTTCCTCCACCAAAGTCAAAAACCACTATTTTCTGGTCCGTTCCTTTTTTATCCATACCGTAAGCTAAAGCTGCTGCGGTAGGCTCGTTAATAATACGTTCTACTTTTAAACCAGCAATCTCGCCAGCTTCTTTAGTAGCTTGACGCTGACTGTCATTAAAATAAGCAGGCACTGTAATAACAGCACGAGTTACTGAAGTTCCTAAATAATCCTCAGCTGTTTTCTTCATTTTTTGAAGAATCATTGCTGACAATTCTTGTGGCGTGTATAAACGCCCTTCTATATCTACTCTTGGCGTATCATTATCACCCTTTACTACTTTATAAGGTACACGTTCTGCTTCTTTTTTCGACTCAGAATATTTATTCCCCATAAAACGTTTAATCGAATAAACCGTTTTTGTAGGGTTTGTTACCGCTTGTCTTTTTGCAGGATCACCAACCTTAATTTCACCGCCTTCCACAAAAGCAATTACCGATGGGGTTGTTCTTTTTCCTTCTGCATTAGGAATAACTACTGGCTCATTACCTTCCATTACAGAAACGCAAGAGTTGGTTGTTCCTAAATCTATTCCAATAATTTTGCTCATAATATTTTATACTTTATTGTGTTGAATGTTTATTTTTAATTTCGGTTAGTATAAGTCAATGATTATGCCAACGAAAAAATGCTGACACAGTGTCATATTTTTAGTTTTCAGTCGCAGTCTCAGTTTGCAGGCTTACTCAAATATAAAAAAGTCGCAGTCGCAGTTTGCAGTCTATTCTCTATTATCTCTTCTCTCTTCTCTCTTCTCTCTTTTCTCTTTTCTCTTCTCTCTTCTCTCTTTTCTCTTTTCTCTTTTCTATATATCTCTTTTTAGGGCGCAACCACAAGGGTCGGGCTTTTATTCATAACTATCTATTTTCAATTATTGAATTCATGAACATAAATGTTTCGCTATATCTTTCTTGTGCTGAACTTGTTTCAGTATCTCATCAAGTGTTTTCTATGCTTTTTAAATAAGTTTCAAATTAAAATTATAGTTAAGCACAAAAAAGGATGCCGCTGCAATCCCTTGCGCAACTGTTCGCAGCGTCACTATTTTAAAGTATAAGTCAGTTTCATCCTCAACGCTTTGCGTCTTTGCTACTTTGCGAGAGAAAAAAGTTTTCAGTCTCAGTCACAGTATTCAGGCTTACTCAAACTTTGAAAAAAGTCGCAGTCGCAGTCACAGTTTACAGGCTTACTCAAACTTTGAAAAAACAAGCTCATTCCAAATCGTATATTACTCAGCGAATCTCCGTGTAACAATCAAAAGGATAATCCATCCGTGAAAATCCGTGAAATCCGTGTCAAAAAAATCACAAATCAAAAACAATCTATCTATATTTGTCCCACTGTAACGTTTGCGTATTATGGAATGTATCTCAGTTTTCGACATGCTAAAAATAGGCGTTGGCCCTTCAAGTTCCCATACACTTGGCCCTTGGCGAGCAGCCGAACGTTGGATAAAACAACTCAAAACAAGCAATAAATTCGATAAGGTCGAGCATATTTCTGTCGATTTATACGGCTCCTTATCGCTAACAGGAAAAGGACATGCTACAGATTATGCCATAATGCTTGGATTAACAGGCGCAAATCCTGAAACCATCCCTACTGAAACGATTTCAAAAATTATTTCTGATATAAAAAGTAATAAAACACTAAACTTAAATAATGAAAAGTCTTTGGCGTTTAGCCCCGATACTCATATTATTTTCAACAAAAAATTTTTACCATTTCATGCCAATGCAATAAAATTTACGGCAACTATTAATGGTCGAAAATCAAATTCGGTCTTCTACTCCATCGGTGGTGGTTTTGTGGTTCAAGAAGAACGTAAAATATCAAAAGCCAATAAAATTATTTTTAATTGTACGTTTCCTTATCCTATTGAAACTGGAGTTGATCTTTTAAAATATTGCAATCAAAATAATGCATCCATCTCTGAAGTTGTTTTAGAAAATGAAAAATCCATTAGACCCATTGAAACCATAGATTTTGAGTTACAGCGTATATGGAATACCATGTTGGAATGCATGTACACAGGTTGTCATACAGAAGGTAATTTACCTGGAGGTTTAAATGTAAGGCGTCGTGCTTTTGATATGCACCAAAAACTGAAAGGAGATTTACCATATAATTCGCCGGAAGAATGGTTACAAACCATAAGACAAACAGAAGTTAAATTCAGACAAATATTAAAATGGGTGAGTTGTTTTGCGTTGTCGGTTAATGAGGTAAACGCATCACTAGGGCGTGTGGTAACTGCACCAACTAATGGAAGTGCTGGCGTTATTCCTGCTGTTTTAATGTATTATTTGGTTATTGAAAACCACGATGCAGATTTTGAACATATAAAGAAATTCCTTTTAGTAGCAGGAGAAATTGGGAGTATATTCAAAAAAGGTGCAACCATTAGTGCTGCCATGGGTGGCTGTCAAGCAGAAATAGGCGTTTCATCTGCTATGGCTGCTGCTGCACTATGTGAGCTTCTTGGTGGCACGACGGAACAAGTTTTGGTCGCTGCTGAAATTGCTATGGAGCATCATTTAGGTCTAACCTGCGATCCTATCGGTGGTTTAGTTCAAATACCATGTATTGAACGTAATGCCATGGGTGCCATTAAAGCTATAAATGCCGCAGAATTGGCTTTGGATACCGACCCAAAAAACGTAAAGGTCCCCTTAGATAAGGTAGTTTCAACCATGTGGGAAACGGCAAAAGACATGCATTCAAAATATAAAGAAACCTCTGAAGGTGGTTTAGCTGTTGGCGTTTATTTAACGGATTGTTAGTTCCAGTTTTCAGTCGCAGTCGCAGTTTT
>TARA_R110002049_G_scaffold306078_1_pt1 | contig 12291 bp, 13 predicted proteins | sample TARA_R110002049 | Tara Oceans TARA_R110002049 (sample SAMEA4396941) | marine metagenome | biome: Polar Biome; feature: [SRF] surface water layer (ENVO:00010504); material: water (ENVO:00002006), including particulate matter (ENVO:01000060) such as... | depth 5 m | reverse complement strand
CATCTCTTCTAAGGTCAAAAACTTACTTTTATTCTCATCTTCTTTGTTCATTGTAATTGTTTTAATGCAGTATATCCTGCAATTATTATGAAGCAAAAAGAAGCATATTTTATCTCGAGTTTGGATACAAAAAATTGTATCCAAAATAAACATAGTGAATACAATACTTCACAAAAAAAGGGCTAGAAGCCCTTTGTAATATTCTATGTTAATTTACTTAAGCAATTGAACTAAAAAAATCCGTATCAAATTTTTCACTTAATTCTTCAATAGATTTTTTAGGAGATGAACTACCATTAATAAGCTTGCTAGCCTGAACCCTAACGCCAGTCATATCCTTGAATTCACCTTTATCAAAATACATTGTATTCTTCTCTAGCATTCTATACAGATCTGTTGGAGTTATTCCAACTATTACTTTCTTATCAAGCATAGAATGAAATAGCCATATAAGCTGACTTTTGGTTAATTTGAATTTAAACTTATCACTAACTTGATAATTTTCCAGTTTAAAATTAGATATGAAATCATATAATTTACTATAATATTCTTCTAAATATACTTTTATACAATTTTCTATATCAGATCCTGTCTTTATAAAGTCAATTAACTCATTGGTTTTTTTTAATTTACTTTTTTTGAATCCTTCCAACCCTTCAGTTGTATAAACTCCTTTACAATTCAACTCTTTTGTGAATTTTTTACAAAAATTATCAAAAGAAATTTCTAATGCTTTGTTAAATTCTTCGTAAAAATCTATATTTAAATACTCAATTTCATAATCGCACGCTTCTTCATCAAAGCCAAAATCATCTTGAACTGTTCTTATAGATGTTCCAACGATAATGTCAACCTGAATTTTGGATTCGTTTAAATCTACTGTAACATTTTTACCATTATTTAAATCATACTTATACTTTGAATCTTTTAAAAGAAATTCTTTTTTCAATTCTTCAATTTCTTTCTGAGTTTTAGGTAACCCTAGATTTAAAATATTTAATAAATTTTTTCTATTCATACTTTTTGATTTTTACAACGTATAGATTCTTATACAAAGTAGGCATATAATTTTGTATCTCGTTTTTAATATTTGAAATTCTATGCAATTATAGATTGTTGAATAGGTAAGAATATTACAAATAAATTATTTAATGCACATAATGCATATAGTGCACTTATATACCTTACTACAACATTTTAGCGATTATATAATAATGTAGAAATAATTTATAATCCGGATAAATATAAAAAAGAAGGGTGTTTTGGATTAGAAAGAGAAAAAGTTGAAGTCTAAACAACATAGCCTTTTTCTCTTCTATCCCAAATATGCATGCAACGTTTTCAGTGGTTTTTTTATAAAGGAGAAACCGTCTCAAAAGTTTGGTTTACAAAATACAGCATAACTCCTATTGAATTCCGTGATTAATCTATTAAAATGTTGAAATGATAATAGTAATAAGCACTTCCTTCTACAATAAATACAGTCTTCAGATCCATAGTCACTTTCACTTGTTCAACCCAAACAACTTCCCCTAAAGATAATTGCCCAACAGAGCTTACTACAGCAGCTTTAAAGGGGCAAAACAATTGCTTGAGCATATTGTTCCACGTGACAATATATAACCACTCAGATGAGCTGTATTTAAGTTGTTTTGCTAGTTCATTTTTATCCATTACAACGATTAAATATTAACGAAATAGCTATTAGTTCAAGAACCAGTTTTCGGTGTTATTTTGAATGGAATTGGCTAACCCATTTACAAACTCAAAAGCAATGGCGTTACGCTCTAAATTAGAGTCAATATAACTTGACTTGTTTGCTTCTGTAAAAAGGTTGTACAACCTCCATAAATTGATTGATCCGCTCTCATTTCTATTGAAATTATCATCTTGATAGTAATTCTTCACTACTGTCCCAATTTGATTATCATTCAATCCAAGTGACAACTTGCCAACTTTTTCTGCCTTATTTAGGTGCTGGTACATTCGCATTTTTCCTACGGAATGTGCAAATTGTAATTCATCGAGACTAAACTTACTCATACGTTCCATATTCCCCAAAAACCTGTCTTTGTCAAATTGACGAATCAATTCATTTATTTTATCCTTCAATTCTGCCACACTACTCACTCTAATGTCTGCATTCAGTCCATCTGTACTAATACAAAGATTGGTGCATACCAGGTTTTTGAATCCTATAAACACCTTGAATTTTTCCAAATTTCTTTTGCTATATAAGTTTTCTTGGTTTAGTGCTCTAACTCCTCCAATTGTAAGAGACAGGGCATTATTGTTGATATTTTCTGTCAAACTTGGCACTTCAATCATAAATGCGCAGCGTTGATAATAGATGGTTTTTTCATGTGGCAAAAGTTCTTTAACAGTCTTCCCAATTGCAGATGGAGTCCTTCCTTTAATCACATGGGATATTCTAATGTTTGGTTGTAATATTTTTGACCCTAAAAAATTATCTCGAACCACTTCTTCTGTAGCGTCAATAAACTGAGCATGAGAAATTGTAGTTTCATTATCACTATAAACAGGTATAATACACTCTCTTTTAAGATGATTCAATGTCACTTGTTCACTATTCCCTTTTATGAAGCTTCCTTTTGATATCGTAATATCCCTTTCTGAAATAATTTGATTATCTATATTATTGTTAACTGTTATCAATTCCATTTTCTTGAATTTTAGTTTGTTTAATGATTTGAGCCTTTGATACAACTTGGGAATTTATATTCTCTAGGTATTCCTTCTTTTGAAGTATTAAGGGTTTTATTGCTTCCTGAATTTGTGGGTACTTTGAATAAACGTGCCTAAGTCCCTCTATTGATTCACAGGCCTCTATTTCTTCCTCAACTCTCTTTTCTACTATTCCAGATCCTTGGTTGCACCACTGAATTATCTTTTTTCCAGTACCTGTATTTATAACAAATTCTGGCTTGTCTATAAAAAGCCCCGTACGATCTTTTGAAGCTTTTGAATTGTGGGCGCTATCAATATCAAAAACAATAGTAAATTCATAATCAAGATCATTTCTCTGAATTGCTTTCAACCCTACCTTTTCAGGCACCATTTTACCATTCTTTTGGTTTAACACATAATCTTGCTTTACTCGCATTGTAGAGATGATATGAGCATTTGAACGAAGTATTTTATTAACAAAGGAATTTTGCCTGGGAGTCACCTTTCCCCAGTTCGTGAAACTATTGCCCAACATATTACTGTGGACATCCAACAGGTAGTCCCAGCAGTGAGATATACTATCAATAATGATAACTTCCATTCCTGCCTTTTCACAAAGCTCAATAGCCTCTATATACCTTTCAGGTGAATAAGGTGGATCCATTGAAACCACATTATAATTCCCTAAATGGGCATAAAGGTCAGCTGACCTATTTTCTGTGTCTATTATAGCTGTTTTGGTTAAATCCCCTTCTATTAATCCTTTTGCAATGAGCAATGAAGAATAGGTTTTTCCACTACCTGCACTACCTTGTAATGCGAGCTTAATTTTCGCTTTTTTCCTTTCGGATATTCGTATTTCCATTATAGCTGTTTTAAAATATTAATAAATAAAAAAGGACCTCTACGTAGCTTGTAGAAGTCCTTAACTGGAATTTGATAACATTCAGAATTAAATCACTGCATTATCATCAATTAATTGTTTTGTTACTTGTAGTAATCCAGAAAAGTCATTGGCCGTAGCTCTATCTGCATTGGTTAAGTGAGACATTCGTATCTGCGGAGTAGCATCTTCATCAAAACTTAGATTACATAAATAATCCCTCCCAATTTCAATTCCATACTCGTAGTTGGACTGATAACACATTGCTGAGCGTTCAACCTCGTCACCATCCGGAAGTTGAAACTTAATAGTTACAATCTTGAAGATTTTTTTGTTTGAATTTTCCAATTCACTTTTTCCAATTTCCAATAAGGTTGCATTAAATAAGAATTCTACTTCACCTGTATCAGGATTTTGAATTTGCTTGTACTTGGTCATAATATTTAATTTTAATTCTTGGACAAGACAATCTTATCCCAGGATTTAAAAAGGGTGCCAAAGTTTGATTCCACGAGCGAAGCGAGTGCATCCTCTTTTAAAGTAATTGGATTTTTAACTATGAAAATTATGCGCATTGAAGCAGCCAATTATACCAGAACAACATTTGGTGAATTAGCCCCAAAAAAGAAGTGCCCCAGCAACCAAATTAATTATTGGGGAGGGGCTACTTTGTAGTTTAGCATGTGTATGTGTTTTTGAAAAAAAAATAAAAAAAATTAATTTTAAAAAACCTTTAAATACAACTATTATGACAAATCTAAGATTTGAAGATTTACCTAAAGCAATGGCAACAGTAATTGAGAAATTAACGCTAATTCAAAATGAATTAGAAAATATCAAAGAAAATTTCCAACCAGAGAAACCTGATGAATTAATGACCAGAATGGAAGTGAAGGATTATTTCAAAATTTCTTATCCAACGTTACATCAATGGACAAATCATAGAATTTTAATATCCTATAGGGTTGGCAATAGGGTTTACTATAGGAAAAGTGAGATTGAATCTAAAACTTCTAGATAAAAATAGGTTTACTCAGTTGTTTAGAATAATGAGGTTACCTTTAAAATAGTGTGTTTTATAAGACAATAATTGTATTAATCAATAGGAATAATAACTCTATTTTTAGCTTCAATTGACCATTGAGTTTGCCAAAGCCTGCCATCAATTTGATCTAGTAGAATAAAATTGTATATGTTTTGAGTTGGGTATAAAGTAAACCTGCCATTTTCTTCATAGTCTTTTGCTATAAGTGGAATTTTATTTAAAAACACTTCAAATCTATTTTCACCTTCTACATCATATTGCACCTGCCATATTTTTCCATTTCGAGTGTTTAATTTAATAAAGGTCCACCTATTTGTTGTAGGGAATAATCGGTATGTAATATTATCTTTTTCTACTTTATTAATTATTGTGCTATCAATGCTTTTACGATTTGAGATATTTGTCTGAGCCCTACTCAAAGTTGTGGCACATATATAAATACAAATAATGAGGATGGAATATTTTTTCATAATTCGTTCAAATTTTTTATATTTTTTCCTGTTCCCTTGAAAGGATAAAGTTTGCTTGGGTTATGATTTATAAAAATGAACTCTTTAGATTCTAATTTTTCATTTATATGTTTATCGCTAAATGAATATCCGGAAATGAATAAATTTTCTGATTGTTCAATTACTCTCTCAAAATTTTCAAATAAATGTTTAAATAAAAAATCATTTTTTATGGTGTCTAATTTCCTAGTTCCAGTAATGAATTTTGGAACTATATCAAAGTTATAGTCTTGTAATAATTCTTTTGTTTCCGGATTTATACGCTGTGAATTATGCTTAGTTGAGTAATTTCTTGTCAGATAGTAATCATAATCGCCAGTTTCTTTCCAATATAGTCCGCCATGGTTAACATAGTGTCTAAATTGATAAAAATCTAAACTACCGTGAAGTTTATGAATTTTAATGTTATCATTGAATGTATTGTTGAAAAATGGTACTGGTAAATCATTATGTACTATTGGTGAATTGTTTGTATTGAAACCTTTTGAATAAGATAACCCGTTTAAATCTAAAACTCGTTCTAAAAGTAAATCATGATTAAGTGTAAAAATATCAACTTCTTTATATTGTCTTAAATGTTTTATGAAGTTTTGGTATATTTCAATTAGGTCATTGTCATTTTTTGGAATAATACTAAGAATATCTCCAATTAAATAGTTTAAAATATCACTAACTATCTGAAACTGTTTTTTGTCAAAAGCAAATAGATGTTGTTTTGAATAGTCGTTTTCAGTCAAATATGGTCGGTCCGTTAAAAGAGATTTTCTAGCAAACATAAATATATCTTCCACCCATATCGGGTTGGTAAAGTTGTCAATTATGTATTGGTAAAAATCTTCATAATAAACAAAATGACCTCTGTCTCTAACATACTTTTTCACCAATTCGTCGAAAACATATGAATAGGCGAGGTAATCAAAATTCAATACTCCATTGTTCTTTTCGGCATCACTTTTATTATCAACCCAAGTCCATTCACTCGAGGAAACAGAAAGTAATTTTTCCTTTAAATCTCTGTTGAATCTTTCAGCTATTGTACTTGCTGTTGGCATTCCTGCATTTGCTGAAAATCCAGCTCCTAAAATAACTGTCAAATGACTCTTCATATGTGTACTATCAATATCGTGTCTAAAATACAACCAAAGGTTAATATTTTGCATTTTGCAGGCAATGGTTATTTCAATCCAAGATACTCCATATATTCCTCAAATGTAAATACTAAATTCTTTGTGTTCGTTTTGAGTGCTGTTTCAATAATTGCCTTATCAGATGTAACAAATATTGTTTTTGATTTTCCAATTGTATTCTGACCAACATTAAACATTAAATGAATATCCCAAACAAAATTAGACCGACTATTTTCAAAGAGGTTAAAATCACTATTTATCAAATTTTCTATGACTAACTTGTATAAAGCAATTGGTTCTGGAAATACTTTGATAAATTTAGATGACATTTCATATAATTCATCATACAATACTTTATCGTTTTGTTGTTTTCTTTTTCCTTCTTCAATTAACAAAGCATGTACAATATACAAATATGCCATTGCAATTTCTTTTGAGCACTCATTGGATCTTAAATAGGTGAGTGCTTTTTTTCTTCCTTTTGGGTCGTTGTTAAAGGCTTTCCATCCAACACAATTTGGATCTAGCTTTTTCAAAAAAGATTGCAATTCAAATGCAAATAAATCTTCTGATTCTTTTACGTGTTTTGTGTTTTCATTCAGATTCTTTTGAAATTTTCTATATACATAATCCGTTGGGCTTTTTGCAAAATGAAAAATCATTTGACCAATGGCATTGTTTGTTTCTGTTTTAGAAGAAATTTCTTCGTAAAAAAAGGACTTACTAATTAATAATTCTGGTGTTGGAATCATAGTAAATGTTTTATCATTTCCACTATGATAATATTGTGCTTTTATTGCTCTTAAACATTTTGAATATGAAGGATCCTTTTTATTGGAAACGTGAGCTAATAATTCTTTAGCAACTATAGGGCTTAATAGCGATTCAATCCCATTTTTATTCTCTCTATCCTTTAGTTTTTGGATTTTCTTACTTAACTGTTTATTTGTTTTGTTCCCAGCTAAATATCTATAAGCGTTTGTGTCAAATATGACTTTTTCCATCAATTTTTAATTATTTTCATTTTTTTAAATTGCTAAATCCAAAAGATTAGTAGGGCTTAATAAATAAGTTCAAAGCCTTTAAATTCAAGTATTTTCGCCCTATTCGCCAATAGCCAATGTTTGTATTTCCTTTTATTCCTCAATCAAATTAGGGTCATAAAAATTAATATAATCACATGTGATTTGATACGCATTTTCAAAATCAATTAATAGAGAATTTTTATAAATGTCCCTATACGATGCCATACCTTGGTATCGATTTTTTGTGTGAATTATGTCGTCCCTTAAGTTTTTGATTTCACATATAGTTTCATACTTTTTGGGAAAGTCAACTACAAATGAACGATTGAAAATTTCGGGTATTACTTGTTCTGTTTTTTCTTTAAATTTTATCCATCTCTGTATTTTTACTTTATTTAAATATTTGCCCTTTTGGTGATAAGAAAAATCATCGGGTATAAGTCCATTGTTAAAGGCTTCTATAGCTGTAAAAAGACTTGTAATTAATAATGATAATTGTGGAAAAAATCTAATAAAAAGTTCGGAGGTTTGGATATAGTTTTTGACGCCAGCTAATTCCAATAATTGTGCTTTTAATTGTATTGTGGTGTTTAATATTTCTTGGGATGAAGACAAATAGAGTATTGTTGGATTCAATTCGGGGATTATCAAATGTTTTCCGTTATGCAGATGAGCGAAAGCTTGGATTATCCTCTTGTCTTCTGTAAAAATAAAAGGATTGGGATGTGTTTCCAAGTTTATTTTACTCACGGCTCCTTTTCCTTCTGGGTCTAAGTCCCGGTAGTCCCAGTCAATTTTAATTTCATTAAGAAGCTTATTTTTCATTTTTTATGAGTTCCAACAATTAAATATAAACAATTGTATGGATCTTTATAATAACGCTAAGGTAGAAAGTGTAATATTTATACCTAATTCAAGCATTAAGCTTTATTGAACTGTTGGCTAACCAAGATAACTAAAGATAAACATCATTAGTTATCTTGGGGATATTTAAAGGTCTAGAAGTTAATTTCTAAAGCCAATTCTATTTATGAGCTGTAGCCAACAGTTTTTGATGCTTTTTTTAAAAAGGCATATTTATTTTAGTTTTTTAGATAGTCTTTTCATTTCTCTACCAATACTTTTCTGCACAACCTTGCCATAATACTCTTGTGTTATCTTCATACTAGAGTGCCCTAACAATTCACTTACAATTTCCATAGGGACGTCGTTATAAAGGAGCACAGTCGAAGCAAAAGTTTTTCTGGCCATATGATGCGTTATATTTTTTTCTATGCTTGTGATTGCAGCTATCTCCTTTAAATAAGAATTAAATTTTTGATTGCTAATAATAGGTAAAACCTTATCATTAGTTCTATATTTACTTAAGATTTCGCTAGCTTTTGAAAGTAATGGTACAGATACAGGAGAGTTAGTCTTTTTTCTAAACATTTTAATCCAAGTATTGCCGTCATAACCTTTAATTAAGTGGTCACTGGAAAGGTTGCTCATTTCTGCAAAGGCTAAGCCTGTATAACAACAAAACACAAACATATCTCTTACTTGTATTAATCTACTTTGTGCGAATTTATAGTCTTCTAAAATTTTCAATTCTTCCTGTGTGAGAAATACAACTTTAGTCTCGTAACTTTTAGGCTTAAACATAATAAAAGGATTTTTTTGCAAATAACCTTCAGCTAAGGCCAACTTAATAATCTTACAGACCCTTTGAATACTTTTATTAATAGTAATTTGTTTATGCCCCAGTTCGGACTTTAGAAAAAAATCGAAATCATTTAAAAAATTCATTTTAATAGATTCAAGTAAAATATCATTTTTCTTGTACGTATGTTTTATGAAGTTAGTGGTGTGTTTATTAGCCTCTACAAACTTTCTATATGTAGAGTTTGTATATTCTATCCCAACTAACTTATTCATTCGACGATTATGCAATTTAAATACCTCTAAAAGGGTTTTATGAGACTTCACATTCTCTCCTTTATACTGTAGATAAATATCTTCAACATCAAATATATTGCTACTTACTTGTAAAAATAAAAATGCCTCATTAATCTTTTGACTAACAAGGCTTAATTGTGTGTTGATGTAATTATTATCACGATTTGGTGGTTTTGTTTTTTGTTGTTTACTATTCCAGTATTGAGGACTAATAAATAAACCAGTTGAAAAAGTCTTCCTTTTGCCTAGAAATGTCAACCTACATTTTATTGGTGACTTATTTTGTTTATTTAATTTTGCTTTGTTTATGTAGAATAAAGCATTTAATTTATTGTTATTCATGGTTTTAAAGTTTTAATTACGGGTGTCTTTTTTATAAGAATGGGTGTCTTTTTTGAGACCTTAATTGAGTAGAAATTGATGATTTTAGAAATCCAAACTTTGAAGAAAGTTATGTAAACCTTGGATTTACCGCATAAAAAAAACCAGCTATTTCTAGCTGGTTTACTTTGTAGCGGGAACTGGACTCGAACCAGTGACCTTCGGGTTATGAGCCCGACGAGCTACCTACTGCTCTATCCCGCGATATGGGTTTCCAAAACAACCAACGTAGCTTTTAACTCCTCGGTTCATAATGCCGACTGATTTATTTTGGACTGCAAATATACGAAGCTTTTTTCATACTATCAAAACATAAATTGATAAATATTTTTTAGAACATTCTTTTTTAAAATGCTTAAATTACTCGCTCATTACATTATTTAATATTAAATGGAAGTTGTAAATAAGTTTTTATCCAGCATACTGCCTTATACTGAGTGGGTTATGCTTTTTTTAATTATCGGTGGGGGATTATTCCTTGTTTTTTATTCCAAATTATTACCCTATCGGTATTTTAGACATGCGCTAAATATTACCCGTGGGAAGTATGATAATCCTAATGATCCGGGTGAAGTGAGTCACCTACAAGCCCTTTCTTCTGCCGTAGCCGCTACCGTAGGCATGGGAAATATTGCCGGTGTTGCCATCGCCATTTATATGGGTGGCCCCGGAGTTGTGTTTTGGATTTGGGTAACCGCCATTATTGGTATGTGTATTAAATTTTATTCTTGTAGCCTTTCCATTTTATATAGAGGTGAAGATTCGGAAGGTAACCTACAAGGTGGCCCTATGTATTATATCACCAAAGGTATGGGCCCCAAAGCAAAACCCCTAGCGGTCTTCTTTTGTATCGCAGGCCTGTTTGGCGTACTGCCCGCTTTTACCACCAACCAGTTTACCCAGACCCTAATGACAGTGATACAACCAGACGAAGCCTTTATGGTCTTGGGCGATTTTAACTGGAAACTCGGTATCGGCATTGTACTTTCTATCATTACCTCCTTTGTGATTTTTGGAGGCCTTCAAAAAATTGCCAGAGTAGCAACCGCCATAGTGCCTTTTATGGTGCTCGTGTATCTCCTGGCTGTAGTTTATATCCTTTTTACAAACGCTGCTAATATTTTTCCTTCCATAGAATTAATATTTACCGAAGCCTTTAATTTTAAAACAGTAGTTACTGGTGGCTTGTGGGGCTTAATTATTATCGGAATTCGTAGGGCCGTTTTCTCTAATGAGTCGGGTGTAGGTACCGCACCTATGTTTCATGGGCAATCAAAAACCAAGGAACCCATTCAAGAAGGTTTGGTGGCCATGTTAGGGCCCTTTATAGATACCATTATTGTCTGTAGCCTTACCGCTATTGTGATTATTATCAGTGGTGCCCATTTAGATACGGAAACGAACGGGATCGCAATGACGCTAAATGCCTTTAAAAGTTCTATTCCCTATGGCGGTGTTTTATTAATGGTGGTTGTAAGTGCCTTTGCCTTGTCTACCTTATTTACGTACTCCTATTACGGTACAAAATGCTTATCTTTTATCACCAATGCTAAAATTGGGAAGTTTTATAATTTCATTTACGTTGGGAGTATTACCTTTGCAGCGGTGGCATCAGTAGATTTAGTAATTAATTTAATCGATTTATCCTTTGCCCTTATGGTAATCCCGAATATGATTGCCGTATTGTATTTGGCGCCAAGAGTAAACAAAGCCATGAAAACCTATTTTGTAAAAGTAAAAAATGACAGAGCATAAAGCAGGATTTGTAAATATTATAGGAAACCCCAATGTGGGGAAGTCTACCTTGATGAATGCCTTTGTGGGTGAAAAATTATCCATTATCACTTCCAAAGCACAAACCACAAGACACCGTATTTTAGGGATTGTGAATGGTGATGATTTTCAAGTCATTCTCTCTGATACGCCTGGGATTATAAAACCCGCCTATGAGTTGCAAAGTTCCATGATGGATTTTGTAAAAACTGCCTTTGAAGATGCAGATATCCTCATCTATATGGTGGAGATAGGTGAGAAGGCCCTTAAAGATGAAGCCTTCTTTAATAAACTGAAAAATACCAAAATCCCCGTGCTTTTATTGTTGAATAAAATTGATGCCTCAGAACAAAACGTTTTAGAGGAGCAAGTGGCCTATTGGCATGAACAATTGCCAACAGCAGAAATACACCCTATTTCTGCCTTGATGAATTTTAATGTAAAGGAAGTTTTTCTTCGGATTATAGAATTGCTTCCCATTTCACATCCATACTATCCTAAAGACCAATTAACGGATAAGCCTGAACGCTTCTTTGTCAACGAAACCATTCGCGAGAAAATATTGCAGTTCTATAAAAAAGAGGTGCCTTATGCCGTAGAAATAGATACGGAAGAGTTTTTTGAAGACGAAGAAATTATTAGAATGCGTTCCGTAATTATGGTAGAACGGGATTCTCAAAAAGGAATCATCATTGGCCATAAAGGAGCTGCTCTAAAACGAGTGGGTGTAGAAGCACGGAAAGACTTGGAGAAATTCTTTGACAAACAAGTGCATCTAGAGTTGTATGTAAAGGTGAATAAAAATTGGCGTAGTAATGCCAATCAGTTAAAACGCTTTGGCTACAACAAAGGGTAAATCGACTTCGATAGTACTTCAGATTACCAATTAAGAGTTTGCGTAACACACTAAATAATCTAGCAA
>TARA_R110002049_G_scaffold292956_1_pt1 | contig 12292 bp, 9 predicted proteins | sample TARA_R110002049 | Tara Oceans TARA_R110002049 (sample SAMEA4396941) | marine metagenome | biome: Polar Biome; feature: [SRF] surface water layer (ENVO:00010504); material: water (ENVO:00002006), including particulate matter (ENVO:01000060) such as... | depth 5 m | reverse complement strand
ATATCTAACCTAATGTAATCAAGATGCGGTTGCTCGGATGCTTACGTTAATAGAACCTATTTACCTTTATACATATAATAGGTGTATACTTTATGTGTTGTATATGATTAACATTATACATAGTTGTTCTCATTAATATATTATGATCATTTTTTGAGACCATAACAAGAATACACCTCTTTAACACTTGGAAACTAAACTTGCGTTGATGCGCGTTTAGGGATAGCAGTGGAAAGCCCACAGCGAGGTACGAGCGAGGACTTGGAACGGAAAGCCCGACCCGTTTGGGGAACGCCCTATTTAAAAAACAATACTGCTTCTGTGTAAAGAAATACCAGAGCACAAAGAAAAAACCTTAAAAAAGAAAAAACCTTAAAGTAGGTTATTTTACCAATACGGTTAGTCACAACTACTGATTGCTCAGGGCAAACGCTTTTAAAAACTTTGCCATTATTGGTAAAAACAGTATATTAGCATGTCAAATGGTAGAAGGTCTGCCATATAAAAAAAATGACCGCACACGGGCCCAAAACAACTTCCGACTCATTATTTACCCAGTACTTTAGCACTTTGAAAGAACCCAGGAGAACCACGAAAGGCAATTTCCAATACCCACTGGAAGAGATCCTGTTCCTTACGATTTCATCCATTATTTCCGGTTGGCACGAAGACTGGGACGACATCATTTACTTTGGCGAGAACAATCTGGGATGGCTGCGGAAATTCTATCCGTACAAGAACGGGATACCCTCGCACGACGTGCTCAACAGGTTGTACAACAGGCTGGACACCAAAGAGTTCAACCAATGTTTCATGAAATGGGCCGGCTCCATTGCAACAAAAACAGAAGGCCGGGTAATCCCTATAGACGGCAAGACCGTCAGGGGGAATGCATCTAACCTCAACAGTTCCAAACTGCACATTGTATCGGCTTTTTGTGCCAAGAACGCACTGTGCCTGGGCCAGGTAAAAGTAGGCTCGAAGTCCAATGAGATCACGGCAATCCCGGAACTGCTGGACTTGATCGCCGTAAAAGGGTGCACCGTGACCATAGATGCAATGGGCTGCCAGAGAGCGATCGCAGAAAAAATAATCGACAAAGAGGCCGATTATATCTTGATGGTAAAAGAGAACCAGGCCGAACTAAAAGAACAGATAGAAAAGGTCTTTCGAATCCAGAAACCGGAAAAAACCAATATCCAAGAAGACCTGGGGCACGGAAGGATAGAAAAACGGACCTGCGAGGCCATCACAAAACTGGATTTTTTGGATACCAAAGAAAACTGGACGGGGCTGCGGTCGGTCATAAAGATCACCTCGGAAAGAACCATAAAAAAAACAGACGTATATAGTTCTGAAACAAGGTATTACATCAGTTCTTTGCTTGGGGACGCAGCATTGATGAACAATTCCATACGCAACCATTGGGCGATAGAAAATAACCTGCACTGGTCCTTGGACGTAATCATGAAAGAAGATGGGCAGCTCAATTATGTTGCAAATGCAGCAGAAAACATGAACATGATGAAAAAAATGGCCTTGGGTATGATAGTCAATGAAAAAAGCATAAAAAAGAGCAAGGCCAAAAAAATGAAAAAGGCATTGATGGACGAGAGTTACAGAGAATTATTGCTCAGAGTTTAAAAGCGTTTGCCCTGACTGATTGCTACTGTTTGGATTTAAACCAGGAAAGGCTCTTGGCTGTTACACAAAACGATTATTTATTTATAATAAAATCGGTTTCGGCCACTTGATTATAAACATCACTACTAAACATATATAACCTTGATGGTTTCTTCGAAACGCCCTTTTGTTTTTCTTCAAGTGGTACTATATATGATTTACTGCTTACTTTTTTTCTGAAATTACGATTATCCAATTCTACATCTAATACCGACTCGAAGGCTGTTTGGAGTTCATTTAGTGTGAATTTAATTGGCACAAAGTCAAATATTAAAGGATCTGTGATAATTTTACTTTTAATATCTTCATAGGCGTCATTGACAATTTTATGATGGTCGAACCCCATTTGCGGTAAGGACTTTAACTTAAACCATTTTAAGGAATCATCTTTATCCAACAAAACCTTATTGGATGCTACGATTAAATAATAAGCTACGGTTATGGTTCTTACTTTTGCCCCCCGACTTCTTACCCATAACAAATCTTTATCTGATTTTATTCTATTAGGGTTTCCATAGGTTCTAAATTGATTTTTACTGGCATCATCTTCTCCTGTTAACTCTTTAAAAACCCTATTGGCAGTTTCACCTAGATTATTGCTTTTAAGTACATAATGCCCTGGCAGGATCCAATCATCAATAACCGGCAAATTTTCGTCATACAAATTTAATGTACGTTTCCTTAATAAAACATTAAGCAAATTCCCTTCCAGCCTCAACACCACACAGTCTACCGATAAATTATCAATTTTTCTAAAATCCATATCAAATAAAACGTTAAATTTACGCTTTTACAAATTTAAACAATCTCATAGTATTAATATTTATAATAAGCATGTTTTTTATAAGATATTATTTTCAACAAAAGAATTATTTTTTGTACGAAACATTTGATTGAAACCTGCATTTTAATTAAAACAATACAGAGCGCTAAATTAATAGTTATATGACAAAGTCTTTTTATCTTAATATGGAAAATTTAAAACTATTGCCCCCAACGGTTTTAACACCGTCTTTTGACAGAGATAAAATTAAAACGAGTATTTTACATATTGGAGTAAGTAATTTCCATCGGTCGCATCAGGCATATTATACCCACGAACTTATTGAAAAGTACAATGAACTAAATTATGGTATTTGCGGTGTTGATTTATTGGATTCTGATCGTAAAATTTATAATATTTTAAAAGATCAAGATGGCCTTTATACACTTTACACCAAAGAAATCAATGGCGCTCATAAAGCAAAAGTAATTGGTTCTATTGTCGAATATTTTTTTGGGCCTGAGAACCCCATGGCGGTTATTGAAAAAATGGCAAGCCCTGATATTGAAATTATTTCGCTCACTATTGCTGAAGATGGGTATCATTTAAATGAAATTACGGGTGTTTTTGACATGAATCATCCTGCGGTGAACGAGGAAATCAAGAATCCGTTTAACCCCAAAACAGTTTTTGGGTATTTAACGCAAGCCTTTAAATTAAGGAAATTAAGAAATTTACCTGGGTGTACCATACTTTCTTGCGACAACATAAAGTCTAATGGAGACACCATGAAGCAATCGTTTTTTGATTATGTTAGCAAAACGGAACCAGAACTTTTAGATTGGATTTCTAAAAATACGACGTTTCCCAACACCATGGTTGACAGAATTACGACAATTACAGATTTTGATGATATTGAGACATTAAAACAAGAATTTCTTATAGAGGACCAATGGCCCGTAGTTTGCGAATCGTTTGCACAATGGGTTATAGAAGATAAATTTCTTTACAAAAAACCATCTTGGGAAAAAGTAGGCGTTCAATTTACGCAAAACATTGAGCCCTACGAAAAAATGAAATTACGTTTGCTTAATGCTGGCCACACCATTTTAGGGATATTAGGTACCATGTGCGGTTACAAAACCGTTTATGAAGCTGCTATTGATGAAGACTTCATTATTTTCTTAAAATCTTTTATGGATGAAGAAGTACTTCCAACGCTTAACGAATCGAATCCTACAAATGTAAATAGCTATAAAAAAATGTTAGTGTCCCGGTTTCAAAATCCATATATAAATGATAGGCTGTCGCGTATATGCCAAGAAAGCTCTGCAAAGATTCCCCTTTTTATTTTACCTACCATAAAAGACCAATTACAAAGTGAAAAGAAGGTAAAAAGAGCTGCTTTTATTATTGCCGCTTGGTGTAAATACAATGATGGTATTGATGATTTTGAAAACCCATATAAAATTACCGATAGCATAAGCGGAACATTAATTCGAAACGCGACACTTTCACATCAAAACCCTATTAAATTTTTAGAAATTAAGTCTGTATTTGGTGATTTAAGTACCAATAAACTTTTTACCGATAGTTATGAAGAATCCCTTTCTTTATTAAGAAACAACACCATTAAAGCTTGTATTAAAGAAATGAACGCTAGTTTAGAACACAACTAAAACGTACTATTTTCAACTTTTAAAACTTTATTCAAAAAAAAAGCTTCACAATAAATTTATGAAACCTTTCAAATTAATGGTCACTAAACTAAAAAAACAAAATTTTCTATTCCTTAATAATATATTAATTTTTCCCAATCAAAGTAGCAATAGCTTCGTCGGTTATTTCAGGGTTTGCACCTTCCCTACTAGCAACCAAGGCACCAACTGCACAAGCAAAATCAATAGCCTCTTGAGGAGTGGCTTCCTTTAATAACTTATTAATTAAGGATGCTAAAAACGAATCGCCCGCTCCTACCGTATCTTTAACCACAACCTGATATCCGCTATTATAATAAAATGTGTCATTGTAATATAAAATAGCCCCATGCCTGCCTTTAGTGACACAAATAGTTTTGGTATTTGTTTGCTCTGAGATAAAACGAATGTTTTGCTCTAAAGACTGTGAATTTGAATTTAAGTATTTGGATATTTCAAAAATTTCATCATCATTAAACTTTATGAAATCGGCTTGATTCATTAAATAAACAAGAATATCTTTAGTATAATAAGGTTTCCTTAAATTCACATCAAAGATTTTAAACTTCGCCAAGGGCAAAAGTTTATATAAGGTATTTCTCGATTCATCATCTCGAGTTACTAAACTTCCAAAAATAAAAGCATCTGATGATTTTGCGAGCGATTTTGCTGTTTCTGTTAATTCAATCTTATCCCACGCTCTAGGATATTTAATATCATAAGAAGCAGATCCTTTTTCATTGAGCATAACCTTGACATCCCCCGTTTTATATTCTGAATCTACCTGTAACCCATCAACATTTACATTGTTTGCTTTAAAAAAATCAACGATCTTTTTCCCTTTATCATCGTTACCAATTCTACTAATCATTGAAACATCATTTTTAAATGATTTTAATCTTGTAGCAACATTTAAGGGAGCACCACCAATTTTTTCGTGATTTGGAAACACGTCCCATAATACTTCTCCAAAACAAGTTATTTTTATCATGATAAATTATTTAAAAATTTACTATTCATATCAATAATACATTTTTTAACTCCAAATTGCATTATGTCTTTATATGCTTTTGTATAAGTTTCTACAAAAGATTCGGAATCAGCCAAACTTCCAAATATCGGTTCTATTTCTAAAAATGTTTTTGGATTTGTTTTAGAAGCGATCGCTTTATTACGCAATACACCTTCCATAGCATCTCTCACCTGGATTTTATTTCCGTTCTCATCAACCCCCAAACCATATATGGCCCACGCTGCAATTACAAAAGCCGCCAAATCTATAGATCCGTTTCCATTTAATTGACCATGAATTGTAGGCAGAATAAACTTTGGGATTTTTGCAGAACTTTCCGAACAAATACGATCCACTTGATCTTTAATATATATGTTTCCAAATCTTTGAATTAGTGAATGCATGTAGTCCTTAAGATCAACACCTTCAAGTTTGCCTAATGTGGGTGTTACTTCATTTTCCATATAAGCACTTAAAAAGGCACGCACTGCATCATCGTTAACAACCTCATCAATAGTAGCATATCCTATTAATGTACCTAATATACCTAACACCGAATGACCAGCGTTAAGCAAACTTAGTTTCATCTTTTCGTAAGGCACCACATCTTCAACAAATTGAGCGCCTACTTGTTCCCAAACTGGTCTGCCTTCAATAAAATCGTCTTCAATCACCCATTGTTTAAAAGGCTCACAAACAACAGGCCATTCATCTAAAATACCTGATGTTTCTTTTAATGCTGTAATATCTGCAGGCACCGTAGCAGGCGTGATTCTATCTACCATACTATTTGGAAATGACACATGAGATTCAATCCAAGAAACTAATTCTGGCTCTGCATGTTTTACATAACTAAGCAGCATTTTTTTGGTTACATGTCCATTGCCTTGAATGTTGTCACACGATTGAATGGTACAACCAGAAATATTTCCTTCTTTCCTTAATTTCAAACCTTGCGTAAGATATCCAAATACCGTTTTAGGATCGTTCGGGTTTTTTAAATCATGTTGAATTAATGGATTATTTATTTCAAATTCTCCTGTTGCTTCATTATAATTATAACCACCTTCGGTAATTGTCAATGTAATTATTTTAATATCTGGGTTTGCTATTCTCTGAATAACTGCCGTAGGGTTTTCTGGTGCAAACAAATAATCTACTATAGAACCTATAATTGTTTTTGTTAACGTTCCATCAAGCTCCTTAACTATTAAGGTATATAGACCATTTTGATCTTTAAGTGTTTGATAAATTTTTTGATCAAAATCCAACAATGCTACTCCACAAATACCCCAGTTATAATCAGAGTTCCCATTAAGCAACTCATCTGTATAAAAAGCTTCATGAGCTCTATGAAAACCACCTATTCCTATATGCAGAATACCGGCTTTTACTTTAGTTCTATCGTACTTTGGTACAGAAACCCTCTCGGATAACCGAGGCAGGTTTTTACTATTTAATTTATAATAATCCATGATATTTTTATTGTTTATCTTCAAATCTTTGCAACAAAACCGCAAATACAATTATAGCGCCCTTTACTACTTGTTGTGGATAGGATGGCACATTTAAAAGATTTAATATATTACCTATCAAACCTAAAATAAGAACCCCCATTAGAGTGTTAATAGCCGAACCTTTTCCACCATTTAAGCTAGCTCCACCAATAACCACGGCAGCAATAGCATCTAATTCCCAAGCCATCCCCATGTTAGGCGATCCTAAATTTGTTCTTGATGATACAATAATGGCAGCTGTTGCAGCTAAAGCACCAGAAATGGCATATACCAAAAATTTGTATTTATTTACTTTTATTCCTGACAAACGAGATGCTTCTTCGTTACTACCAATAGCTATGATTAATCTGCCAAATACATTGTAATGAAGTAATACTTGAGCAACCACAACGGTAACAATAAATATGATTGCGATGTTAGGAACACCAATAAATGACTCATTTGCAAAGTTTGCCATAAACTCGCCGCCTGGTGTTTTAAATGTAATTGGCGATCCTTTAGAATAAATAAAACCCAAGCCTCTAGCAATGGTCATAAGCGCTAGTGTTGCAATAAACGGCGCCATTTTTTGATAAGCCACCAGATACCCCGATACACTTCCTAATAAGAAGCCAATAACGATGGTAATTGCAATTGCCACAGGTAATATAAACGTATTAATCATGATAGCAAATGTAACCGCTAGTAACGCCACTAAAGAGCCGACTGACAAATCAATACCTCCTGTTAAAATCACTATCAACATCCCTATGCTAATAATACCAATACCTGAAACTTGTTTTAATAAGTTAGATAGGTTTATTGATGTAAAAAACACATCAGATATCATTGCAGAAAAAATTACGAGCAATACAAAAATGAATATTGTATTATATTTTATTAAAAATTTAAGAATCCCTCCAGGACTACTTAATTGTTTTTTCATAGTTAATGCCATTATTTCAAAATTTAATTAGTTAGATTTTTATGATTTTAGATTTTTGCCGATGGAATACCTTAAAATGTTTTCTTCAGAGAATTTTTCTTTAGGCAATTCCCCAAAAATGGTCCCTTTGTGCATGACAAGGATTCTATCTGATATCCCCATGATTTCAGGCATGTCTGATGAAATAACAATCACTCCAACACCCTTTTTAGCCACTTCATTTATGAGATTGTAAATTTCAATTTTGGCACCTACATCAACACCTCGCGTAGGCTCATCAATAATAATTACTTTACTATCAATGCTCAACCATTTTGCTAGCGCTACTTTTTGCTGATTTCCACCACTTAAGTTTTTTACAATAACCTTTCTACTATGGGTTTTAATACTTAGTTTATCAATCAAACTAATAACGTTAGCTATTTCTTTGGCTGAGAAAATAAAACCAAATTTATTTGAAATTGGTTTGAAATTGGTGACACTTATATTTCGACCAACGGACAATGGCAAAAACACACCTTCTTCTTTTCTGTCTTCTGATACAAGGCCAATAGCATGTTTTACGGCTTTTGCCGGACACGTAATATTTAAATCGATTCCTCCGAGGGTTATTGTACCCGATTTCTTTTTATCAGCCCCGAAAATCAATTTAGCGGTTTCCGTTCTTCCACTACCACCTAAACCGGCAATACCCAATACTTCTCCAGCTTTTACTGAGAAGGAGACATTGTTTACCAATGTGTCTTTAGCAGTTAAATTTTTAACAGAAAAAATAGGCTCATCACTTATTTTCACATGCCTTACCGGATATAGATCTTTCAACTCTCTGCCAATCATCATTCTAATCACTTCATCAGTATTAGTTTCAGAAACCGCCTTACTTCCGGTATCAACACCATCTTTAAGCACCGTAACAGTATCGGCAATTTTAAATATTTCCTCTAAATGATGGGAGATATAAATAATGGAGACGCCTTCTTTTTTCAGTCTCAATAAATTATCAAATAACTTTTGGGTATCTGTAGGATCAAAAACTGTTGTAGGCTCATCCAAAACCAATATTTTAGTATCTTCGGATAACGCCTTGGCAATTTCAACTACTTGCTTTTGAACAATACTTAAATCCCTAACAATGGCAGACGGATTAATATTAAACCCCAATGACTTGATTAACTCACCAGCATCATTAGTTATTTTTTTCCAATTCATCCAAAATTTATTTGCCCCAAGTTTGTGTAAATAAATATTTTCTGCTACAGATAAATCGTTTACCAATGATAACTCCTGGTACACAACACTAATTCCCAATAATTGGCCTTCATGGGTGTTTTTAGGGTTAATCTCCTCACCATTCAACACCACCTTTCCGCTATCTTTTTGGTGCACGCCACTTAAAATTTTCATAAGTGTTGATTTTCCCGCACCATTCTCACCAATTAAAGCATGTATTTCGCCATGTTTCACCTTTAAATTAACATCTTGAAGCACGGATACAATACCAAAACTTTTTGATATTCCAGTCATTTCAAGCCGGTAGTCACTTTCTGAATTACTCATATCAATATCGTTTTAGAGGTTAAAATAAAGCTTTAGGATTGTAGTATTTAGCTGCGTTTTCCTTAGTAATCAACAATGGTGGGGTATATGATGTTTTAGGAAAATCCCGTTTACCATTAAAATACTGAATAGCATATTTAACTGCATTTTTACCAATTTGCACAGGACTATTCATAGCCGTACCTCCATAAAAATCGGTATCCATAATATATTTAATGGCTTCTTTCTGCCCATCAGCTGCAGCTACAATTAAGATATCATCTGTTTTTCCTGCCTGAGAAATCGCTTTAATAGCACCTAAAACACAAACATCGGCCTCTGCAATTACCACATTAATATCTGGGTGCGCCACCAAAACATCTTCCATGGCTTTTAAACCACCTGCATACGACCATTCGGTGTAAGCTTGGGTTTTAATATCCAAATCTATATAACCCAAAGTTCTTAACTGTTCTTCAGTTATGCCCAGTAACAAACCTTGTTTACGTGTTTTACCCACTGGGTTTCCTGCATTACCACTTAACAAAGCAATATTCATTTTTTTTGATCCAAACTTTTTAGCCAACCACTCGCCTGCAAGTTCTCCATTTGCAAGGTTGTTAGATTGAATTGTTGTAACATAATCTGCAGAAGGATTTATTGAGCTATCAATAATAAAAACTGGTATTCCTGCTTTTGTAGCCGCATTTGTTACACCAACTAAGGCATCCGGATCTTTTGGGTTTAATAGCAGGGCATCCACGCCTTTTGTTATTAAATCTTCAACTGATGCAATTTGTTTGGTAATATCATCCTGACCATCGGCAGACATAAAGATCATCCCATTTTTTTCGGTTGCAGTTTGTATGCTTTGTAATAATGCTTGATAATAAGGAGCATTTAATGAAGGTGTGCTATACCCAATTTTTTTTCCTGTTAAGTCCATTGCACTTTCAACTTTTTCACCAGTATCTTCTGCACTGTTTACATTCGATTGCGTTGAATTCACTTGATCAACACAACTAGACAAGCTAATAATTAAAGCAAATACCAATAAAGGTTTTACAAATTGCTTTAAAACTGAATTTGTTTTTTTAGTTTCCATAATTAGTTTATTGTTAAAGTATTAAATTAAAGTATTCGTTAAAATAAAGCCAAGTCAAGTTGTAATACTGCTATCTCCTTTTCAGGGTTCCACATGGCGGTTACCTCAATCGGCATTTTGTATTTCCCTATGTGAATATTTTTAGTAAGAGACGCCCCAACATTTATTAAATTTCCCGAGCTTTCGGTATAAAACGTTTTATCGGTAGTAAACGACCATGCACCGCCAGCAAAAAGCGACAATTTATAATCATCCTTTTCCCAAACTTTACTTTTTATTTCTAAATAGTGTGTCCACGAATCTGTAAAAGAACCATCAGCCTGCACCTCGTAATCTCCAGATCCACCACCCAAAATAGTTGCCAGATATAATAAAGTGTTATCTGTGACCATATAACCAAAGTTTAAATCTACAAAATTATAGCCTTGTGTTTTATCATAACTCCAATAACGCAACTTATCCCCTCTTTCTTCAACACCTGTATAGTTGTTGTGAGAAACCGCTTCTGCAAAAAACCTATCTGAGAAACGATATACTGTGTAAATCGAAAATTCCTTATAGTTAGCACTTACATAGCTTCCTGTATCTCTGTTAAAAACATCTGTACCTGCAAAACTAGCACCACCCCATACACCAAAAGTAAATTTCTTATTGCGCGAGTTATACTCTAAATTAGTAGCAAAAACAGCTCCTGAATGTACTACAAAACCATGCCATATATGCATATTCTTTAAGTGAACTCCAACATCAAATGCTTTATAATCATCTTTCATCGATCTATCAACTTCAGATAGTTCAGTTTTTTCGTCTTGTGCCGAAAGGTCATTTAAGCTAAACAATAAACACATACAAATTAAGATAAACCGAAATGTTGCATGGTTAAATTTATTTGCTCTTCCATTTTTCCTGAAGTGTAAAAACAATTGAATTGTAATTAATAACTCAGATTGGTGGTGTTTCATTATATAGTTATTTAGTTGCTAATTTTTAAACGTTATTTTTACGCTTATTGTTTTACAAAGATATAACACAAAATAAGTATATAACAATTTTATTAAGATAAATTTCACTAAAACAGCATATTTTTACATAATTATCACATTTTTTACATAACCATTGAATTAAATTAACCAAATTGTATTAAACGTTATTAATACGTTTATTAAATATTATTGTTTTTATTGTTAGGCATTTAGTAAAACCCCTAAAGTGAAAATTAAAGTTGCCATAATCGATTTTATTATAACTAAACAACAAGTAAAGCTGCTTATGAAGAACAACCTTGAATTCAAACTAAACGATTAAAGATCAACTAAGGACCTTTCTATGCAATAAGAAAATTATACCTACCCATAATATTGTATGTGTATCTTTATACTATTATCTTTGCACCTCGATTTTAATTTTATTTAATGATACATATTACATTACCGGATGGCAGTGTGAAAACGTTTGATAAGGGCGTTACACCTATGGATGTTGCGAAGAACATTAGTGAAGGTTTTGCCAGAAACGTGATTTCGGCGAATTTCAATGGTACAACCGTGGAAACCGTGACGCCTTTGACCACCGACGGTTCGTTGGTTTTATTTACCTGGAACAATGATGAGGGCAAAACGGCTTTTTGGCATAGTTCTGCGCATGTTTTGGCCCAAGCTATTCAGGAATTGTATCCGAGTGCGAAACTGACTATTGGCCCTGCGATTGAGAATGGGTTTTATTATGATGTGGATTTTGGCGAACATACAGTTTCCGAAAAGGATTTTAAGGCCATTGAAGATAAAATGCTGGAGATTGCTCGTGGAAAGCATGATTTTAAAATGCGTTCTGCCACTAAAGCGGAAGCATTGTCATTATATAAAGGTAATGCTTTTAAAACGGAACTGATTGAAAACTTGGAAGATGGCACGATTACGTTTTGTGACCATTCCACGTTTACCGATTTGTGTCGTGGTGGCCATATACCGAATACAGGCATCATAAAAGCTGTTAAAGTTTTAAGTGTTGCTGGCGCTTACTGGCGTGGTAATGAAAAGAATCCGCAATTAACCCGT
>TARA_R110002049_G_scaffold308015_1_pt1 | contig 12302 bp, 7 predicted proteins | sample TARA_R110002049 | Tara Oceans TARA_R110002049 (sample SAMEA4396941) | marine metagenome | biome: Polar Biome; feature: [SRF] surface water layer (ENVO:00010504); material: water (ENVO:00002006), including particulate matter (ENVO:01000060) such as... | depth 5 m | reverse complement strand
ACTAGGGGAGGTTCCTAATTGTATTGTTGGGATACTATTTTGTTTTATAATACGTTAGCTTTCTAAATAACATAATTTTTAAAATGATGAAATTTAAATTTTTAGTACTTTTTCTTCTTGCCGGTCTTTTTGTTTCATGTTCTTCGGATAGTGATGATGATAACTCTAAGGAGGATTCGATTGTTGGAATCTGGCAGGCATATGAGTTGAAAGTAAATAATGATACTGCCAGCGATGACGAAAAAAATGCCAGGGATTTATTGAATTTTCTAACCTTAAAGGATTGCTATGTATTGAGTTTTAATTTTAAAGCAGACTTAAGCGTTATCATTGAAAATTCTGTTCAGTATCTTGAAATCGGTTTAAATTCCGAGGGGACTGGTTTTGATATCCCTTGTCCGACAGAAAAGGATACGGAAACCACTGTTTATGTTTATGCTGATGGCAAACTAACTTATACGGATGAAAGTCTAGAGGAGATCTCTGTAGATGTGACCATAGATGGTGATGTAATGACCGTTGATGCCGCTGATCTGGATATACCGAATCTAAATGCGGGCGGTCAGCTTATTTTTAAAAGGAAATAGAATTATAAAAAAGATGCTAAAGGAAAAAGCGGAATGCTATTGGGTTGGTCCCATGGCATTCCGCTTTTTGATGTAAATAATCGGTTTAATGGGCTTCCAGCCAGTTATTTCCAACTCCGATTTCCACATCCAGTGGCACGGATAATTTATAGGCGTTTTCCATCTCCGATTTTATCATTGTCTTTAATTCCTCCAATTCAGGTTTAAAGACATCAAAGACCAATTCATCATGCACTTGTAAAAGCATTTTACTTTTGTAATTGCCTTCTTCGAGCTTATTGTGGATATTGATCATTGCAATTTTTATGATATCCGCGGCACTTCCTTGTATGGGCGCGTTTACTGCATTGCGTTCCGCAGCACCGCGAACTATGGCATTGCTGCCGTTAATGTCCTTAAGGTACCTTCGTCTGCCCAATACTGTCTGGACGTATCCATTTTCTCTAGCGAAATCTATTTGTTCGCTTATGTAATTCCGCAATTTGGGATAGGTCTTATAATAGGTTTCTATAAGTTCTTTGGATTCTGCACGTGACAGGTCTGTCTGATTGCTCAATCCAAATGCGGATACTCCGTATATAATTCCAAAATTCACGGTCTTGGCATTGCTTCGCTGTTCCCTAGTAACCTCTTCCAAAGGAATGTTAAATACTTTGGACGCTGTGGAAGCGTGAATATCCTCACCGTTTTTAAAGGCCTCTATCATGGTTGTCTCCTCGCTTAAGGCAGCAATAATCCGCAATTCGATTTGAGAATAATCCGCCGCCAATAGGATGTAATTTTCGTTTCTTGGAATAAACGCCTTCCTTACCTGTCTTCCTCGTTCCGTACGAATGGGAATGTTCTGAAGGTTGGGGTTGTTACTGCTCAATCTGCCCGTAGCCGCTACCGTTTGCATATAGTCTGTATGTACCCTTCCTGTGCTTTCCTCTATCTGCTCCGGTAGGGCGTCCACATATGTGCTTTTTAATTTGCTGAGGCCACGGAAGTCCAAAACGCTCTGAATAATTTCATGGTCTTTTGCAAGATAGGACAGTACGTCTTCCGCAGTGGAATATTGCCCTGTTTTAGTCTTTTTAGGTTTGTCTACCAACTTGAGTTTATCGAAAAGTATTTCTCCCAATTGTTTTGGTGAGGCTATATTGAATTCTTCCCCGGCCTCCTTATAGATCTTTGATTCCAAATTTTTGATATCGTTGTCCAAATCTTTGGCGAGCGAATTTAAAAATGCCTTGTCCAGATTAATGCCTTCCTGTTCCATATCTGCCAAGACATGCAATAGGGGGATCTCAATTTTGTTAAATAATTCTTCGGTGTTTGCTTCTTTCAATTCGGGCCGAAAGTGTTGGGCCAATTGAAAAGTGATATCGGCATCCTCAACGGCATATTCGGTTTGTTTGTCCAAGGGAACATCCCTCATGGATAATTGGTTTTTTCCTTTTTTGCCAATGAGTTCGGCAATGGAAATAGGGGTGTAATTTAAATAAGTTTCCGCCAACACATCCATATTATGACGCATATCCGGGTTTATGAGATAATGGGCCAACATGGTATCAAAACATTTGCCTTTTACGGATATATCGTATTTGTGGAGTACCTTAATATCATATTTTAAATTCTGCCCAATCTTTTCAATATCCTCCGCTTCAAAAAATGCTCTTAATTGTTCAATAATTTCCTGGGCCTCCTTTCTGTCCTCCGGAAAGGGAACATAGAATCCCTTACCAGCTTCCCAGCTAAACGCAATGCCTACCAGCTCCGCTGTAAGTGGATTTAATCCTGTGGTTTCCGTGTCAAAACATACGGAGGTCTGTTTTGTTAAATTCTGCAAAAAAAGTTTCATGGCCATACCAGGAAGGACACTTTGGTATAAATGCGAAACCTCAGTAATATTTTTTCTGCTGGACACTTCTTTTATAGTGCCCCCTGTGACTTGTCCGTCGCCGCCGAATAAGGAAAATTGACCGCCGCCTGCCTCGGTTGAATTCTTCTTGGAAACATTGCCACTGACCTGTTTTTGATTATCTGTGCTGGCTTCATCCGATTCCTCGGAAAAAAGTTTTAGGAATTGGTCCTTAAGCCTACGGAATTCCAATTCCTCGAAAATCTCCTGAACTTTATCCCCGTCGGGCATGGAAAGTTCATAGTCCTTGGCATTAAAGGTTACGTCACAATCCACAAATATGGTAGCCAATTTTTTGGACAGGATTCCAAGTTCCGCATTTTCTTGGATTTTCTCCTTCATTTTGCCTTTCAATTTATCCGTATTGGCAAGCAAATTTTCCATGGAACCAAATTCCTCGATGAATTTTTTGGCAGTTTTATCGCCAACACCAGGTAATCCTGGTATGTTGTCGCTGGCATCGCCCATCATACCCAGATAATCTATGACTTGTTCCGGTCGTTCAACACCAAAACGTTTTTGGACTTCGGGAATACCCCATATTTCAATACCGTTGCCCATTCTTGCCGGGCGGTACATAAATATATTCTCGGATACCAACTGTCCAAAATCTTTGTCTGGGGTAACCATGAATACCTTGTAGTCCTCCTTCTCGGCCTGCTTGGCCAAGGTGCCTATTATATCATCAGCTTCCATTCCCGCCAATTCAACTACAGGGATGTGCATGGCTTTTAATATATTTTGGATGTAGGGAACCGCTATTTTAATGGCATCTGGAGTGGCATCCCTATTGGCTTTGTATTCCGCAAACATTTCTGTACGATCTACACTTCCGCCTTTGTCAAAGCAAACGGCCAAATGATCTGGTTTTTCCCGCCTTATTACGTCCAACAAGGAATTCATAAATCCCATAATGGCAGAAGTATCCATTCCCTTAGAGTTTATTCTTGGGTTTTTGATAAGTGCGTAGTAGCCCCTAAAAATTAGAGCGTATGCGTCAAGTAAGAAAAGTCTTTTTTGTTCTGCCATTATTTTTAATTCTAAATTTAAGATTTGGAGGTTATGAAATTGATTATTAGGATTTTAAAAAAGTCTCCGTAACATTGTTGCTTTGCCCTGCCTCTGTAAAGCTGCTATAGCTAAATCCTGGATGTATGCAATATCCCCCAGTTTCTCCATTTTTATTGATGGCAATAAAGCCAATTTGAAAATCCCTCCTGTCCTTGTTCTTTTCCATAATCCTTCTTACACCTTCCTCGCAGGCTTCCTGTGGAGATTTCCCCTGGCGCATTAGTTCAACGATCAGGAAACTGCCTACCGTTCGCACAACTTCTTCCCCAACTCCTGTTGCCGTTGCTCCACCAACCGTGTTATCTACAAATAATCCTGCGCCAATAATGGGGGAGTCCCCAACCCGTCCGGCCATTTTATAGCCCATTCCACTTGTAGTGCAGGCTCCTGCGATATCACCATTTTTATCAATGGCCAGCATACCTATAGTGTCGTGGTTTTCTATATTGATAATGGTTTCGTATTTAGATTTCTTTTTCCATTCCAACCAATCTTTTTTAGCTTTTTCGGTCAGCAGGTTGGTTTTTGGAAATCCTTTTTCGTAGGCAAACTGTTCCGCTCCTTTTCCGGCCAACATTACATGGGGCGTATCTTCCATTACCTTTCTTGCAACAGAAATAGGATGGGCTATATTTTCCATGCAAAGCACTGCCCCACAGTTTCCGTCTTTGTCCATAATACAGGCGTCCAAGGTAACATGGCCATCCCTATCAGGTCTACCTCCGTTACCAACGGTTTCATTGCTAAGATCTGCTTCCTCAACCATTACGCCCTGCTCTACTGCGTCCAAGGACGAACCTCCTTTTTCGAGTACTTCCCATGCTTTGGCTGTGGCATTCTTAAAATTCCAAGTGCAGATGACAATAGGTTTTACAATTACCGGGGCGTTTACAATTGGTGGTAGTTCTTTTTTTGTTTCTTGGCATGATGCAAAAAGTGGTGCTGAAATTATTCCAGCGGTACTTAGGGTAGAATTTTTAAGGAAATTTCTTCTTTTCATAAGATTGTGTTACTTAATTTTAAGGTCCTAAATATAAGAAATATGATTGTAGAAGTATGCGCCAATTCTTTAGAATCTGCGGTTAATGGCCAAAAAGCTGGTGCTGACCGAATTGAATTATGTACGGAGTTAGCAGGAGGGGGGACAACTCCTTCTTTTGGGTTGTTGAAATTGATAAAGGAATATGTTTCTATTCCTGTAAATGTATTGATTAGGCCTAGAAGTGGCGATTTTACCTATTCCGATCTAGAGTTTGAGATAATGAAGAAAGATATTGCACTGTGCAAAGAACTGGGTTTTAACGGGATTGTTTCAGGAGTGTTGAACAAGGACTTTACTTTGGATGTTGAAAGAACCAAAGAATTGATCATATTATCCAAGCCGATGCAATTTACCTTCCATAGGGCATTTGATTGGGTAAATGATCCTTTGGCAACGTTACAGCAATTGGAGGAACTGGAAGTGGATACCATTTTGAGCTCTGGACAACAAAATTCTTCAGTCGCTGGAATCGACCTATTGTCAAAGCTGCAGAAAAAATCCAAGAGAACTGTTATAATGCCGGGAGGTGGTGTACTGGATACAAATGTGTTGGAGTTTAAGAAGATAGGTTTTGGAGCAATACATTTGACCGGTTTAAAATTTCATAAGACTCTTGATCGTACACCTGTTGTTCCAATGAGTTCCCCTAACTTTCTTAGGGACGATGAACTAGGCATAAGTAATTTGGATACGCTAAAAGGGGTGGTCCGTCTAGTTAAAGAAAAGTGAAATGGGGCCTAATGGGTTTGAAACCAATATCTTTACTAAAAAAATAAGGGATGCTTCGTTGGATTGTTTTCATTGTCATTTATATCATACTTGGGATTTATGCATTACAGGCATTAAAGGCGGTAACCCGTTACCCTTGGGTCTATTATGCCTATATGGCCTTATCCCTTTTTGTGTTGGGAAATTTTATTTATCAATTTACCATGGGCGATGCCCCTGGCAGGGTGTTGAGTGTTCCAAAAAGTTACGCTTTTGGACTTTTGTTGGCTTTGCTTACTTTTAAGTTGATTACCATTGTATTTTTATTCTCGGAGGATATTTTTAGAATTCTTACCGCTGGTTATCACAAGATATTTGGGGGTACAAAAGAATTCAGCCTGCCGCAACGCAGGCGATTTTTAAGTGTCCTGGCCATGGGTATTGCTGCTTTGCCATTCTCTGCATTGTTATACGGTATGGTGAAGGGGAAGTATAATTTTAAAGTGCTTAAATATAATTTGGAATTTGATGATTTGCCCAATAGCTTCGATGGGTATCAAATTACACAAATTTCAGATGTTCACAGTGGCAGTTTTGATAACAGGGAGAAAATTGAATACGCAATAGATTTGATCAATAAGCAAAAGAGTGATGTATTGCTTTTTACCGGGGACATGGTCAATAATATGGCAGAGGAAATGTTGCCATGGAAAGGCCTGTTTTCAACATTAAGCGCCAAGGACGGTAAATTTTCAGTTTTAGGGAATCACGATTATGGGGATTATGTGGAATGGGAGACGGAAGAAGCTAAACGGAACAATTTGATCGACTTAAAAAATTTACAAAAGGAGATGGGCTTTGACCTTTTGCTCAATGACAGTAGGTATTTGCAGAAAGGAGGGGATAGAATTGCCTTGATCGGAGTTGAAAATTGGGGAAGGGGAGGTTTTAAAAAAGCTGGTGACCTTAAAAAGGCCGTTTCCAAAATTAATAAGGACGACTTTAAAATTTTAATGAGCCATGATCCCTCCCACTGGGAGGATGAAGTCTTAAAGGATGACTACCACTATCATTTAACGTTAAGCGGTCATACCCATGGGATGCAATTTGGGATAGAAATTCCTGGATGGATCAAATGGAGTCCGGCAAAATGGAGGTATAAGTATTGGGCAGGGGTTTACGAAGAATTGGGTCAGATGATCAATGTAAATCGCGGATTCGGCTTTTTGGGATATCCTGGAAGGGTAGGGATTTGGCCGGAAATTACGGTAATAACCTTAAAAAAGAGGTCTTTAACGTGATTTTAACAGCTACCTTCCCTACAAAAATGATAGCACTAGTTGTATTTTAACATTTTTTCTTATTTTTGATTTATAACCCAACGTATAGTATATGTCTAAATTTGGTGAATTAATTGATATAAATGTTCCCGTGCTATTGGATTTTTACGCGGAGTGGAACGAACAGTCAACAGCCATGCATCCTGTACTACGGGATGTAGCCGCCGCTTTGGGCGATAAGGGTAAAGTTATTAAGATCGATGTGGATAAGAATAAGGAACTTTCCCAGGCCTTAAGAGTAAAGGGTCTTCCTACCTTGATGATTTACAAGAAAGGTGAAATGGTATGGAGACAGAGTGGGGAACAGGATGCAAATACCCTTATTGGAATACTTAACGAATATCTATAGCTAAATAAAAGCGCATAAAAAAACCGAGACATTTGTCTCGGTTTTTTTATATCCTCTTTATTCAGGGATTACAATGCTGTCCAATTCTTGATCTGGTATGATTTCCATGATAGTAGAGTCCATCAAATCTGGATCAGAGGACGGGGCCTGTATTTTCTCCATGGGGTCGTTTTGGTAAAATCGTTCAAACTTTGCAATATATTCATTAAATACAAGGGTCTCTTTTTCCGCAGTATCCTTGTCCTGATTGGTAATCAATATATCGATATTTCTGCTGTAGGCCTCTAGGTCGGGAATAATTTCGTCTAGGAACATTCGCTGTTCTTCAAAAGGTAAATTTGCGTAATAATCCAATCTTTCCTGATAAATATTTTTAAGCTTTTGAAAAAGCTTTCTAGCCTTTTCCGTTTCTCCTACTTTAAAATATCCGTCTACAAACGGCTCAACAAATGCGTAATAGCCGAAATTATCCACGGGCATATTTTCTATGGCTATGTTGATGACATCTTTCGCTTTTTCTATTTTGTTTTCGTTGATCAAAGTTTCGGTAAGTCGGGCCAAATTACCTCTGAACGTCAGTGCTTGTATACGGGTCTGGGGGTCGTGATAAATAGCTGGACTTCCTGCATTGCCCCAATCCCATTTTTTAACGATGTCGTACATAAGGTCCCCATCCACTCTGCCCATTTCGTACGAGCTTCTGTTTGTTGTTTTAATGGGTACCAGTTTGTATACTAGGCCATCCAATTGAAGGTAGTCCTTCATCCAAATATACTCCGCGGGGTCAAAACTTCCACCAGAGAAATAAATGGGACGTTTCCAGTCGTTGTTGGCAATAATATCCAACATTAGGATGCGGTTTTTGGGGAGGGCACTTCTCGGAAGGTCTATGTCAATGTAGTCAACAATTGATGTTGAGTCCTTTGCTTTTACCAAGCCGCTCTCCAATACATTTTTCTTGTTTACAGGCACCCTAATTTTATTTGTAGGGTAGAAAATTACATCCAAGTTGCTCTCGGAGTACTGACTTAAATCTGCGCCCTTCTTTTGTAGGATACTCCTAAATTTGGTTTGGTCTTTGTCACTGCCAACCCAGTTCATAAAGTCTTTTATGTCCCATCTGCTTTCTGTAAGCTCGTTAAAGTAAATGGCATCCCTAGAGCCCCATTTGTATTCATTATGGGTTAGTTGGGAGGGGATTGCCTCGCTTTCATAGGCCTTCTTTTTCATTTGGTCTATATACCAATCAGTGGCAAAAAGGCTGGTGTTCACCACGCGTACATCAGTGCGGAATCCTTCAATTTCCTGGGCATACCACAAGGGGAAAGTATCATTATCCCCAATGGTGAATAGAATGGCTCCTGCGTCTTCTTTGGTAGATTGTAAGTATGCTTTTGCTGTGGATTGGGTGGTAAACCTATTAGATCTGTCATGATCGTCCCAATTTTGAAAAGCCATAACTCCTGGCACGGCCAAAAGACATAAAATGGTGATTCCCGGAGCCAAAATTTTAGGACTCAATAATTTTTGGAATTCATCAAAAAGGCCGTACACACCCAAGCCTATCCAGATGCCAAAAACATAAAAGGAGCCCACCAGGGAATAATCCCGCTCCCTCGGCTGAAATATGGCTGGATTGGTATAAAACTGAATGGCAATACCCGTGAACATAAAGAATACGAACAATGCCCAAAATTGTTTTGGATTTTTGCTTATTTGGAAAATAAGGCCAATGATGCCCAATAGTAATGGCAGAAAGAAATAGGTGTTCCTTCCCTTATTGTTCTTAATGTCGCTAGGGAGGTTTTCCTGACTGCCTAGACGGGCATTATCAACAAAGTTGATACCGCTCAGCCAGTTTCCGTGGTTGTCATATCTCCCTTGTATATCATCTTGCTTGCCTACAAAATTCCACATAAAATAACGCCAATACATATAACCGAATTGAAATTCGAACATGTATTTGATATTTTGCATAACTGTTGGCGGTTCTACATCAATATATTCTCCAAATTCCCTTAGGAACTTCATATATTGCGAGGTGTCTATTTCTCCTCGGGCATAACCGTCCTTAAATTGGTTTACGGCATCTCTTAATTCGTTATTTCCAAGATAATCCGATTTGATCTTAAAGGTCAGCGGATCAAAATACTTCATATAGTTCTCGGCATTCTGTTCGCTCCACATACGGGGGAGAAGTCCAACGTGTTTGGAATTTGGACCTTGAAGGGCGTCTTTAAAATTATTGACTATAATATATTTTCCAGCCTTTAAATCTTTTTCGTATTTAGGTTTCTCGTCTTTTTCATCTCCTGCAGGAGCAAAAGTGTCCGAGTAGTATGCCCCGTAGACCGGACTGTCTACTCCAGGGTATTGTTCCCTGTTGTAATAAGCCAATAGGGATCTGGCATCGGAAGGATCATTTTCGTTGATTACCACATTGGCATTTGCCCTAATGGGTAACATTAGCCAAGAAGAGAACCCTAAAAACAGGAACATTAAACAGAGTACAATAGTATTGGCCGTAGTGTAGTTGTTTTTACGGGTATAGCGTAACCCCCAGTAGAAGACGGCAATAAAAATGAGTCCCATTATTATGGTGCCCGAATTGAATGGTAGTCCAATAGTGTTTATAAAAAACACTTCGCTCCAGCCAAAAACTTTTAACACGTAGGTAAGTGAAAACTTATATACCAACATTAGTATGGCTACTACAATAATATTGGCCAAAAGGAAATTCTTTACTGTGGTATTTTTATAGGTATTAAAATAGTATAACAAACCAATGGTAGGAATAGCCAGGAAGCCCATAAATTGAATTCCAAATGTAAGTCCAACCACATAGGAGATAAGAATGATCCATTTGTTGCCTCTCGGATTTTCCAGGTCGTCCACCCATTTTAAACCAAGCCATAATAGTAATGACATTATTAAACTTGCCATGGCATAGACTTCGGTTTCAGTGGCATTGAACCAAAAGCTATCTGTAAAGGTAAAGGCCAGTGACCCCACTATACCACTTCCTAAAATCGCCAAAGCTTTGCTGTTGGTGATAACTTCTTCTTTGGATATAAGTTTTCTGGTAAGGTTGGTAATGGTCCAAAACATGAAAAGTATGGTGAAAGCGCTTGAAACCCCGGAAACGAGGTTAACCATTTTTGCAACCTGTGTAGGTTCCAAGGCGAACATCGCCATAAATGCCCCGATCATTTGTAGTAAAGGTGCTCCTGGAGGGTGTCCTACCTGTAGTTTGGCAGCTGTTGAGATATATTCGCCAGCATCCCAAAAACTACTAGTGGGTTCTACGGTTATTCCATAAGTTATTAGCGCTATAAAAAAAACAAACCATCCAGTGATGGTGTCCCATTTCTTGAAATTTTTTGAAAACATGCGGTTTGTCGTTTATCCGAAGGGCGAATTTACTAATTTAATAATATAATAGGATATATATTTCATAAACCTTTAACATGATTAGTAGCTCAAAGTATCCTTACTTGGTAGCCTGTTGGGGAGGTACTTTAGGCGTGCTTTATATTTTGGCAATAATAAGAGTATGGCTGAACCCCCTTTGTTAAAAGGCTGTGGAAGATTATTTCACTATTTTTTTTGGAATATGGTTCAAAAATATTTGTGCATATAAAACTTTGTTCTAAATTTGCACGCTCAAACGAGGTAGTGGCCTATGGTGTAATTGGTAACACAGCTGGTTTTGGTCCAGTCGTTCTAGGTTCGAGTCCTAGTAGGCCAACTTGTTAATCCCCTGATTTTACTGAAATCAGGGGATTTTTTATTTTCGTGTACTACATAATTGATTTTTTAAGGCACTTCCCATATTTTTTCTTTACTTGTACTTTTTGCCACCATTAAATCGAAATGGAAATATGTGTTTTTAGAAAATGTTGGTGCCAGCATCATTTTATGTTGAAAATATGGACGTTTTATTATAAAGGAGTTTGTATATAATGTTCATAGATTCATTCCTAAATATTAATAGATGTCCCAATGTTAAACATAATTGTTGCCAGAAAAATCAACCATAAAAAATATTGACCAATACTATGATGAATTATTACAATTTTTCAAAACTTAACTTTTTAGTATTCGCAGTTGTAATTTGTTTTTCCACAACAAATGCACTTGCTCAGAAATACCAAACAGAACGGCCCATCAGTGAAAGTAAATCTCCTACGGATTTTAATCATGAATTTGAAAAGGTCAAATCTAGGGTGAGCTATGTCCCAGGGATTAAGGCTATCAGAGGAGAAACCCATGTTATTGTCCCTGAACAAGAATTTTTCTGTCCTGCAGGCAGTGTTTTTAAATATAACAATGGAGATATTCAGGTATATAACAGGCGTTCATTTAATGGTGGCAAGACATGGACCAAGGTAGCTGACATTCTGGAAAATTCTACCTACCAATTTCCTGAGCCAGATGGAGAAGTGGTCATGTTTCAATCGGATAATGCCGCGGGGGGTTCGACCAGCGCAGGAAGGCCCGAAATTTCTTTACAAGGAACTGATGAGGAAGGTGTTTTCGAGGCTAAATTTTTTCGCTCAAAAGATAATGGGCTAAGTAGGGTAAGCGATCCTGCTCGAATTTATCTACCTGAAAAATTTAAGGATTGGTCCGGCGTTTTATGTAGGAATATTGTTGGACTTGTTGATGGCAGTCTGCTGATGAGTATGTATCTCAGAAGTAGGGACAAGAAGTCTATTGAGAATAAATTTCGTGACATTGTTCTAAAATCCTCAGATAGAGGTAAGACGTGGCATTATTTATCAACGGTAGCCTTTGATATGTCAGAAGATAACAGGGGCGAAGGTTTTAACGAGGCATCATTGTTGGTTCTTCCCGATGGAAAAATTAATTGCTACATGAGATCGGGTGCCAGTTACCAAGCCTCCTTAGGTAGTTTTAATAACAACGATTGGGATAATAAAATGCCTTTCAGTTTTGGACAACAAACACCTATTTACAAGACTGTTTCCGTTGATGGTGGAAAAAACTGGAGTATCCCAGATCCCATAACCTCCCATGGTGTTTGGCCAGATGCCACTCTGATGGAAAATGGGATTACCGCCTTGACTTATGGGCGGCCTGGGAATTGGATTATGTTTAACGAAGGAGGGAGCGATAATTGGGGTCCGATTATACCGTTTTACAACGACCTTTATCCTCCAGATTGCGGTAATTATGTGTCGGTTGCAGAAGTAACTCCAGATATTTTGCTGGTGGTTTATTCGCGCACCAATCCAAACGATCATTGGAAAAGTGAACTAGTGGGCACTTACTTTAATGT
>TARA_R110002049_G_scaffold82223_2_pt1 | contig 12303 bp, 12 predicted proteins | sample TARA_R110002049 | Tara Oceans TARA_R110002049 (sample SAMEA4396941) | marine metagenome | biome: Polar Biome; feature: [SRF] surface water layer (ENVO:00010504); material: water (ENVO:00002006), including particulate matter (ENVO:01000060) such as... | depth 5 m | reverse complement strand
CTGCAACGGTTTTTAAATCTCGGTCATTTACAGCTGATAAAATGGGTTTATAAGCGCCTAACAAAACTAAGATAAAAGCTCCTGAAATTCCGGGTAAAATCATAGCACAAATTGCTATTGCACCTGCTAAAAACATAAATAAGAGAGAAGAATTATCTGTAACCAAAGGGTTTAATGTTGTTACATAATAGGCTACAAAAGCACCTACAATCAAAATTAGATAAGTAACAAAATTCCATTTAGCAATTTGCTTTCCAATATAAATTATACTTGCTAAAACTAATCCGAAGAAAAAAGACCAAAGCAACACTGGTTCATTTTCTAACAACCATTTAATGGTTTTTGCCAGAGAAATTATACTAATAAATATTCCTATAAAAAGTGATAATAAGAAAGAACCATTTACTTGTTTCCAAGCTGCTTTAATTCCTTCAGATTTTAAAGTTTTAAGTAATTTTAAATTCACGTTTGCTATAGAACTTAAAAGTTCTTCATAGATTCCAGAAATAAACGCAATTGTACCTCCAGAAACTCCAGGTACAACATCTGCTGCTCCCATTGCCATTCCTTTAAGACCAATTACCATATAATCTTTTAAATTTCTTCCCATTATATTTTCTTATTTTTGTAAAAAACGAAGATAATAGAATTTGAAGAAAAAATAGAATCGTTTTTTCTATTTGTCTCTTTATATTGATAATACAAGAAATGCCCAAAAAAGGAAAAGCAAAAAATACGCTAAACAAAGCGAAACATACCAAATTAATGAATAGAAAAATTAATAAGGTAAAGCTAGAAAAACAACTGAATAAAGAACGTTTAAAAGCGATTATTAAAAAAGTAAACGAAGAGAAAGCAAATGACCAATAAACTTAGATACTTTTTTGGTACCATTGTATCTATTCCTCTTTTACCTTTTTTATATTTTCAAGGAAAAAATATTAGAAAAAAAACACCTAAACTTCCAGAAGCAAAAGAACCCAAAGGATTGGTAAATGGTAATTTTAATAAAACTTTAAATATACTTTCTATTGGAGAAAGCACCATTGCTGGTGTTGGTGTAGATTATCATAAAAACGGATTTACAGGCGCTTTAGCAAACACACTTTCTTCAGAATTAAAAGCAAACATAAACTGGCGTGTTTATGCACGAAGTGGCTATACAGTTGCTAAGGTTTCTGAAAAAATTGTTTCTAAAATTGAAGAAACTAAAACAGATTTTATAGTTATAGGAATGGGAGGAAATGATGCTTTTACGCTAAATTCTCCTAAAAAATGGCGTAAAAATATAGAAAACCTCATTTCTTTATTACAAAATAAATTTCCTGAAATACCAATCTTTTTCACTAGTATGCCTCCTATTAAAGAATTTCCGGCTTTTACAAAACCTATAAAATTTGTAATTGGTAATTTGGTTGAAATTTTAGGTGAAAATCTTTATAATTTAATAAAAAATAAAAGAAACGTTTATTATTACCATGAAATTATCACTTTAAAAAAATGGAGTGAAAAGCATAATTTACCTAATAATAATTCTAAAATTTATTTTAGCGATGGTGTTCATCCGTCTGAATTAACATATAAAGTTTGGGGTAAAGAAATGGGAGAATTTATTGTATCTAAAATTTAGTAAACTCATATTTTTTAATAATGAAGAAGAAAATAATTATTATTGGCGCTGGAATTTCTGGAATTTATTTAGCCTATAAATTGAAAAAAGAAGGATTTTCTGTGCTTATTTTAGAAGCTAATAATAGAATTGGTGGTAGAATTTTTACCAAAAAAATAGAAGAAACTAAAGTTGAACTTGGCGCAACTTGGCTTTGGAGGTATAATGAAGAATTATTACATGTTTGTAGAGAATTAAAAGTTTCTTTATTTGAGCAAAATATGAATGGGGACGCTTTGTTTGAGGCAGCGTCAAATAATTTACCTCAGCGTTTTCAGGTTCCAAAAAACCAAGAAATAAGTTACAGAATTGTTGGAGGCACATCTACAATATTAGAAAAATTACATCAAAATTTATCTAATGATGAATTACAATTAAATCAAAAAACAACTAGAATTGAAGAATCTAATAATTCTGTAAAAGTAATTACAGAAAATACAGAATTTACTGCAGATTATGTAATTTCTACTGTTCCGCCACAATTATTGGTTAATTCTGTAATATTTAAACCTGAATTAAATTCTAAACTTATTAAAATTGCAAACAACACACATACTTGGATGAAAGATTCTATTAAATTTGCAATTGTTTATAAAACTCCTTTCTGGAAAGATTTAGGTTTATCTGGAGTTGGTTTTAGTAATATTGGTCCGTTTACAGAAATGTATGATCACACAAATTTTGAAAAAAACAAATTTGCTTTAATGGGATTTTTAAATGGTGCTTTAAAAAATGAATCTAAAGAAATTAGAGAAGAAAAAATAAAAGCGCAACTCTTTAAATTCTTTGGAAAAAACGGATTAGATTATCTTTCTTATGAAGATAAAGTTTGGAATAAAGAAGACTTATTAAACTTCGAAAACGATAATTTTATCAACCCACATTTTAATAATGGGCATTCTGTATATCAACAAGAATTCTTAAATGGTAAATTAATAATTGCAGGTTCTGAAACCTCAACAAGTTATGGTGGTTATATGGAAGGTGGGATTTTTAGAGGAAATGAGATTACAAAAAATCTAAAAGAAAAGTTTCTTTAAACAAAAAACCTTAAGCTTTCGCCTAAGGTTTTTATTATAAAATAACAATTATTTTATTTATCAATAGATCCTAAAACACGTTTCATAAACGTATTTAAAGCTTCTTTTTTTGGTGCGCCATCTTTTACCATTTTATCTACTTCTATAGCACCATACATATTAGAAATTAGTTCGCCAATAACATCTAATTCTTCATCTTTTAAAGAAGGAACTTCTGTTAAAGCCTCTAATGTTTCTATAGTTTCTAATAGATAATCTTGGTCGTTTTCTTCGATAAAATTAGTAAGGTGTTTAATTACAGGTAACTTCATAATTAAATAACTTCGTTTACTAATTCTTTTAAAACATCAAACTTATTTGTTTGTGTTTGATTTTTAAAACTTCCACCTTCAAAAGTTGCAAACGTAGGTAAGTTACTTACATCTGCTAATTTTCTACTTTCTGGAAATTTCTCTGAATCTACAATTACAAAAGCTATGTTTTCATTTTCTGAAGCTAACTTTTTAAATTTTGGTTTCATAATTCTACAATTTCCACACCAAGTAGCAGAGTATTGCACAATTACTTTATCATTTCCGTTTACAATTTCTTGTAAATTATCTTCTGTTAATTCTTGTAACATAATTTTTGTTTTTATAAAAAAAAGGTAATTCGTATTATAATCCCCCAACTAAAACACGAATTAGAATCCTTTTTTATTTTTTTAGTTAGATGCTAAATATGCTGCAGTTCCTTTTGCATTAGGTGCCATTGCTTCTTTACCTTCTTCCCAGTTTGCAGGACAAACTTCTCCGTTAGTTTGCACGTGTGCATAAGCATCAATTAAACGTAAAAATTCATTTACATTTCTACCAACTGGCATATGGTTAATTCCTTCATGAAAAACAGTTCCTTCTTCATCAATTAAATAAGTAGCTCTATAAGTTACATTATCTCCTTCTACTTGAATTGTCTGTGTAGCTTCATCAAAAGTCTCGTTAGTAATATCTAAAATACCTAAAATAGAAGATAAGTTTCTGTTACTATCAGCTAAAATTGGGTAAGTAACACCTTCAATACCACCATTATCTTTAGAAGTGCTTAACCAAGCAAAATGAACTTCTGGAGTATCACAAGAAGCACCAATTACTATTGTATTTCTTTTTTCAAACTCTGCTAATGCAGCTTGAAAAGCGTGTAATTCTGTAGGACATACAAACGTAAAATCTTTAGGATACCAGAACAACAACACTTTCTTTTTGTTGTTTACTGCTTCCTCCAATACATTTAATTTAAACGTATCTCCCATTTCATTCATTGCATCTACGTTTAAATCTGGAAATTTTTTACCTACTGCTGTTGCCATTTTTTTAATATTTTAATTATTTATTAGTATTCGTTTTTTAACGCTTACAAAGGTATATAGGAAAGCAAAAAAAAAGTAATTATTTTAATGATAACTTTTTATATTACAATCAATTTTACTTATAGCTTTTTATTAATTAAATAGATTTACACTATTCTAATTTTATATTTAAAAAATTTTGTAATTTTAAAAAAGCATAATTATAGTTTTTAATTATGTTATAATAAAAACTATAGATAAAAATTATTAAACAAATTCTTGTAGGTTTGCATCGTAAAGAATAAAATTATTTAATCATGGAAAAAAATAACGACATAAGTAAGTGCCCTTTTTTTAGCGGTACAATAAAAGAAACATCTGGTGGTGGTGTTAAAAATAGAGATTGGTGGCCAAATGAATTAAAACTAAATATATTACGTCAAAATGCAATAAAATCTAACCCAATGGGAGAAGATTTTAATTATGCCGATGCTTTTAATAGTTTAGATTTTGCATCTTTGAAGCAAGAGGTAATAGATTTAATGACAGACTCACAAGATTGGTGGCCTGCAGATTATGGACATTATGGTGGATTAATGATTCGTATGGCTTGGCATAGCGCAGGAACTTACAGAGTTGGAGATGGACGTGGTGGAGCTGGTGCAGGAAACCAACGTTTTGCACCTATTAATAGCTGGCCAGATAATGGTAATTTAGACAAAGCACGTTTATTATTATGGCCAATTAAACAAAAATATGGAAACAAAATTTCTTGGGCAGATTTAATGATTCTTGCAGGAAATTGTGCTTTAGAGTCTATGGGATTCCCAACTTTTGGTTATGCAGGTGGACGTGAAGATGTTTGGGAACCTGAACAAGATATTTATTGGGGAAGCGAAACTGAATGGGGAGCAAATGAAAGTCGATATAAAGAAGGGGATTTAGAAGACCCATTGGCTGCTGTTATGATGGGATGGATCTATGTAAATCCTGAAGGACCAAATGGTAAGCCAGATCCTATAGGTTCTGCACATGATGTAAGAGAAACCTTTGGTAGAATGGCTATGGATGATGAAGAAACTGTAGCTCTTGTTGCTGGTGGACATACTTTTGGTAAAGCACATGGTGCTGCAGATCCTAATAAATATGTAGGAAAAGAACCTCATGGAGCATCTATTGAAGAAATGAGTACTGGTTGGAAAAATAGTTTTGGAACTGGAGTTTTAGATGATACAATTACCAGTGGTATAGAAGGTGCATGGACACCAAACCCAATACAATGGGATGCTGATTATTTTGATGTTTTATTAAATTATGATTGGGAATTAACTAAAAGTCCTGCAGGAGCACACCAATGGAAACCTACTGCTGCATCTAATGCAAAAAGAGCTCCAATGGCTGGAGATGCAAGTAAAAGACAAGATTTAATGATGACAACTGCAGATATTGCTCTAAAAGTAGATCCTGCATATTTAGAAATCTCTAAACGTTTTCATAAAGATCATAAAGCATTTGAAGATGCCTTTGCACGTGCTTGGTATAAATTAACTCACAGAGATATGGGACCAGTTTCTCGTTATTTAGGACCAGAAGTCCCTAAAGAAGAATTACTTTGGCAAGACCCAATCCCTTCTGTAGATTATACTCTAAGTGAAGCAGATATTTCTACTCTTAAAACAATGATTTTAGATTCTAATTTATCAATATCGCAACTAGTAACTACAGCTTGGGCTTCTGCTTCTACTTTTAGAGGATCAGACAAAAGAGGGGGAGCTAATGGAGCACGTTTACGCTTAGAACCACAAAGAAGTTGGGAAGTTAATAACCCAGAAGAATTAAATAAAGTTTTAACCATCTTAGAAGGAATTCAAAATAATTTCAAAGGAGATGTTTCTATGGCAGATTTAATTGTTTTAGCAGGAAACGTTGGTGTTGAAAAAGGTGTTAAAAATGCTGGGTATAACTTAAAAGTTGACTTTACTCAGGGAAGAGGAGATGCTACACAAGAACAAACAGATGTTGAAGGTTTTGGATATTTAGAACCTTTAGCAGATGGTTTTAGAAATTATATTAAATCTGAATTAAAAATTGCTGCAGAAGATTTATTAGTAGATAAAGCTAATTTATTAACGCTTTCTGTACCAGAAATGACTGTTTTAGTTGGTGGTTTACGTGTTTTAGGAGCTAATTACGATGGCTCTAAACACGGAGTTTTTACAGAAAATGAAGGTAATTTATCTAATGATTTTTTCAAAAACATATTAGACTTTACGTATACTTGGAAAGCAGCAAATTCTGAAGAAAAAGAATTTATTGGAAGAAATAGAAAAACAAATGCTATGAAATTCTCAGGTACTCGTGCTGATTTAATTTTTGGTTCAAATACTGAATTAAGAGCTATTGCAGAGGTTTATGGAGCGAACGATGGAGAAGAGCGTTTTGTAAAAGATTTTATTGCTGCTTGGACTAAAGTGATGAATCTTGATAGGTTTGATATCTAAAACTCAAGAATAATTATAAACAATAAAAAAGGGAATCAAAATATTTTGATTCCCTTTTTTAATACTATTATTTAGAAATTATTTACTTGCAAAAAGTTTTATGTCATTTGCAGATACTTCTTTTTCCCCTAAGATAATTAGCCTTTCTACAACATTACGCAATTCACGAATGTTACCAGTCCAATCATATTCTTGTAATAATTTAATTGCTGCAGAAGAAAATACTTTTTCTGGTGTTCCTTGTTCTACAGATATTTTATTTGCGAAAAAACTGACTAACAAAGGTATGTCATCTCTTCTATCATTTAATGCAGGAACTTTAATTAGAATAACCGCTAACCTATGATATAAATCTTCTCTAAAACGTCCTTCAGAAATTTCTTTCTTTAAGTCTTTATTTGTTGCAGCAACAATTCTAACATTTACTTTAATATCTCTATCTGAACCTACACGCTGAATTTTATTTTCTTGTAAAGCACGTAAAACTTTTGCTTGTGCAGAAAGACTCATATCACCAATTTCATCAAGAAAAATAGTTCCACCATTTGCTGCTTCAAACTTACCTGCTCTATCTTTGTTTGCACCAGTAAAAGATCCTTTTACATGCCCAAACAATTCACTTTCTATTAATTCAGATGGAATTGCAGCACAATTTACTTCAATCATAGGAGCTTTTACTCTATCAGATTTTTCGTGTAACCAATGAGCAACTAATTCCTTTCCTGTTCCATTAGGTCCAGTAATTAAAACTCTTGCATCTGTTGCAGCAACTTTTTCTATAATTTCTTTAATGTGAGAAATTTCAGCACTTTCACCAATCATTTGGTAGCTTTTACTTACTTTTTTCTTCAATCTTTTATTCTCTACAGTTAAAACTTTTTTATCTAAAGCATTTCTTACTGTATTTAAGAGTCTATTTAAATCTGGCGGCTTAGATATATAATCAAATGCACCTAAACGCATTGTATTTACTGCTGTATCTAGATCTCCATGACCAGAAATCATAACAATTGGTATTTCTGGTTTTATTTTTTTGGCTTTCTCCAATACCTCAACACCATCCATTTTAGGCATTTTAATATCACATAAAACCAGATCGTAATCGTTGTTTTTTATCATTTCAATTCCTAACAAACCATCTTCTGCTTCTTCAACATTATATGCTTCGTTTTCTTCTGAAATAATTTTCTTTAAAACTCTTCTAATTGCAGCTTCGTCTTCAATAATTAATATTTTACTCATCTTTTTCTTTTCAAAGTTTTATATTCTATTCTACTTTTACCTTATCACTAAAAACGTGTACATCTCTTTGTGGAAAAGGAATTGTAACATTATTTTCTCTAAATGCCTTATCTATTAAAAAACGCAAATCGCTCTGCACAAATCTAGTTTCGAAACTATCATTTAAAGAAAAAACTAATTTAAAATTTAAAGAACTATCTGCAAAATCTGTAAATAATACTTTTGGTGCAGGAATTTTTAAAATCTTATCATGCTTTTTAGCTACTTCTAATAAGAGTTGTTTTACCAACTCAACATCACTACCATAAGCAACACCAATTGCTACAGATTCTCTAGTTTCTGTTCCGTTTTCTGTCCAATTAAACAAAATGTTTGTTAAATATAAATGATTGGGAATTACCAACACTTTATTATCTGTTGTAACTGCTCTAGTTGTTCTTAAACGAATATCTAAAACTCTACCTACTTTGCCTTCTAACTCTATAATATCGCCTACATGAACAGATTTATCAACTAAAATAAAAATACCAGATATTATATCTTGAAACAGGGTTTGTAACGCCAAACCAACACCTATTAAAAGTACTGCTGAGGCTGCAAAAACTGCGGTTACATTTACCCCAGAAGCATCCATAGCAATTAAAAAAATTACTAAAAAAACAACCCATCTTATATAACCAAAAACACTAATAAATTTAACTTTATCGTTTTCTGGCATTTTTCTAGTAATAAACCTTCTTACTAGTTTTAATATAAAAGCGGTTAAAACAAGTGCTACAGCAACAAAGATTAAGCCTTTTACAGTTATACTTATTTCTTTACTAAACGTAAAAGTATAATCTAATATAGAATTTGTTTCGTCTACAATGGCGTCTTTAACCTTCTCTAAGTTGTCTTGCATTTATCCTTTATATTTTAACCATTTGTACAAATCTTTATATGTTGGTTTTTTACCATACATTAAAATACCTACTCTGTAAATTTTTGCAGCTAGCCAAACCATAAATACAAATGTAACCAATAATAATGCCATAGAAATTAATAATTCGTACCAAGAAACCCCAAAAGGAACTCTCATTAACATTACTATAGGACTTGTAAAAGGAATGTGAGAAAACAATACTGCTATAGAACCATGAGGATCGTTAATTACTGTAGCAAAACCTACATAAACACCTAAAATTAAAGGCAACATAATTGGCAACATAAATTGCTGTGTATCTGTTTCATTATCTACTGCTGCACCAACAGCTGCAAATAGTGAGCTATATAACATAAAACCACCTAAGAAGTAAAATATAAATAACACAAACATTTTTAAAATAGGAAGTTTTAAGATTTCTTGAATAATCATTTGTCCTTTATCACCTTCAGTTGCTTGCTTCATAGCATCCATTTGTTCTGCAGGAACTCTAGCAGTTTGCATTTCTACTACGTCTACACCAAAAATAGAAGAAGCAACCGTAACTATAACAAATAAAATTACTCCCCAAATAAAGAACTGTAATAAACCTGCAGAAGCATTTCCTAAAATTTTACCTAGCATTAACTGAAAAGGTTTTACAGAAGAAACAATAATTTCTATAATTCTACTTGTTTTTTCTTCAATAACACTTCTCATTACAGAAGTTCCGTAAATCATAACAAACATCATTAATAAATATCCTGCAATAGCACCAACGCCTATTTTTAATCCGTTTATTAATTTTGATGATTCTTCACCAGAAAAATCATACATCTTAATATCTGTATTAATTTTAGACGCTTCTATTTTATCTAAATCAATACCAAAATTGTTTAATTTTTCGTTTCTAATTTTTCGTTCAATTTTATTTTCTAAAGAACTCATTACAGACATTCCTGGAGAATCTTTAGAATAAAATTCTACAGATTTTGCTAATAATTCTAAACTATCTTGTTTAGGAATAATTAATGCACCATAATAATCTCCTTCTTCTACTTTCTTCTTTGTTTCTTCTATACCTAAAGCTGTATAGTCTAAATAATGAATTGTTTTGGTGTCTTTAAAATCTTCTTTTGAAAACATTTCAGAATTGTCTACGTAAACAATTTCTTTAATTTTCTCATCGTTTTTTTGCATTAAAAAGTAAACCAAAGCTCCCATTCCTACCATTAACAAAGGACTTAAAAAAGTCATCATTATAAATGATTTGTTACGAACCTTTGCAATAAACTCTCGCTGTATAATTAATTTTAACTTGCCCATTTTCTTAATTATTTTTGTTTATTGCTTGAATAAAAATATCATTTGCACTTGGTATTAACTCTACAAAATGTTGCACTTCTCCTCTACTTGTTAAAAAAGATAATAAATCATTAGAGGAATTTCCTGCAGTTAGTTTCACGTTTAAAGTTAAACTATCGTTTAATAATTTAAAATTGGAAGGAGAAACCTCAAAATTCTCTTTTAATTTAGCTTCTACTTCTTTAGGATTTGCAGTATTTAAACCAACTTGAAAAGTATGTGTTCTAAACTCTCTTTTAATATCATCTAACTTTCCGTCTAAAATTTTGTTAGATTTATCTATTAAAGCAATTTCATCACACATTTCTTCTACAGATTCCATTCTATGCGTAGAAAAAATAATTGTTGCACCTTCATCTCTTAATTGTAAAATTTCTTTAGCAATTAATTGTGCGTTTATAGGATCGAAACCAGAAAAAGGTTCATCAAAAATTAATAATTTAGGATTGTGCATTACAGTAACAATAAATTGTACTTTTTGTGCCATTCCTTTAGAAAGCTCTTCAATTTTCTTTCCCCACCAAGCAGAAATATCAAATTTATCGAACCAATATTTTAATCGCTTTTTCGCTTCAGATTTACTTAAACCCTTTAATTGTGCCAAATACAAAGCTTGCTCGCCAACTTTCATAGATTTATACAAGCCTCTTTCTTCTGGTAAATAACCAATTTGAGCTGTGTGATGCAGCGCTAAAGGTTCGCCATCTAAAATTATAGAACCACTATCTTGCATAGTAATTTGGTTTATAATTCTTATTAAAGATGTTTTTCCTGCACCATTTGGCCCTAACAAGCCATAAACACTCCCTTTAGGAATATGAATGGAGACATCATTTAAAGCAGTAAAATCGCCATATTTTTTTACTACATTATTTATTTCTAATAAATTTTTCATTGATAAAGGTTGATTTTTTTCAAGTAGAATTACCTACAAACTTACATATTTTCTAGATATTAGTATACAATCATACAAAAACGTTACACTTTAATATTATGTTAAATTTACTATGCGTGCATAACTTTTCTTAAATTTACTATGCATGCATAATAAATTTTGCTATATTTGAACCAATGAATAAACATAAATCAATAGATCATCAATTAAGAGCAACTTGGCAAGCTGTTGCAAAATTGTATAACGAACAAGCGTTAACACACAATAGCACAATGGCTACAGCATTTGTTTTATTAAATATTGATAAGGAAAAAGGAACACCTTCTACAGCTTTAGGCCCTTTAATGGGAATGGAACCAACTAGTCTTTCTAGAATTTTAAAAAACATGGAAGATAAAGGTGCTATCTGTAGAGAAAAAAATCCTGATGACGGTAGAAGCGTTATAATTAAATTGACAGCATATGGTAAAGAAATGCGTAAAGTTTCTAAAGGTCATGTAATTCAATTTAACGAAACGGTTGTTAATAATGTTACAGAAAAAGATTTAGAAGGCTTTTTTAAGGTAACTTCAACAATTAATAAATTAATTGCAGACAAAGAAATTTATAAAGAAATCAGCAAAAAAGCAGTATAAAAAATCAAACAAATGACTAGAAGAATTAAAAAAGTAGCAATTATTGGTTCCGGAATTATGGGAAGTGGTATTGCTTGTCATTTTGCTAACATTGGTGTAGAAGTTCTTTTATTGGACATTGTTCCAAGAGAATTAACTGATAAAGAAAAAGCAAAAGGATTAACGTTAGAAGACAAAGTTGTTAGAAACCGTTTAGTAAATGATGCGTTAACAGCATCTTTAAAATCTAAACCCTCTCCTATTTATAATCAGAAATTTGCAAACAGAATTACAACTGGTAATTTAGAAGATGACATTGCAAAGGTTGCTGATGTTGATTGGATTATGGAAGTTGTAGTTGAAAGACTAGATATTAAGAAAATAGTTTTTGATAAATTAGAGAAATACAGAACTCCTGGAACTATTATTTCTTCTAACACTTCTGGTATTCCTATTAAGTTTATGAATGAAGGAAGAAGTGAAGATTTCCAAAAACACTTTGCGGTAACTCACTTTTTCAATCCTCCAAGATATTTAAAACTTTTCGAAGTTGTACCTGGACCAGATTGTAAACAAGAAGTAACAGACTTTTTAATGATGTATGGTGAAAAATTTTTAGGAAAAACATCTGTTTTAGCTAAAGATACACCTGCATTTATAGGAAATAGAGTTGGTATTTTCGGAATCCAATCTTTATTCCATCAAGTAAAAGAATTAGGTTTAACAGTTGAAGAAGTAGATAAGTTAACAGG
>TARA_R110002049_G_scaffold113769_2_pt1 | contig 12325 bp, 7 predicted proteins | sample TARA_R110002049 | Tara Oceans TARA_R110002049 (sample SAMEA4396941) | marine metagenome | biome: Polar Biome; feature: [SRF] surface water layer (ENVO:00010504); material: water (ENVO:00002006), including particulate matter (ENVO:01000060) such as... | depth 5 m | reverse complement strand
AGCATTTAATCTAAATGGCAGTTACACAGAATATGGGATGGGCTCTGGCTCTTTTGAATAAGTAACGTTGATAAATGCTTTTTATCTAACTCAATATCGTCGACACTAAATTTTTCCATTAGTAGCTTAGTATCACTGTCATCCCAACTAGGTAAATCTAGCCTCATAAAGCTATGATCATCTATCAAAGTTTGTACTTCGTCTACAGGTTGAGAGCCTAAGATCATTGAAACGTTTGAAGGCAATACAATTCGAGATATATAGTCAATAATTCTAGTTTTGTCTTGTGAAAGTGAGGTTGAGTTACTCAGTACTCTTTCAACATGGTCTAATCCATCTATGATAATAACTAATGGTATATCTATTTTTCCTAATAGTAGGTTCAACTCATCAAGATCAGCCGTTAGTAAACTTGTCTTTTCCATTATTAATTCGGGAAAATAACCTACTATACTATTAATCAGATTTCCGAAAAATACGTTTGATGTGATTCTATCTTCGTATAAATCATCCTCTGTACTTGTAAAACAATAGTGACGGATAACTCGACTGTCATTTTCTTCTAGGTGTGTAATAAAGTTAGTTAAAAACCATGACTTTCCAGCACCAGGCTCACCAACCAATAAGCTTTTACGATTATCGATTATTTGCCTTAAAAATAATTGATACTTACTTGATATCACTATATTTTTAGAATTATCTATCTTAAATTTTTGTTCAATTGCACCATAATCAGTTCTTACTCTTAAGTCACTAAGTATGTCTTGTACGGGAACCTCCTTTGACTTACTTCTATAATCTCCTGCTAACTTGGCAAGTCTTACTAGAAAGTCGATAACGTATATGTCATCATTGGGATACTGTTCTATTCCTAGCTTCTTCGCTTGTTCGATAAGTATCTTTTCTAAATCACTAGGGTTAGTAAAATCTAAGCTGGCTTTTGGTAACTCAAGCTCAATTATTAATTCATCACAGAAGGTCTGAAAAAGACTTCTGTCTATCAGATCTTCTCTAACATACCTACTAAAAACATCCCAGCGATTAAATTTTTCCGGATCGGTCTCCCAGATGTTATCCAGATTGATTTTAAATACTTTAGTAGCATAATTATCAAATGAAGAGTTATTATCTTGAATAGTCAATACATGCTTAATATTATAATCAGTAGGTTCATTCCATGCTAGGCATAGCCTAAACTCTGTTTCTGGAGTTCTAAGGTTCTTCCATGTTTCAAACAATTTGTGAATGGCCAGTCCAGGACCACCATCATTAGCGAGGTCATCTTTCTTCAAAGTTTTAGAGGTAGAGTCATTGCTATATTTTATTTGCTTACGCTGTATTTCCGTACCATTCGTGATAACTAAATCGTCGAACTTATCAAGCACACCTGCTGAAGTATTTTTTTTATCAATGGTAAATACACTTGTAAAATGACCTTCCAGTATTTCTTTTAAGATGAAATAACTGGTAAGTAAGTCTTGATAGTCGTAGCCTTCATGAGCACTGTTCAAACTCAAGATTTATTTCCTTATAAAATATATGTTGATGACTGAGCTTGTCTGTGTTCCAGTAAATAAAACTTAGACGGTTAGGCTCTTAAAAATATTAAAATATAGGTTGCTGACACCCCAAAACATGCAGATATATGCATCTAATAATACTCTTTGATATAGGCATAGGCCCGATCGAACAGTTCCTGGTCTTTGTGTAGCTTATACTTCAAAAGTGCTTTGCGTAATGATTTCTGTACTTCACGCTCGCCAGCGCTGGTTGTTTGCCAGCCAGGGAAGCGAACAATTCTCACGATGGCATCGATATCACTAACAATTCGCTCGACCACTGCCGGTGTTTGATCAGTTTTTAGCTCTAAAAACAACTCAGATAAAGCCGCTGTAGGTGATTTCTCTTGAACATCAATCTCTAGTTCTTTTTCTGCTTGAACGGTTTCTTTAGCAATCTTACAAAGCTCTTTTACAAAATCGATTGAAGCTACTAATCCTTTCTCAGCTTTATCACGTAAAGCTTCAAGTCGTTCACTTAAAGACTTAAAGGTAGGTAAGCCGTCTGCACCCTTAAAACGCTCAATTAAAGCTTTCTCTAGTTGCTTTACTTTTTTTGAACTAGGATTATTAAAGATTTCCTCGATGATATCTGCGTCCATAACAAATTCATCTAATACATGCACGCCGCCCACATGCACGTTGTCATGAATCAATTTGGTAGTCTGTGCACCCAGCGTCAACCAAAGCAGCTTTCCAGTACTGTCTGAAGCGGGCTTAACCGATTCATAAACCTGAGCCAGCCACTTATAGTCTTGGTTATATTCATCTAATACTGAGTCCGGTGATAATGACTCCCAAAGCTTAAATAAGAACTTGAAGTCCAATGCGAAAGCATCTTTCTTTTCGTTATTGGCTATAGCGTTCTGTGCCGCTTCTAAGCCCTCAAAGCCTTCTAAAGTCCTATCCACGCCTTCAAAGTGAGATAGGGCACTGTTCATGGCTTGTGGTAGCTGTTCGCGTAGCTCTGACAGGTTAGTAATGATTTGCTGAGCACCTAACTCATCAAACTCTAGCGCTTTTGCTGCATCATCAAATACACCAAAGTAGTCAACAATACAGCCAAAGGTCTTGCCTGGATATAGACGGTTGGTTCGGCAAATCGCTTGTAGCAAAGTATGGTCTTTCATGGACTTATCTAAGTACATGGTCTGACAAATAGGTGCATCAAAACCTGTTAAAAGCTTTGCGGTAACGATAATAAATTTAAGCTCTGAGCTTGCATCATTAAACTCATCCACAACTTTTTCTTGTTGGCTCTTGTCGATACCCCATTTTTTCTTAAACTCAAAATCATCGTTAGCGGTAGTAGAAATAACCACTTTACTAGCCGCTTTAGGGAAGTGCTCATCCAGTGCTTCTTTATATAGCACGCAAGCATGACGATCTGGCGTTACTATCATTGCCTTGAAGCCGTGAGGCTCGACTTTTTCTATGTAATGTATGGCAATGTCTTCAGCTATTTTCTCAATACGCTCAGGCGACTTTAAAAAGGCTGCCATTTTGGCGGACTTCTTATTTAAGGCATCGGCGTCTTCATCACTTAGGGCTTGGCTTTCTTTAAAGTCAGCGAAGGCTTTATCGAGCGACTCTTTATCAATATGAACATCAACCAAGCGTGGCTCAAAATGTAAGGGTAGGGTGGCTTCATCACGAATGGAGTCATGAAAGGTATAGCGACTCATATAGCCGCCTTGGTCTTCCTCGGCACCGAATGCCCAAAACGTATTCTTATCTGCTTTATTGACGGGCGTACCTGTTAAGCCAAATAGAAATGCATTAGGTAAGGCCGCACGCATCTGACGCCCTAGATCGCCTTCCTGTGTACGGTGGGCCTCATCTACCAGCACGATAATATTATCGCGGGTATTCATATTAGGTTTGGCGTCACGGAATTTGTGAATAGTGGAGACGATAATTTTACGGGTGTCACGCTCAAGCATCTGCTGTAATTCTCTAATACTTTCGGTGCTCTCTACGTTAGCGATATCGGCTGCGTTAAAAATACCACTTATCTGTGTGTCTAAGTCAGTCCTATCTACCAATACGATAACGGTTGGGCTTTTTAGCTTTGCTTCACGGCGCAATTTTTGTGCAGCAAACACCATCAGTAAAGATTTACCTGAGCCTTGGAAATGCCAGATTAGGCCCTGTTTAATTTTACCTTCAACCACGCGCTCAACGATTTTATTTGCACCTTCATACTGCTGAAAACGCGGTATTATTTTCATGCGCTGCTTTTTCTTATTACTGCTAAATAGCGAGAAGTTACGCATGATATCGAGCAGGCGAGCAGGGTTAAGCAAGTCCTTTAATTCTTTACCTACGCCACCTAAACCAAAGCTTCTAGCGATAACATCGTCATCATTACTTAAACGCCAAGGTGCCCAAAACTCTAGTGGACAGCGTACAGAGCCATAAAAGAACTCTTTCCCCTCGGTAGCAAATGAAAGAATATTAGGCACAAATAACTGTGGCACCGCGTTTTCATAAATATTGTGTATTTCATGCGCACCGTCTAGCCAGCTAATAGAGGGGCGAATAGGGGTTTTTGCTTCACCAACTACGACAGGAATACCATTAATCATCATAACGATATCAGGTATTTTGGTTTCTCTATAATGAATACGAAACTGGTTAGTAATGACGTATTGGTTATTATCTAGGTTTTCAAAGTCGATTAGCCGAATAGACACATGGTGATTATTCTCACCAAAGGGCATGGTCTTTTCGCCCGTTAGCCACTGGAAAAATTCTTCATTGGCTTTGACTAAACCAACTTGGTTCACCGAAATTAAAATAGCGCGTAGGGCATGAATGACTTCATCAGCCAATGCAGGGTTTGCTTGGATATCAGGATTTAAGCGCAATAGAGCCGCTTTTACTTGCGATTCAACTATTACCTCATTAACACTACGGCCAAGCTGCTCTGCTGATTGAAACTGCCACTGGGTACCATACTGACTGCGAGGCTCATTAACTTGGTTGCTTTCTTGAGACACATTTAAGTTAACGCCGCTCATTTGATTGATGATGTAGTGCTCTACGCTATTTAACTCAGTGAAGCTCATGTCTAGAATACCTGATTTATTATTGATTTATTTAACTTGATTAAATATTCTAATTTCTTAGATAAATCAGTTTTAGACTTTTCAATTTGTTCTACTTGCCCAACTATCTTATCTTGATAAGGCTTGTTTGGAAGATACACCTTAAGACTTAGAAATGATTCTTTTGATATATTTTTCATACTATTGCTAGTGCCAGACGAAAGCATGGAGATCTTTGCTCTATACTGTTTAGAGGATAGAATTAACCATAGAAACTTAACATTAATATCTTTTCTTGAAATATGAGTTTGCCAAAGTCTATCAGGTAAATATAAGTTATCGTGAATGTCTTCAACATATGCATTAGCTCCAACAAGTTCATAAGTATTCATTCTGCTAATAATAATTGTGTTCTTTTCAACTTTACCTTTTAGCCTAGTTAGTTCGTCTGCTCTAACTTTTTTATACTCATTAGGATCAAAAAAACCATATGAAACAGCACTTGTTTTTAAAATTCCTTTATCTTCTGCTGTTATTTCCCCTTCTTCGGAATTAACACTAACCCCAGAATCCAAACGTTCTATAATCTCACTTAATTTTGTTGAGCTACCTTTATTGTTCAAACAATTTTCTTTAATAAAAGCCTCATAAGTAGTTTGTAATTTATTTCTTAAACAAATTTCTGTTTCTTTAAGTACTTCTAGATCAGAAAGCAGTTCACTTAATTTATTTTGTAAGGTTAAAGATGGAAGTAAAAACTCATATCCCGCTATATCTTTCCAATTAACGTAGGGATTGACAGAACCCTTTGAATTTTTGATTGAGTGTTGTGAAAAGCCTTCAGATAGCATGATAAATGGTAATAAGCGCTTATCGATTTTTTCCTCGTTAGCTTTGATAACAAAAGTAGTATTAGAGGTAATACCTTTAAAGGGAGCTATTACGACCTTCCTTAAATAGGTACGGCGAGAGCCATACAGAATATCCCCTTCCTCAAACTTACGGATAAAAGCAGGTCCTAAGTATTCATCCTTCAATTCACCCCATTCACGCAAATGAATATCTTCAGAATACATATGCTCGCCTTTAACATAGCGAGTTAGTTCTGTATTTTCACGATCTACGGTTTGTTTTTGTTGAATGGCTATATCGCCAAACTTAACTAGCTGCCAATCATTTCTATCTAAATTTAGTTCAGCAACTATTTTTTCAAATACTTCACTCATGTTATTCAGCTGCCTCAAATAATTTATTCATCGATACCTTTAAATCCTCACCAGATTGTTGCCAATCGGATAGTGCTGTTGAAAAGCATATATCACTATCTGAGTTGTCTTTTTTAACATAGAAATTAATATTCATATTGCCATCTAACGCTAAAATCTCTTCATTAGTAGCAACTGTTGAGTAATGCGGAATATCAGTAAAGTCATTATAGGCTTGATATAGCTTATCGATGTGTCCGGTCGTTAGGTAAGCAAGTCCTTTATTATCAATTACATCATCTTTCCCATTGATAAATAAAACTTTACCTTTGCGGTTAGCCGGTTTATTTGTATTACCGACTAAAATCATCGCTTCCATTGGTGAGTTATAAAACAGGTTTGCACCTACACCAATCACAGCTTCAATTTGATCTGATTCAATCATTTTTCTGCGCATTGCTGCTTCTGCATCTCTAAACAAAATGCCATGAGGCCAAAGTATGGCGAAGCGTCCGTTATCTGAATCTAAACTCTTATGAATATGCTGTTGGAATGCGTAATCTGCACAACCTTGCGGCGGTGTACCCCACAGATTTCTGCCGTAAGGATCATTTTCAAAGGACTGTCTATCCCAGGATTTAATCGAGTAGGGTGGGTTAGCCAATATCACGTTGAACTTTTTAAGCTCACCGTTTTCTATTAAGCCTGGATTGGCTAAAGTATCGCCACGTACAATCTCAAACTCTTCAATACCATGCATAAACATATTCATGCGGGCAATGGCTGAGGTAAGCAGGTTAATCTCTTGGCCGTATAATTTGAGTGTGCGGTACTCTTTGCCTTCGTCCTTTAAATGTAGCGCACAGTTCAGTAACAAGCCACCAGAGCCACAAGTAGGGTCATAGACTGATTCACCTGGCTGCGGGTCCATGATCATAGTCATCAGCTTGACTACTGTACGGTTGGTATAAAACTCAGCCGCCGTATGGCCGCTATCATCAGCGAACTCTTTAATTAGGTATTCGTAGGCGTTACCTAGCTTATCGTCAGGTACATTGGCTAAATTAAGCGTATGCTGCGAGTAATGCTCAATAAGGTTAGTAAGCATGGCATCGGATAGGCGCTCTTTGTTAGTCCAGCTGGCATCACCAAAGATGCCTTGCAAGGTATCAGGGTTGGCTTGCTCAATAGCGCGCATAGCGCTTTGCAGTGCTTGGCCAATATTAACCGTAGTTTCACGCACGTCTTGCCAGCGTGCACCTTCTGGAATTTGGAAATGGTGGTTTTCTGCAAAGGCGGCATACTCCATATCTCCATCTGATTCAGCTAACGCTTTCTCAAACTCTTCGTCGTATACGTCAGAGATACGCTTAAAGAATAGTAAAGGAAAGATATACTGCTTGTAGTCGCCAGCATCAATGGTGCCGCGTAAGGTAGTAGCTGCACCCCAAAGGTATTTTTCTAAGGCTTTTTGCTCAAGTTCTTGGTTGGCCACTATACTGCCTCCTCAAATGATTCTTGAATATGAGTCACATCAAATAGCTCATACAGTTTTTTTCTTAAAAGTTGTTTTCGATGTGCAAAGAAATCCTCGAAATCTGCTAGCTCTAATGACTGCTCATCTAAGATATAATTTCGCTTTCGATAATAAGTTGCATTATCAGCTTTATTATTCACCCACTTAGATAGGTCAGTAGCCTGCTTTACAGTGTTTTCGCGACCTTCGAGTAACTGCAAGTTAGGGACCTGATCTCGCATATCCTGCCACTGCTTGATAGTTTCGCCGTCTATTCCAACTTCCTTCAATATAGAGGGCTTAAACTTGCTGTGAGGATGCATATGATCTTGATGGAATGATATTTGATCTAACTTCAAGTCTGGATAAAGCGTTGAAAGTAATAAGAAGCTAAATGCCCCTTTTTTGTACTCTAAGAAGTTTTCAATGTCCGTGGTATCAATGGTTAGCTTCTTCCCGCCTGACATTCTCGTGTGTTTATACTCGGAAAAATTAAAGCTAGTGTTTTTAAGTATGTACTCATCGCTATTGTCAGACCTTATTCTAAAGCCATCACGCAAACCACTTAGGGCCGTATCTGCTTGACCGCTATAAACCTGCTTCAAGAGACTATGCACAATCAATTTTCTTAATTCTGGCTTAGTCGTAGAGTTGACCTTTCCGCCTTTATATAAATAATAGGCTAATGGAGTTGCAGCATAGTTGGAGGATAATCGCTTCTTATTAAAGCCAAACTCTCTTAGCATTGCTGCTGCATCTATTAGGGCCTTGCGAATTTGGTCCCAATTATCTTTTATCTTATTGATGTTCGTAGAGTTAAAGGTCTGCACCTTAAAGTTCATTGGAGCATCTACAATAAATAAGCATGTCCGCATCAAAAAATCGGTATTGAAATTAAAGAGACCATCTTCGCCATTCATATCAGATATAAGTTTCTCAATTTGGTCACGACCATCCTCCCAATGTGCTACTAAGGTAGAGAATAGAAGATCAGATTTTGATAATATCGTCCCACCGCTATTAACGCGTACAAAAATATCTAAGATATCATCTAGGTCTTTATTAATGATCTTGAAGTAACTCACTAGCTGGTCATCGTTAAATTTATTGAGTAAACGATTAATTATCTTTTTTGCCTGTCTTCTATTCTCTATTAACAGCTCTGATCTACTAGGATCAGTTTCAATTAGCTTATCAACAATATTGTCAGAGTCAGCATCCGAATCTTCGAGCTCACTTAAAATATTTCTAACAAGATAAAAGTAACCGCTTTTACTATTTTGAGCATCTTTGTCAGTTAAGAATTTAAACTCATACTCATCATTTAATAGGTTTATATACATTTTACGTTCGGGATATGCGCTATTGTTCGTGGTCTTTGCATATTTCTTCTTAGTGCAATACACACCTTGAAGAGCAATATACATTGAACTAATACGCTGCTGTCCATCCAATACTCCACGAATCTCAAAAGGAAAGTCGTAGTTGACTAGCTGATTTTTAGAGTCACGCTCATGATAGTTCTTAAGAAATTCATAAAACGTATATTCATTGGCTTTCTGAGCTGTTAATTCCCAAAATAAGAAAGTTCCAATCGGGTAGTCCTGCATAATAGAGTTAAACAATCTGCATATTTTTCCTTCACCCCAAACAAACTTTCTTTGGATTGCAGGCAAATAATATTTATTAGAGTTGATATCTGTAATCAGTTGTTTAATTGATAAGCTAGAATATGCCATTATAAGAATCCTTTTAATATTGTTTTAAACTTCTCTTCAGCTTCAAGGCTGGCTTGCCATGCTTGTTTTAAATCAGCCATAGCTTCTTCTACACTGGGCAAGTTGTCTTCTATTATTTTTTCGATATATAGTGGAATATTTAGATTGAAATCGTTTTCTTTTAAGTCTTCAACACTGGCGACCTTGGCGTAGTTCTCAACGTCTTGGTAATCGCTATACCATTGATAAATTTGCTGAACATGCTCTGGCTCTAGGTGGTTTTGTGCACGGCCCACGCGTATTTGCTCAGAGGCATCGATAAATAGCACGTTTCCTTTTTTATCAGCATCTTTGTTCTGTTTAAAGACCATGACACAAGCAGCTAACTGTGTGCCATAGAATACATTAGGACCTAGACCTATGACAGCTTCTAAGATATCTTGCTCTAGTAATGCTTGACGGATTTTACCTTCAGCACCTTTACGAAATAGGGCGCCATGAGGCAAGACCACGGTCATACGACCTGTACTGTTCATGGATTTAACCATGTGCTGTACCCAAGCCATGTCGCCATTACCTTTAGGTGGCACGCCAGCGATATTGCGCCCATAGGGATCATTAGCCCAATTATCCGCGCCCCAATCTTTTAATGAGAACGGCGGATTGGCTATAACGCAATCAAAGGTTTTCAGGCCATCGGCTTGGAAAAAGGCGGGCTCACGTAAGGTGTCACCACGCAGAATTTCGAAATCTTCGATACCGTGTAAAAACATATTCATACGTGCAATAGCACTGGATGTTAGATTTCTTTCTTGGCCGTAGAGTTTAAGAGTACGAAAATCTTCATCGTTATGTTTCAGGTTATCGACACACTCTAACAGCATACCTCCGGTCCCACAGGCAGGATCATAGACAGACTCACCTTCGTGTGGGTCGAGAATAAGCCCTAGCAAATGTACTACTGATCGCGGAGTATAAAATTCACCTGCTTTTTTGTTAGTTAGGTCAGCAAAGTGCTTAATCAGGTATTCATAGGCGTTACCTAACATATCTGGGTTCGCATTTTCATGACCCAATCGATACTGTGAGAAATGCTCAATTAGATCAATCAGCAGCTTATCTGGCAACTTATTTTTATTACCCCACTGAGCATCACCAAAGATACCGTATAAAAAGTCTTGGTTAGCTTGCTCAATACCACGTAGCGCCTGTTCTATGGTTTGACCTACGTTAGTAGTCGTTTCACGTACATCATTCCAGTGGCAGCCTTGTGGTATTTCAAATCGGTGCATTTCTGGCATGGATGCATATTCAATATCACCGTCAGACTCTTTTAGCGCTTGCTGATACTCTTCATCATAAACGTCGGAGATACGCTTGAAGAATAGAAGGGGGAAGATATAGACTTTGAAGTCTGAAGCATCGACGGGACCTTTTAGGATCCAAGCCGCTTTTGAAAGGTATTGCTCTAACTGGGACAGTGATAAAACGTCACTCATTAATAGATTCTCTTAGTAAAACAAATATAAATGAAGGTAGTAGTTTAATGGTCTATATCATACTCTGGTTTTCCGTCAAACCCCAATATTGCCCAAGCCACCTGAGTATTTCTTTGAAAACTAAAAAATTCGCTAAGCTATATAAGACGGTGCTTATTATCGATTTTTAGTACTAGGGTGTATTAAATAATCGACTCTTTGTCCTATTAAAGTTGATAACGACGTACCCTCGAAAACTTTGGTATCTTCACCTGAGTAGTAGTGTTTGATAAATCTACAATGATCAGCAAGAGTAAGTATTTTATTATTTTTATGGCAGTTCTAATGTGTTGATGGCTTATAAGTAGGAGTGAAAGATTAGACTATAGTATATAGATTCATTTATCTTTACTAGCGATATACCCTTAGATCTAACAACAATCAAAGCTAACTATTGTCTTGGGATAATCTATGAGGTTTATAATAGTAGACTACCTAGAAAATAATTTTATAGGTAGTCTACTATACTTGTCTTAATGATAATAAATAATAAGCGAATGAATATGACAGCTACTTTAAGTGATGAATATGAAACTCTTACTGAAACAATAGCCCAAGCCTGTGGCATCGTCTTTAGTCTCGAAATTTGTAGTGACGGCATTCATGATTCAGTACTGAGCAATGATTGGCTACAGACGCTTTAGCATCAAGTGTATGACTCAGATGGCAATGCTTATGATAATGGCACTGCGATTTTGGTTCGTTTTGATTGAACCTTTATTTTAATAATGAGTTGATTACTTCATCGGTCTAATAGAGAAGCCACTATGCCCACACATCCAATCGCCAGCTATACAAAGTCAACACGTCTATTTGCTTTATATCAATGTTTGCCTCGGAGTGAAGCGGATGCTATGTCACTGACAGAGCTTATGCAAAACTACGGTGATAATGCTGATAATTATACAAATGAGCGCAAAAACCTAGAGAACGATCTGATTGGCTTAAATCAAATCTTTAACGATATCTTCTATAGTGACGCCTTAGTCCGAGTGCCAGCATGGGGCAATAATATCAGTGGCAAGACAGCACGGTTTTACATTGAACCCAGCTTTAGCATCGATGTTATTAACGAGAAAACAGTGTTCTTTTGGGAGATACTGGACAGATATACCGCAAACTACTTACCAGTATCTTTTAAACAAGAAATCACAGACAAGCTCACTCAATTACGTCGACAAGATAAAGATAAATTTCATCAAAGTCTGCTAGGACAATGGCAAGACCATCTCATCACCTTACCTAGTATCGTGCAAGCGCCAAAGCTTGATAGTGAAATGATTGGAAGTATTCATCAGGCTCTGCTACAGAATCGTCAATTACGGATAGTCTATCAAAATAAATGGGAAGAAAAACCAGTTCAAAGAATGGTGTATCCCAAAGGACTGATCTTTATTGACAATATGATCTATCTCACTGGCTTTAATTCTGCTGATGATCATATCGATGATGACGTATTGCTAGAGGAGCATCGCAACTTTGCGGTCAATCGTATTACCGAGGCAGTAGCCGTAGATAAGCCAATACCTGACTGGGTAGGGCGTGACGTTTTTACATTAAATAGCTTACAGAAGCTGGGCAAGCTAGAGTTTGGTAAAAATGTTGAAATCAACTTGGTTTTAAAAGTACAGAAATATGCCTGTCAGCATCTTTATGAGCGCCCACTAGCGATAGATCAGCAAATTAATATTATTGACGACACTTGGAATCAGGTCAGCGCTACAGTTGCTAATACTACA
>TARA_R110002049_G_scaffold261430_1_pt1 | contig 12364 bp, 13 predicted proteins | sample TARA_R110002049 | Tara Oceans TARA_R110002049 (sample SAMEA4396941) | marine metagenome | biome: Polar Biome; feature: [SRF] surface water layer (ENVO:00010504); material: water (ENVO:00002006), including particulate matter (ENVO:01000060) such as... | depth 5 m | reverse complement strand
TGTATCTGAAGAAAAATTAGATCCAATTGAGAATGCAATTGATGGAAAAGTAGGTCAAAGTTTTAGAGGAGGTAATTTTACCAATAATGATGTTCAAACAATTGTCTTAAAGACTAAAAAATATACAGTAACTCAAAGCGATACAAACACTGTAGATCCTTTTGATCAAAGAGATTATAGCGGACAAAAAGGTGTTACAAAAATTTATGAGAAAGTTTATGGTCGTGATAGGTTGTATGGCAAAAAACCAGGGGAAGGAGAAAGAGTTCCTACACTAAGCATATATACTAATAGAACTGAAGAAAAAATACCTAAAAAGAAAGTTGAACCTAAAAAGAAAGTTGAACCTAAAAAGAAAGTTGAACCTAAAAAGAAAGCTGAACCTAAAAAGAAAGTTGAAACTTTAGAGGGTGAAAGAGCTGATTTAATAAGAGAAGTTGAAACAACTATTTTAAAAGGTTTAAATCAAGAATACAAAATAGGCTTAAAAAATATTCAAGAGTTTTTAAGAACATTACGAAACGACGCTAAGATTACACCTTTTGAATTAGGTAAAATATTAGATATTATAGTCGATGAAAATGCTTTTACGGATCCAGCTAGTCATTATAAAGCTGTAAGTGAAATTAGTAATATTCTAAAAGATGCCGACACAAAAGCAGAGTATGCTAAATTACGAAAAAAGGCAATACAGGTTGCTAAAAATTTAAAAAGAAGCATTGGAAGAATATTAGCCGATGCTATTAGCGGAAGGGATATAACCTTAGAGAGTTTAATTAGAGAAGTTATTATTATTGATCCAACAGTTATACCAGGAGATGTTTATCAAGACTACAAAGACATTATAAATGGCTTAGGAGATAGAAGGATTATGTTAGACAATGCTGATGAAGCTGGGATAGTTGCAAAGAAAGCTCGTAATGTTTTAGAGGCTATGACAACAGTAGAGTCAAGGATTCCTCAGCTAAGAGAAATGTTTTTAGAAAACGCAATAAGAAATAAAAAAGGAGACGTTTTATTTAAAAAAACTTTAGACTTTTTAATTGAAAATGATTTAATAACAGAACAAGATGTTGCTATAATAAATAATTATAAAGACTTAATAAATCCTAAGATTAAAAAAGTTAAAACAAAAAAACAATTAGAAGCTGAAAGAAAAAAACTAATTGAAGAAATAAAAAAACTAGAGGTAAGCCCAAGTAGATATAGTTCAAGCAATGCTTTAGCTTTTCCATTTTTAAAGACTAGAGAAGACATAAGAGAATTTTTAAAATTAATTAAAGACACAAAGTCTTTAGGTAAAATGAATAATGGGGATCTTAAAAACATAATAAGACTGGTAAACACATTAAATTATGGGTATGCCCCTGGCATTATGTCTAGAATTATAACAAAAATAAAAGCCATTAAAGATGCTACGCCTATTTCTAATGACATTGTAGATGGTAAATTAAAACTTCCAACTATAGAGGGTATATACTCTAAGCTTAAAACTTTTAGTCCTTTTAATAAACAGTCAAAAATATATAACGCCATAGAAAGAGGTCAGCTGTACAACATAGATAGATTGTTTGGAAACTTTAAAACTAAAAAAATGTTTGACGCATTTTTTAATGACATGGCAGTTAACCAACAACAAATGGAGGTTGCTAATAAAAAAGAAGGAAAGCTTAGAGACGAGGTAAGAAGGCTATTAGATAAAGCGTATAGCAAGTTAGGTGTTGCAGCTATGAATAAAGTAGCTGAAGCTGACGCAAGACTTATGTTTTATAGAATACAGCTTGAGTATTTATCAAACCCAAAAGATAAAAAAATAAAACCAGCTATTGAATGGCTAGACTCAACTATACAATACTTAGAGGCAAATAGAAAGTTTGATCCAACAGATGCTAGAGAGCTAGAAGTTCTAAAAAAGATTAGAAAAGATTATGCTGGTAAAAACGCTAACAGCTTAAGCAGTCTTACTGATATATATAAAAAGTTTAAACCAGAGGAAGTTAAGGCCTTAAAAATACTACAAGAAATAGATAATGCAAATGTTGGCAAATCTGTTTATGCTGCTAATCAAAGAGACGCGGCATTTATTCCAAGACAAAATTATGTTCATATTTCTGTTAGACCAAAGAGTAGGGAACGAGTTGATATTAATAAAGATGTTATTAATGACTTTGTAAATAGCACACAGGCAGGAAGAAGACCATCAACTAAATCTAAGTCAGGTATTGAAAGAACGGGATTAGTAAGTCCAATTTATACTAGCGCTATAAACTCTTCTGAAAGAGGTTCTAAGTTTACAAACCTTGACTACTATATGACTACACCAGTTCGTAAGGCTAATCAAACGTTTAAGTTTTTAAAAGATAATTTAATTGAAAGATATAAAGGTAGCCCACCTAAAGAAGTTCAGTCATTATTAGATGCATTAGAGACTGGAGTTAAACAATCAGTTCAAAATGTATTAACGTCTGATTTTGTAGAAAATGATTATATGCGTATGGTATCACAGGCCCTGCAAAGACTGGGTTATAGAACAATGCTTACAAGTGCGCCAAGGGCAGCCGTAGAGTATGTTTCTAATATGGGTTTTGCATTGTTGCATCCTAAAACTTTCATGTCAGGAATATCTGGTAAAAATAAGTTATCAGCTGAAGAGTTTTTAAATGTATTAGTAGCTTTAAAAAGTAAGGCAATAACAAGACTTACAGGTGATAGCTTGATGTCTTCGAAAGTTGATTTAAATTTATTAAGCAAAAAGTCTTATAAAGGAGAAAGATTTGTTAGTGGTGCAAAAGAAAAAATCTTAGGCCTTTGGGATGCTACAGGAAAAAAAGGTAAAAACGCTATAGCAGTTCTTGCTGATGCATTAATTAGTAGTCCAGATAAAATTGTTATGAAACCTATGATGATAGGTAGGCTTGCTGATAAATTTAAAGAATTAACTGGTGAGGATATAGATTGGAAAAGAATAGGAGAGGGTGATGAGAATTATTTTGTACAAAATAAAGAAGCATTAGATGAAGCTATAGCGGCAGCAGATGAATTTGTAACTTTAGTTGGATCGTCAGACAATCCTTTTATGGCTAGGCTGCAAGGTAAAGACGCTAAAGGTTTAGAAAGTTTATGGGTGAATTTTAATAGTTTTATGACAACATTTTTAAAACAAGAATATGATACATCTGTTATTGGTCTTCAAGCATTAACACAAAGAAATAATAGCAGTAGCCTATCTAGATCTGAAGGCGCACAACTATTAGCAGCTGTTACGGCTAGAATGACTGCATACTCTTTAGGAATTAAAATTGCTGGAGAATTAATGTTAGAATTATTTGGAGTAGAGAGTGAAGAAGAAGAGAAAGATATAGAACTACAAATTGGTCAGGCATTAACAACAACATTTACAAGTTTAATACTTGGGAGAAATTTTGGTAATGCTTTTAAAACTATTCAAAATTATAATATAGAGCTGTTAAACGCTGAATTTGGAGACGCTTTAAGAGATGGTGAGTATGATCAATATAGAGATGCTATACAATACAATATAATCCCACTAGTAAATACTGGTCAGAGTTTTAAAGGTCAAGGATTGGACGCAGGAAAAATTGCACCTAACTTTTTAGGAGCTTACTCTCCACCAGTAAAAACTTTAGCATTTACACTTAAAAAATTAACTGAACCAGATAGAAAAACTCCAAAAGGATTACAAAGACAAACAAGAGAAAGACAAGAAAGAATACCTTTAGAGATTTTAGGTAACACAGGGTTTATTCCATTGTACAGAGATGTTCGAAAAATTTTGTTGGCTGACATATATAAAGATATGAATAAAAGAGAAGAAGGAGTTTACAATGCAGAGGAAATAGAAGAATTAAAAAGAAACGACCCAAGAGAATACAAAAAAGTAATTTACGAGAAGAAAGTAGAAAGGTATAAGAAAAGATATGAAAAGTTTATAGAATACAAACGTAATCCTAGAAGCTGGAGAGAAGAAAATCCTGGAAAAAGAATACCAACAAGACCCAATAAACCGAAGAGATAATGTACGATGAAGACAAATGTATGAATAATTCTTACTTGTTAGTAACAGGTAAAAAGAATTTAGAAGAGTTTTTTAAAAATCAAGAAGATGTATTTTTTATGCATAATCCTGACGAACCTATATTGGATGGTAACTATGCCGTATATGATGTATTAATAGATCATTTTATTTATACAGAGGAATATGAAAAATGTCAGGAACTTAAAAACCTAAAGGAGTTAAGCTAGTGGAATTAAAAATATTGAATCAAAAGATTTAATATCTCTATTTCTTTCAAACTGATCTAATGAATACTTAATATTGTCAGTTTTTATTTTTACAGAATCTTTTTTACCATTGTTCAATGTAAAGTTTATTAAATACTCTTTCATTTAGAAGTAATGAGTTAGTCTAGCTACTTGTCCTGTTAACTTACTGTGTAAAAATCCTTCGCAAGCAAGCGGTGATCCAGTAAAACCTTTACGAGAATGCCAGCTATCAGCAGAAGAGGGAGACCTCATGTACTCTACAGTAACCCCTATAAAATCTTTTCCATCTAACCATTTGTGTTTTATCTTATGATGCAGGTGATGTAGATACCAGTATCTATGAGTAGTTTCAGACCAGAGTAAAGGTTTCTCTTGAGCCATCAACAAGGGTAAATTTACCATCTTAGCGCCATCACCATGTTCTAGGCCAATTAAATTATTACCATATCTATAATACTTTCTATGCGATACACTAATATCAAAGGATACATCTTTTGTTTTTCTAAACCAGCTTTGTAGTGTATGGGCTAAATGATATCCAGACTGATAATCATGATTACTCATACTGTGTAGAACATCTACTGGTGCAATCTTTCTTAGCATCTCTACACACTTAACGTATAACAGTAAGGCTATTTCATAGTGTTCCCACCACTTACCATCAGTATCTTGATGCGTACCCTTAGTAGTCTGTCCGTAAACGTTGTCGATATGAAGCACATCGTTACCAATACAAAACAATACCCTATCAATATCAAAACCCTTTGACTTGTCTATAAGTCCCTTAACGCCCTCTAAAACCCTATCTACGGCTATTTCGTTATTATATTTTTGATTAGTCTCTAATTCATTAGCATATTTACCTATATGAATGTCGGCTGGATTTATGACTAACAAGTGAGCAGACTTGCGCTCTCTAATTCTTCTTTTTATAGGCTTGTAATCTGGAGAGTAGTTGGCAATAAAATCATTTACTTTTCCAAAAATTTGTTCTTCATCTAATCTAAGATTTTCTTTAGTAACAATAGAAAACCTGTAGTCTCCACTTCCACTTTGCCAGTGTTTTACACTGACAACATCTTTTTTTTCTATACCTCTTTCATCTAAATGAGAGTCTAAGGCAGAATTATTATTTATATTATCTAAAGTACCAGCTCGTCTTTGTAGTATAACATCTACCTCTTGTTGAGATAGTCTTAATCTTTTTCCGTATTCTTCTCCTTGTTTTTTTATTTTAGATTTCATCAGAAAGAGATTGAATTAAGTCTGCTAAAACTTTTATTAAGTCTTGTGCTTTCTTTTTTGCAACATCATGCTCTCTGTCCATTAAGTCTTCGTAAAGATCATCGCCAAAGTTATGTATACTATTAGAGATATACTTAATATGATTAATAGTTGATTGGTCTTCTGGTGCAATTCTAGGCATTTATACTTGGTTTTATCAAATATAAAAAAATTATTGAGTTATCCTATTTATTTTTCAACTTTTATATAACAATTTAAAAGCATAAGATCAAGATACTCGTCCATACTTATTAAAGAAACATCAGTTAAGGTAGTGTAAAGGTTGTTTTTTCTAACCATTTCTATCACAAAAGTTATAGGTTCCCCTATAGTATCAACAATACAGCCACCCAAAACTATAGAACAAATCTTGGTTTGTCCAATCGGTTGTAAGTTTTTTTCTATGAAAGTTGCAATTTTTAAAGCTGTGTATAAATTCATTTCAGAAAGATTATCCATAAAATAATCTTCTACGTCGTATCCTTTAGCCTCTATATATTTCTGTCTGTATTCCGTGTTCTTCAAGTTCTTTAAGTCTAAATTTTTGTAGCTCTGAAAGCTTTCCTTTTGGTTTCTTTATTTCTGAAAACAAAACATTAGATCCATTAGGTATAGCAATTAGATCAGGTATTCCATTCTTATTAGTTACTGTTAATTTAATAACGTAATAACCCTGACCTTCTAATTGAGCTATACGTTTTTTTTGTATCTGTTGCTCTGTCATATTACAAATCTAACAAATCTCTTTTAAAATGAGAAAGCGTATAGTCTTTCTTTTTAACAACAGCCTTGTAAATACTATCCTCAATGCCGCCCTCACTAAATATCCAATAAATATTATTTTCTTTCCTTGTACTGGTTGTCATTCTATCGCGACTTTGCCAATATGATGTTGCGCTAAAATCAATATTGTAATACACTAAACTTCCAGCCTCCTTTAAACTGATGCCTTCTCTTCCAGAAACTATTTGCAATGCAATCGATTTGTCTGTAGATTTAAATTCTTCTAAATCATTAGTAATCTGATCCTTATATATTTCTTTAAGAGTTTTGTATTCTTGAGTAAACTTATAAAATATAGCAATCTTTCGTTTATTAAAATATTTATGTATAAATTTTGCTTTACTATAATCTATTGTCATAGCGTTTCCACTTTCAAACTTAACAGTTCCTGAACATAGTTGATGTACTTTGGTCATTAGTTTTGCTGGTGTGTCTGCCAACAACAACTCGCCATCTCCCTCTATAACTCTATCTCTTTTTATTCTACTTATTAACTTTTCTGTAATTTTATCTAATTTAACATATAATACTTTTTCGGTTGTTTTAACATCAAACCCAGCCAACTTTTGAGTATAGTTTATTTTATATAAAGCTACCTGGTCTATAATGTTTTGCGTCCCTTTAGAGTAGTCATTAATAAACATACCATTTATTTTTCTTTGCGTTACCTTAACATATTCTTTTGCAAAAGCATAAAAGTTTTTAAAAGATTTAAATGGGCTTGTTGGTATACCGTAAAGCTGATGATACATTTGACTAAAAGATTCTGGTGTAGGTGTTCCGCTTAAAAGAATAACATATGGCTTTGATCTTCCGATCAATTCTTTTACTTGTTTAGCTCTTTTGTTAGGCTTAGGAAAGGCGCCTAAAGAATGAGATTCATCACACACAATTAAATCCCACCCACTTTGTTTTACCTTGTGAATAGATTCGTAGTTTGTTATTGTAATGTTAAAGTCAGGAGATAGTAAATCATAATCACTTTGTATACTACTTATGGCTTTCTTTTTAGTTAAAAATAAAACCTCAGAACATCTTTCTATTGACGCAGCTATGCCTAGACTTGTTAATGTTTTTCCTGTCCTAACCTCCATAGCAAGATACAAAAATCTATAAGCATATAAAATTTTAACTCCCTTAAATATAATGTTTGACTGGTAATCTCTAAATTTAATCATCAGTTTTAAATGTAAAGTAACGCCCACCAATATCCTTGCTTTCTGTTGCCTCTACTTTGTAGTAAAACAAACAAAAAGCTTTAACCCATTGGTAAAACTTAATTCTAGATATAGTAAACTTAGATTTAGGAGCAAAATCAGGATTATCTTCTATAAAGTCATTATACAAATCAGGCTTGTAAATCCTACTGTTAGGTTTTAGCTTGTCATTTATACTTGTACTTCCTAAAAGACCGCACCATTCAATAAACTCATGGCCCGTTTCTGCTATTAACAATCTAATTTTTAAATTAACAAACTGACTCTTTAAAAGACCATGCTCTAAATACATCTGTAAATTATTAATCATGTAATTATCAAATTGACACCATTCATTATCGTCCCACTCTCCAAACATTAATCTACCAAACTCTACAAGCGGTGTAAAATCTTTTGTATAATACTGCGCCAGTTCTAATTCCCACTTCCTTCTTTCAAATGAAGAACCCTTACCTTTTATTGCATAATTAGTTGTAAGTGCAACTTTAGGAGACTTTGCAAAAGGAATTTTAAAAGCATCCTTGTTTTTTTTCTCCAAGGTTAATCCTTCTGTAATAACAGAAAACAATTTTTCAAAATCAAATGCCTTTTTAACATCATCAAAACATAATATTTGTGTGTCAGCAGAAACCAGCTGATATGCGAATGACCTTTCAAATGTAAAGCTTTTTCCATCTATTGTAACACACTTTTTCATTTTAGATATTCCATTCATAAACAAACCTTTACCCGTTCCACCCTCTGGATTGTCTGATATAACTTCATCGTTAAGTATTACCGCTGGACAATAAGAAAGGTTTTTCCATCCATGCAAAAGGTATCCTATTGTTGACTGCATAGAATTTACTCTGCTTAGATCTTCTCCACAAATATTTGATATAAAAGTTTTGTAATCGCACACACCTACTTTACATAAAGTAAAAGATCTGTCTATAACATGGTCTTTCCATACATAACCACCTAAATCTAAATAGTCTATCAATACTATATCGTCCTTTGTTATCTTAACCGCACAATTCATGTAATACAAATAAGCTGTTTCTTTTGTATCAGCTATGAAAAATACATTAATTGAATTTAATAAAGTTAAAAATTCCTCTCTAAAATATCTAGTATGTTCTGCAAAATAATTATAAACTGACAAATCATCTACAGATAACAGATAAGTTAAAACAAAATCTTTTATCTCCTTTTCTGATGTGTGGTCTATTAAGTTATTAGTAACTCTAACAAAAACATAACTTTTACTTCCTTCGGGATTAAACTTATAAAACCCATTGTCTTCTAAAAAGTTTTTAAATAGTATGTGTACTATTTTTATTACTCCCTTTTCGTTTTTTGTCCAAAACTTATAATTAGACTGCTCTTCTTCTAGACGAACAATAACATTTTCTATCTCTCCGACATCAATATTTTCGTCTTCTAGTTGACATCGGATTTCTTTTTTTGAGACGCCACGCCTAAGCTGTTGTTTTACGTTATTTACTTTGTCCTCGTCTTCATAATATTTAGTTCCAAAGTTTTGTACATGAGCGTATGCTGAATCAATAGTTCTATTGATTTCAGACATTTTAAAATCTTTACTATCAAAATTACCCATTACATATTCAGCTAAATTTTTAGGTACACCAAAGTCATTAAATGCAGCTGCAAGTATATAAACATTATTGTTTCTCTCTCCGTCTCTTAATCCATATTTGTTTTTCCACCACTTCATAAGTATTTCTACTATTTTATTCTCATCTGTAACGGGAATTGTTGGCTTGTCTTTATGTTTGTTAAACTCAGTAAACTCTGGTGTATCTACCTTATCCCAAATGCTTGATGTAAAGTTTATAAAAATTAAAGGATCATAACTCTCATAACAAACCCTAGATATATTTTTAGATGTAGTATCAAAATGAGGAGACTCAAAGTATTTATGTAAAGAATTAAAGTAGTTTTTATGATTATCTACATCCTCGGGTATTTTTACCAAAGCTTTTAATCCCATCCCACTTGGAGATATAAATACAGAAAACACAAACTTATTTTTTGATAGCTTTTCTTTTTCCTCTAACAACTCCTTGTTGGTCTTGTAACCATCAAAGTCTAAACAAATAAGCCCACTATGTTTAGTCAGTGAGGCGTCATTTCTTTTTGTAAACTTACCACTAAAACAAACTGCTGGTAATTGTTTTTTTAATTCGTTTCTTTGTTCTTTATCTTTTTCAGCTCTTATCTTCTTTACTATATCTTTTGAATTGCCTTGCTCTATCCTAGTCAATACTAATTCTACGTTTCTGTAAAAAGGTTGAGATGTGTTTTTTATGTCTTTAAATATTGTAATCTCCATTATATTATATTAAAAAAAGAGAGAGGATATAAAATCTAATTAAAAACAGGAAGCTCTTATACTCCCAGTTAAAGTGGTGTGGCAATGCGCCAATTCGTCCTCTCTCTTTATGGTTATTAGAAGGGCAAGTCTTTGCTCTCTTCCTCTACTTTTTCAACTTTTTTAGCCTCTGGCTTCCATGTATCAATAGATACTGAATGTGTTTTACCATATTGATCTGCCTCTTTTTTCTTCTGTACGTTTAATTTTATATATTTTTTCCCATTGTACTCAAATATATGTTCTGAAGGTAAATCGCTTAAGCATATGCTACATGATACTAAGTTTCCGTCGAACTTGGATGTTCCTGACCCTACATAAATTTTTTCTTCCATTTTTAATGTAATTTAATTTCTTGTTCCAAAATTTCTAATATGTCTACCATTAGCCTGTGCTTATGGTGTTCATCTTTACAATTAGTTGGAACTTCTATTGTAAATATCTCTCTCTTCCATGAGAAGAAAGAAAGTAGTTTATTAAAGTATTTCATGAATAATGTGCTGATTAATATCCTCTGCATCTAATTCATTACAAAAAAACCTTTCATGTACTTCCATTGCCTCTATAACCTTTAATGACCCTTTGTGAATAAATTCTTCACTTGGCTTGTAGATAGCTAATTGTAATGTTGTTTTGTCTATTACATAAAACTCCATCGGTAACCCAAACAATTCTTGATAAATAAATGCCTGACTATCGTAATTATACTTTGAGGCGCTATACTTAAACTTGCTTAAGTCTGATGTGGTTTTTAAATCTATTATTTTATCATGACAAATAATATCTGCCTTACCCTTCCAGTTTCTACCATTTATCATTTTTATCATAGGCACTTCATAAATATTACCATCTTTATATATTTCATCATACATTGCAATATTAGATTTCATAACATCTACAACATTTAATATATTCTCTGCCTCATGCGTAAGTAAAGCCATTTTGTTATTCTCTGCAACGTACTCTTTGTAAGCCTTTGTGTTTCTGCTTGATACGTCTACTATAAAAAAATCGTCTAACTTGTGAGGTTCTAACATTGCCGTATGAAACAAACGTCCCTCCAGCATTGCCTTAGTTTCTTCTTGTTTTATTCTAAAGTTTTTTGGATTGTTAAGCAAAGAATATATATCTGAATTAGAGAGCCATTGCTTTCCATACTCTCCGTAATATAAGCTGTCGTCTTTAAGTTTTTCTTTTATCTCTGGTAGAGATACCTTTGGAACAGGAATATTATAATTATAAGGCGCACTCATTATTTAAGATTTTTTGATAGCTCCTTTTTTACAGATGCCTTGATTGTATACTTACTCTCTAGATTTTTAACTAACTTATCTAATCCTAAAGCCTTGTTGTCAAAAAAGTATTTTAAAACTTTATCCCAATTATCGTCGCCAATAACTAACTGCATTTTTGTAGGTGTAGGTTTTGTTATTGCCTTCTTTTGGTTTATAATAGCGTTAGCTACTTCATCTGCTGATGCTACTGATGTGTCTAAACCTATTCCAAAGTTCCCTAGCGCTCTCCCCCATGCTGATGTCTCACAATTCTCTACATAAGATGTTTTGTTGATAAACGAAGACCCTCTTCTTTCTTCAGCCAGACCAGAGGCAATAAGCCTCCCCTCTTCATTTAATATAGTAGCCTTAACTAGAATTGTGTCTTCTGTTTTTTCTACTACATCACTATCTATAGTGTATTGTGGATATTTAGATCTAAAGTATCTAAGTCTTTCATGTACTTCGACATAGTTTTTACCCTTTATGTTTACTGATTTTAATTTTGTCATTTTTATTTAATTTAATTAGTTTTTGAGTATAATAAGAATATTTATTCATAACAAACTCCCGTTTTGTTTTTAAATTTTTTATATACTTATCGTTTTTTCTTGTGTTAACTTCTTCTTGCATTTTTTTTTGTATCATCTTTAACTTCCTTACACAATTTGAAACAGCTAAAGTAATACATCCTACATACCATCCCTTGTTAAAAAACATTAGATACTCTTCATCAGTAAGCTCTTGAAAATAATCTCCGTTCTTAGAACAATTTAGTATCTCTGTTTTACTTGGGTACTTGCTTATCTTTATTCCAACATCTATGTAGCTGATATTATTATTGCGCTCTATTCTCATTGCCTCTCCTTGCATGGCTTGGAAATATAGCTGATCTAAACTATACATTTTTAATCATATTAACAACTTCAGCATAGTCTTGATCATTATCAATAGATTCTTTTGCCTTGTTGTACCCATGTATAATAGTAGAATGTGTTACTATATGTCCGTTTTCTTCCATAAACTTCTGTATGTATGATATTCTTATAGGGCGTTCTCTTGATAAAAAGTAAAGCATTTGTCTTGCATCTACTGAATCCCGTCTTTTGTTTTTTGCAAACATCTCATCTAACGTTAAGTTAAACCTA
>TARA_R110002049_G_scaffold5096_4_pt1 | contig 12367 bp, 14 predicted proteins | sample TARA_R110002049 | Tara Oceans TARA_R110002049 (sample SAMEA4396941) | marine metagenome | biome: Polar Biome; feature: [SRF] surface water layer (ENVO:00010504); material: water (ENVO:00002006), including particulate matter (ENVO:01000060) such as... | depth 5 m | reverse complement strand
AGTTGCAACAAATAATATAAGCGAGTGCGAAGCACGAGCGTGTGAAACATATGTAAAACACTAGTATATTTTTTTTGTTCGACCAGCAGTTCGGGTACAGAGGGTATTAGACGTGTCAGAAATTTTGTATCATTTTTAGCCTCCTATAGAGGTTTTTTCACCCCCGTTTAAAAGCAGACTCAAAATACCCTAAATATGTAAATATTTTCTTAATAAAATCTACCCTACTTATATAGGCTGCGTTGGCCAATGATAATCATTCCCAGCGCTGCTTGTTTTTACACGTGATTTGGAATCAGGCAAAAAACTACAAAACTACGCTAGCTACGGTAGTTTCCTATATACCTGTATTTAATACCCTGGCTACGCTCTCCTCTATCCTTTTTCAAATAGTTAATATAAGGAATTAGCGTAGTTTGTGTAGCTTTTGTAGTTATGAATAAATCAGTACAACAGATGATGGACGAAAAGATGTGTCGCCCTGGTTACCAGTGGAACGAGACATTACAGCGCTGCTTGGGTATGGGTGGTGGTGACGGTGAGGTTGCTCCACCAGAAGAGAGTATTGCTCCAAACCCCGCGCCCGCCGAAGGCGTTAACAGTGGCAGAGGTGCGGTGCGTGTTAACGGTAGTGGTGTAAAACAGGTGGGAACATCAATGGGGAAAAGTATTGCTATCAAATAGGTAAAATATAAGGAGAAAAAATATTAGAAGCGAATGCCTAAAGTAACAGGAGCTGAAGCCACATCAAGGAATGGGTTCCAACGTGCTCAAGATTTCCTAAGAACTAAGATGAATGGTGGAGCGAAAGTTACTGGCAGCTCTACAGGAACATCAGCACAGCAGACAGCTAGTGACGCTAAGAGTGGTGGTAAAGCGCTGCGTGCTTATGAAAGTACAAGAAGCACTAAAGGCCCGAAGATCCCCAAGCTTCCTTCAGTACCCAGCTTCCCAGGTAGCGGCTTACTGAAAAACACAGGTTTAGTTGGAGCTACTCTTACAGGAGCAGCGATGCTAAATGGTGTAATTCAGGATGAAGGGGGATACTTACAGTTAGGTAAGCGCATCTTAGACACAACTTTAGGTGTAGATGGCTTCGATGAATTAGAGAAAGATAATGAGAAATATAAGAAGAGTATTAACGGTAAGCTCTACGATTTACGTAATCCTGAGCACAAGGAAATTTATGAATCAGAAGTTGCAAAACAAAAGCCGCCAGTAAGATCAACTCCTTCTACAGAAACTAGAGAAAGCTCTGAAGGTGTAGTACAGAAAGGGCAGACCTTAGGTGGAGTGAATAGTATTCTCGAAGGCTTCGGTGCCGGTAAACTAGCTGACGTATCTACTGCATATCAATCTGAAGCTCTGCCTGCAACATTGTCTGGTGTTACTCAACTAGAGAAGCCTCTGGTAGAGGGAGCTGAGCCTACGCAGAAGCCGGACATCAGTAGTCCCTTCCAAGACAACCCACAGTTACAAGCAAGTTACCCAGAAGGTACAAAGCCTTTCGCATCTACCGATTCATACACTCCCTACAGCACAGGCGGTAATCCTGAAAACGTACAAGACGGTGCTTCTCCAAAACCAGATCGTGTAGAACGTCTACGTCAGGTTGCATTTAACGGTGCTGATTTCAGTGGTGATGAGCCAGATGACAGTACACTTACATCGCCTACGCAGAGCAACCCAATGCGTAATCAAATTAGAGACATTTACGGAGATAGCAGCTTAAGTATTGCTCAACAATCTGCCAAAGTTTCAGCGTTGACAGGTGTATATCGCTATGGCGGTAAAGGTTATGCAAATGTAGGTGGTGAGCTTGTAGAAGCATCAGAAGGTAACAACCGTTCGCTGCTAAATGCACGTGGAGGTGGGGTAGATCCTTCTGAATTCCTACAAACTAAAGTAGCTGAAGTAAAAGATACTTCTAAAGTTACGCCAACAGTTGAAGATACACCGGCACCTTCTACATCTGCTGTCATGACCCCTGGATTAACTCTTGAAGAAGGGAATGCGGAGTATGGAGCAATGAAATTTGTACGTGATCCCAAAACTAATTCAATGGTGCCTGCTAAATAATAGTTTGCTTATAAATTATCTACAATAGTTGTAGATATACGCAGCAACATAGTGTCTTTAGAACAGTACCAAGCTAGACATAACAATCATATTGCAGCTGCTGGAAATAGTTCAGCCAGTCTGGATCCACATCAGCAACCACATGACGCAAACGATCTGCTCATCAAAGGTGCAGGTTTAGCAGCTGCTGGAAGAGAACTAGGATTAAGCGAAGAAGAAACTCTTGCTGCTGTATCACGGCAGTTTCGAAAGCAAGAAGTAGCGCCCCCAGTAAGTGGTAGAGAGAGGGTAAGGTCAGGTATCTCTGAGCGTCGTGCGAAGAGAGCTAAACGGGAAAGTGAGTGGGCACAGAAGCGAGCATCCCTGGGAGTATGGGGAGATGGAGAGCTTGATGGCGTCGGATACGAAGATATGTCCGAAACAGAGCGGGCATTTGGGCAGGATCAGAGCGATTATCAGAATTTTCGGGCAGATGACACCGGATTTACGGCAGATGAAGAGACAGGATTGATCAGAAGGGAGACATTTGGCGAATCACGTGGTGAATTCGTGGATATGGCCCCTAAATCCGCGCTTCGTGACGCATTAACGCAGCTTCAAGCAGGCACAGCGCAGTATGGGTACGATGCATTCCCCGGATCAGCTGATGTTGCTGGACGATTGGAGGCAGATATCGCACCAGATCGTGGAGCAGATGCGTCATTAGGAGCTGAAGCTGTAATTGCTTCTAGAAGTCCTAGGTCTGATGAAGAGATTACAAGAATTGCAGAACGAAGATTAAGACAAGAGTTTGAAGGAAGTGATAGAAGCGGATCTGTAGTTCGTTCAATGCCGATAGATGCAAGAGATCAGCGTAAGGCTCAAATCATGGCTGACTTAGCTGGCCAACGCTTCGATCCTGAAGTTCAGGAGTACAACAACTACCAAGCTACTGCTGAAGCAGATGGATATGCCCGTGATAGCTACACAGTTAATGGACCAGGAGCAATGGCTGATGAATCCATCGGTCGTATCAAAGAGATCCGCTCATTAGGCAAAGTTGGTGAGACAGCACACGTTGTTAGTACAGCTAATGACGCTATTCAAGGTCAAGCCACTCAAAGAGCTGATGGTGTCTACCTGAATCCACAAACTGGTGACCCAGTTGCTCGTCAAGGCCCAGAATTACCCGGCATTTCAGTTGGAGACAACATTCCTAACAACGGTAGCTCTTCAAACAACTTGAATGCTCCTCAGACTGCTCGTGAGTGGGTAACACAAGCAATACCTGACTACAGAGAAAGCTCAAGTTCGTTTGGTGCTTTCCCACAAGTAGATATCACGCTACAAACGACAAACTTTGCAAATAAGGTGCGTGATTACGGTGAGAAGAACAATATTCCCGAATTAACACAAGTATCTGGCAATATCCGCTCTATTGATGAGCTTGAGAGGGTCGTTCAGTTCATTGCAGCCAAGAGAGTAGCAGCTGGTCAAGGTTTAACCATTCCTAACCCAGATATTGCTGGTGCATCACTGCCTGCTGGTCGTAATACGACTGGAGGTGTTATGAATGCCTTGAATATTCAGTTAGGAGAGCAACAGCAGCTAGCAAACGCAATGTTCCAGCTAGATGCTGCTCAACGATCGAGTGTTAACGAAAATCCAACCGGAACTTACCTTTCACGCCTAACAAAGCAAGGTCCACAGCCAATGGGCCAAGGTGGGGAGAACTTAACTAGAGAAAACTTTCCACAAGTAACTGAAGATACTGCGGAATCTCTGATCGCCGGTCAAAGACGTAAACGTACAGGACAAACAACATTTGATGCTCGTGAAGCAGTAAATAACAAAGAAGGTGGTGCTCGGATTGCTCAGATCCCTAAAGGTAATACGATTGGCGTTCGTAACGAAGATACAGGTGCAATTGAGCGTAAAACTGTCGTCAATGAGCTAGCTGCCCTGTCTGGCGGCCCATCAGTACAGAAACCGTATATCGGTCAAGTTGCTGGTGAAAAACCGAGAGTTAATCGCCGTAAACCAGGCAGGATGGGAAGCGGTAATGAACTACAAGCAAATATTCAACGTCAAGCCGAATCAAGAGCCAAAGGTAAGCCTTTAGATCAAGAACGGGTCGATGCTAACATTACTAAGGCACGTTTATCAGAAGAACGTGAAAAGCGGGATAGCGTGAGGCGTGATGAACAGAAAGACCTGATCAGAAGCTTTACACCTGCCAACCTTCGCCAGAGAGGACGTTACTCATGAATTTCAACTACAGCGACTCAAACGTAAGGCAAGGTAGAGACAATCAGAACCGTACTAGGGAAACACCTAGTACGTTCGCTACTTCTAGCGGTGCTGAAGACATTAGACAGACTACTGCACTAGATAAACCTGCACAAAGGATGGCCGGTCAAGTTGGTAACCGCTTGCTTGAATATATGAACGATCCAGAGGAAAACTCCCGCACAGAAGAGTGGATGAAGATGTTCGAACTCTCTAATGAAGGTAAAGAGTTTAATCAAGCTAAAATAGGTGGAGCACCATTAGAGTAAAGATATGTCAAAAGCACGTATGGCAACTAATGCTTTAAAGTGGCTATTCAGCAAACCTGGAGCAACTAAAGGCGCACCACGTGAGATGATGAATGCTTTAGACATTGCAGGTCGTCTAGGACCTGATGCTGTCTTTGCAGGAATGGCTGCAGCTCAAACACCTGGAGATATTGGAGATAAGTTAATTGTTGGCGGTACTGACTTCTTAATGAGTGGCATTCCAGGTCTTGCTGCTGGTAGAGCAACAAACTCAGGACTAGTTGACCAGATGGCATCTATTGGCGGTGCTTATGCTTCGATGCCTGTATCTGACATGATCCTGCGTGGTAAAGATAAAATGGGAGGAGGACAAGGCTTATCTCCGTATGAAAGGTTAGGAGTAGAGCAACAGTCTCAGATGCAGGAAGATATTACTCAGCAAGTGATGCAAGCCTACGGATTACTCCCAGGAACAAGAGATCAGTACTTCTCTGATCCTTCTACTGGAATGATGGCAGGTTAAACAATGGCTAGCTTGAATAGACGGCAAAGTATTGGTAACATCCTCTCAGGATTAAATCCATTTAATGAGCAAGTCAGAAGTGATCTTGCGCAAGGTTTTAAAGACGACTACGGAATTGGTAAGGAAGATACAACACGTACTTACTACAGACAGCGTGATCTAGAGAACGCTACAGACGAAGCACCAAAGATGACCAATATGGTCAATACACATACAGGTGTTACCCGTACGAAAGAAGCGTTAGGTATGACGTCACCTGAGCAGAGACAGTCGCTCCAGGAGAACGATATGGCGCTGCGGGGGTCCCTTGCACATAAGGCGGGGCAGTTTGGCGGTACAGTAGCAAACGACCTCACACAGGACCGTACACGCAGCATATACTGGCTTCTGAATGCACTTCAAGCTACAGGTGAAGTAATCAATGAAAGCGTATTATCTAAAGTAGCTCCCTCTCTATATAGTGCTACCGCAGTAGCTCATCCTACTCTCAAGAGAAACTTGAGGATGGGTAACAAAGCTGATGAAGCATATATGCTTCGACAAGGTATTCTAAAAAATATTGACGGTAAAAACAAACCAGCGCGTGGTTACAAAACAAAAGACGTAGAAGACGGTACTGAAATCCTAAAGCGTAACTACAGTCCAGGTATGGTTCAATCGTTAGCCATTCCTACAGGTATTGCAATCAATAGTGGTTTAGGTTTACTTACACCGTTTGGTGGAGCAGAAGGATATAAAGCTGCCCTACCTTCAGAAGAAGATCCGACTAAAACGTCAAACGTCGTTGGTGAAGTAGGACTGAAGTATGTAATGGGCCGTACAGGTCAGTTACTTCCGTACAGCGACTTTAATCAAGTGCGTCCAGATGTAAGCCGAGATGAGTATGAAAGGTATCAGGCATTTAAGTATGACAAACGTGAAGACTGGAATCCAACCGATGGAGATATCACAATTGCAGGTGGTGCAATTAAAGCAACAGATGAAGGTATCCACGGTCCAGAACTACAGTTCCTAGGTCGTAGTCTCCCAGTCACAACTGGAATGGTTCCCTATGTAGGAGCGCTAGCAGGTGGAGCAATTGGCGCACGTAGAGGAGTACGAAACAAGCGAGCTGCAATATCTGGTTTAATAGGAGGTATGGGTGGTTTAGCAGTAGGCCAACTTACAGGACACGCATTAGAAGCCGAGAGGCGTAGGCGTAATACAAACGAAAACATTCAAGACGGTACTATCTAATGCGTTTTGCAGCAACAGACTTAAACAGCTTTATGGATCCAATGAACTTTGGTGCCATAGGTAAAGCAAGCATCATGGGAAGAGGTCTTGTAGATCGGGCAGGTCTGAAAGGTGATGCTTATGTAGATGCGGCAGAAATCAAAGGTAATGAAACTATTGGCGTAGCTGAGGCAGGAGTTTCAGCAACGGCGGCTGAGGCTTCAGCTGCAAGTCAAGGAGCAATCTGGGATGGAATATCAAGTGGCATTAGTGGACTGGCAGGAGGCATCTCAAAAATGCCTGGAGCAGGTGGTGGCGGTCCAGCCCCGTTTGCAGATACAACAGGTTTAAACAAAGGACTTGGTGTTGGCTACGGGCAGTTAAGTGATCCAAGTTATCTTCAGCTATCTCAGAAAGTTTCTCCATCATTTAAGTGGTAATAATAATTAGATAAACTAGACAGAGGTTAACTAGAGAATAATGGCTAGCAGTTACGGAACAAGGTTTCAAGCAAAGAATGGGTCCACAAGAGGCTTTGAAATGCCAACCATTACTGGTGGAGCACAGACAGATTTAGGTGGTGCTGCAGGTACTGTAGATATGGGTAAGAGTTACGGATCACTCCGTGCTGATGCCTTTGACTTCTCTGAAATTAGTGCCAATGCAATTGCTGAAAGAGCAAGCACTGCAGCAACTAAAAAAATTACTGATGCTCAAGTAGAGGCCCAGCAATTTGCAAGTGATGCATCACTAGAAGCAGCACAGATTACAGCTGATGCACGGGTTGATGCTGCAGGTAAGAAAGCATCAGGTTCGGCAATGGGTTCAGCCTTTAGTGCAATCGGTACTATTGCTGGAACAGCAATGATGTTCTCCGATTCAACTACAAAGAATGATATCAAGCCTATTGAAGATGCACTGACAAAACTACGTCAACTGCGTCCAGTAACGTTTCACTATAAAGAAGAATGGAACTCAAACCCTGAGCGTATGCATCACGGTTTCATTGCACAAGAGTATAAAGAAGTAGTGCCTGATGCAACATATTATGATAGTGATAGCGACAAGTTATGTATTGACACTGGTGACCTTATTGGATTACTAGTACGTGCTGTACAGCAACTAGAAACCAAAGTCACTCGGCTGGAAGCAGCTAACGCATTAGTAGGAGTTAAGTGATGTCTCTATCACCTCAGTTAGAAAGAGAAATAGCAATGGCTCTTATTCAAAAAGAATATGGCAATAGAGCTCATCTAGGCAATGGCTTAGATATGGCAGGTACTGCGTTAGGTTTTGTAGATGATGCAGTATCACCGGCTGCAACTAAATTACAAAATGCAATTGCAAACGGTGTGACTAAAATTGATCCTAATATGCCATTAAATGTTGGCCCTGTAACAACAGCTAAGGGTAATGTAATTAATATGCTGAGGGGACCACAAGCCAAGTTCCTATCTAAAGCAGCTGTAGGTTTAGGTGCAGTTAATGGTGTACTAGGTGCTGCAGATGTAATTGCAGGTGATGATAGTTTTGCTAATAAAGCAATGGACACAACAGCTATGACAATCGGTGGGATCCTAGCAGCACCTGCCGGTCCGATGGGCATTGCAGCTGGAGCGGGTATAGGTAAATCAATTAGTGATGGAGCCCAGTGGTTGTTCGGAGATAAGAAGACCGCAGAGGAACGTAGAATAGAGGAAGCATTGATTGCATTACGTGGAGGACAGATCTAATGTTTAGTTGGTTACCCGGAGCTGACCTTAATTCAGTTGTACAACGAGAAATTAAAGATCTAAATGATACTAGAGATGGATCTGCTTCAAGAACAGGTGCGTTTAATTGGCAGGATCATGTTGGAGCCTGGATGGCAGGTTCTAATAAAGAAGAAGTCCTAAGATTAGCTAGTGACCAAGCCAACGCAGAATTAAGGAAAAAGCTAGGACCTAAAGTAAAGGCTGCCAGATCAAATTTAGGTCACCTAGATTCTGCATATACGGGCGTCGAAGGCAAAACTAAAGAGGAGCTTATAGCGGAGATTGAATTAGATGAATCAAAAGGTATAGCTTTACAAAAGACACTTACTAATCCTCGACTTGATCCAAGTTCAATACCTAAAACAGCTGACGTAGGTACTATTTTAGGAGCCGGAACAAGGGCTACAACTGAACATTCAGACAAAAAAGAAGGCAGAGCAGAAGACCTTCAGATGCTGCTGTTAAGTCAGCAAGGTCAAAGGAATGATAACCAGTTTGCAATTCAAATGGCACAGCAGGATTATCAGAACCGTGCATTAGAAATGAAAGATGCTCGACTTGATCGACGTGATCGTCAGTCTGCAATCCAACAGATGATGGCTGGACTTTCAACGTTGGGTGCCTCAATCGCTATTTAGAAATCACTCTGAAGTAGGCTGTTATACTTATCACGTTCAGCCTGTGAATAGTTCTGCATACCAATCCAGGTAGAACCAATCTTTCCTCCCTTGATTTCACCAGCGTGGAATTTAAACAACTCATCTTGAGTGGATTTATCAAACGGTCGATTGACATCAATCCCTGATCTTTCAACAACGCCTTTTAAAGTTGGAGGGATGAATTGATAAGCACCTGCTGCCCATATGCCTCCAGATGATTGCCAATCTGCATCAGACAAAGACTTATCATTGTGACGGCTTTGCTTACTCATGACATCTGAGATAGACATTGATGATAGAGGTGTACCAAATTTAGATCCATACTTTCCACCGGTACCTCTATTGCTATGACCACCCGCATCTCCAAATTGATTGAATCCGTCATAACCTAAATCTCCAACCTCCACTTGCCTAACAGCAGAAGCTAGGGACTCTTGTCCTGGAGTTAGTGTAGAAGATCCGCTAGCAGTAGGAGTGAGTTTAGAAGAAGTAGAAGTAGAAGTAGAAGGTGTGGTGCTAGGAGTATCTTCCTCACGACGAGTCCGATACAGCTCTTGAATCATCTCGCGATCTTTAACTGATTGTGCTTGGTACTCTGTATTCATCTGCGTAATCTTATCTCGTTCTAACTTAAGTGTTGCACGTTCAGTCTTAGCATCCCTTGCCTCCTTCATATTAATAATGCCAGTAGATGCTGCTCCAAGACCTGCAACTACCCCTGCCATCCTTTTAGCTGGACGGAGTTTATCGTTGACAGCATTCTCTGTATCTACCTTAAGTTGAGTACCTTTGATGAGAGCATCTGCTTTAATCTTTGTCTCATCTTTAAGACCTTCGCCTTTGATTGAAGCCCTACGAGTTGCTTCTCTAGCACTCTGCGCAGCCTTAGATACCTTAGTAAAATTAAAGCCAGATTTACGTGACGCATCAAACGCTGCATCAGAGCTTCTATTAACAGCTCTAGCGCCTGAAGAGTAGTCACTGCTCTTTACTGAATTAAAACGCATATCTAAGTATCAGTCTTTCAACCATTCTAACTTTTGTAGAATGTAAGATATTGGCTGAAAAAACTCATGATTCCAATGAGAAAAGACGGCGAGACCGACGCACAATACAAAGAAAGAACAAAAGATATAGGTCCAACCTATAGAAACTATGAGGAAGGAAGTAGTTCAGATCCCCGTAGTAGTACTTATACTGGTAATAGTAGTAATTCAAATAGCGACGTGGCAGGAACAACTGGAACAAAAGATCCTGGTACTTATAACTACCAGCAAATAATGGATGACTTTTATAAGTACGAGCCTGGGGAGGATGACGCAGAAGGTCGTAGTTATAAGATGGGTCTTGCTGGAGATATGATTAGCAAAGGCTATGACTCAGATCTAGCTGAGAAGATGGCTCATACTCAAGCAGGTATTAGTAAAGATATGATGGGTACTCAAGCTGACCTCGATATGAGGAATCAGTCGGTAGGACGTGAGGAGGAATTTAAATACGGTATGGACTCAATGAAAGCCCAATCCGACTTACAAAATGATTTTGCCAATAAACAGTTTGATCGTGATACAGGAATGCTTGCTGCTACAGGTGAGCAAGATCGTATGAACATTACTGCAACAGGACAAGAGAACCGGTTAGGTGAAATTACTAAAGGTGAGCAATCACGTCTAAACATTGGTGCTCAAGGTCAACAAGATAGACAGAACATTACTACTCAAGGTAATGTAGATCTTTCTAAGATTGGGGCTCAAGGTACAGAAGACAGGGCAAACATCTCAACACAGCAAAGAGAACAAGGTTCGCGTGAGCAAGGCAACATTGGTGCTCAAGGTACAGAAGATAGGCAGAATATCTCTACCCAGCAGATGATGCAGGGTGCTAGGGAGCAGGCAAACATTGGTGCTCAAGGTGCTCAAGATCGTGAGAACATCCGAACACAGCAATCAGCACAGGGTGATCGTGAAGTACAGAACATCCGTGAGCAAGGAGACTCTGATCGTGCGTCAATCACGACACAACAGAGTACTCAAGGCGAACGAGAGAAAGGTAACATCAGTACTCAAGGCCAACAAGATCGAGCAAGCATCGGAACTCAAGGCGATGTAGACGTCAAGAAGATTGGGGCTGAAAGTGATCGTGATGTAAGGAACACTCAAACCACAGGTGATGAAGGACGTAAGACTATGGATAAAGAAGATGAGCTGACTGCTAAGAAATCAAATCGTCAGCAAGCCCGTAGCCGTTCACTTGCTAGGGCGTTCTAATGACTACTACAAAAACAACAACAGGACGTGTATATCTGACTGCTGTCGATCAGTGGTTAGATAGCTTACCTGCTTCTGAGTCAGAAGACTTCAGAGAATTTGCTGAGGTAACTCCAAGCATTATTGAAATTTGGGTATATGCTGGAATCGTAGGCTACGAGGGAACATTCAATGACCTAAGTCGTTGGATTAAGATGAAGTATAAGAAGCTTAATCGTCGTGAAATCCTTAATAGTGAAATTGCTGCTCTTCATTCCGATATACAAGAGCTACGAATGGCAATCACCTCCGGAGAGATTAAGGGTGATAACGGATGTGCCCGATTGGCTGCGCTAGAGAAAGAACTACGCTCTCATATTGAGACGTCAGATCGTATGAATAAGACTACCGACAAGCGTGGTCTTATCCTTGCTGGAGCTGATCGTGTGATGCGTGAGCTAACAGCAATCTTTAAAGATGACCCGCAGTTTGCTGAACCAATCGATAACGCAATGAATGCGGTGTGGTCCAAAGTATATAGCGAGATCACAAACTAATGTATTACGGAGCTCCTGTTACAGGACCTATGGAGATACCTAGAGAGGTATACCGTAGTCCTAACGCTCCAGACAATCCAGAATTAGCAGAGCTTCCAGAGATTATAGATGCTAAGACTAACGGCCTACGTCTACAAGGAACACTAGCCAAAGCGTTGCCTGGAATACGTGATGCTGGTTCAATGACTAACGTCAGAAGAATGGAAGCTGAGCAATATGCTGCTGAGATTGGAGTAGCGTTTAACATCTCCAGACAGCAACAACAACGAAGCAAAGCACTTGCTAAAGCTAAAGGTAGGCAAATGGAAAGGTACGCTAAACCTAGAACAAAACAAGCAGGCAAGAGCGGATCTGCTGCTTCAAGAAGGAATAATAGAAGAGCTAAAGGCAGGAGCTTCAATGCTGCTTACCAATACGGATATGATCCTAATCAATCTATGAGGTAGTTAGACTAAAGCTAAAGAGAAGGCTTTATGGCAATACCTAGCGCAGCATTAGCATACCGAAGATCAGCATTAATGACGGCTACCAAAGTAACTGTCAAACCACCATCAGAAGAAGTACTAAGAGCACGAGACGACTTCAAAGACTTCTGTGTATATATGGGTAAAGCTCCAGCCAAGCATATGATGGAGTGGCACACAGAACTATGTACTGGTGTAGATAGTGAAGTGCTACTAGGTATTGGTGGCCCTAATACAGCAATCCTTGCACCACGTGGTTCGGCTAAATCTACAGTTCTGGGGTTATTCGCAGCGTGGATGATTGGTAGGCATACCGCCGCTAAGAAAATGTTACGTATACTATATATTGCGTAT
>TARA_R110002049_G_scaffold114382_2_pt1 | contig 12387 bp, 21 predicted proteins | sample TARA_R110002049 | Tara Oceans TARA_R110002049 (sample SAMEA4396941) | marine metagenome | biome: Polar Biome; feature: [SRF] surface water layer (ENVO:00010504); material: water (ENVO:00002006), including particulate matter (ENVO:01000060) such as... | depth 5 m | reverse complement strand
TTATAAAGACTTCTACAATCAATTAGAATTATGTAAGTTAGCACTCCAAGATTGCAAATATAACTTAGAGATTATTTAATGGAGAATCCAAACTATTATGCTATATTGTCTGCTGAGGTAAGATATGATAACAGACTAAGACCAAATGTCAAATTATTATATGCAGAAATTACTGCATTATGTAATATGAATATGGAGTGTTTTGCTTCTAATAGTTACTTTGCAAATCTCTATGGTAAAAGTAAGGGTAGTATATCAGGGTGGATTGGTGAGCTTGTAAAACATGGCTATATATCAACAGAATATTCTTATAAGTTAGGTACTAAAGAAATTGAGTATAGGTATATCAAAATACTTAAAGGGGGTATAACAGAAAAAGATAATACCCTATTAAAGAAAACTGTAAAGAATAATACTACAAGTACTAATAATACAAGTATTAATATTAATATATCCAATAGGCGAGAATCTTTTATTTTAGAAATTATGTCTTTTGATTATGATAAAAATATTTTAAATGGATTTATAGATTATTGGACAGAACCAACTCAAAGTAAAACAAATCCAAAAATGAAATGGGAGCTTTGTAAAACTTGGAGTACAAATCTGAGATTAAAAAATTGGATAGCTAATGAAAAGAAATGGAAGCCTATTAAAATTAATAAAAATAAACTAACTAAAAACATAGATACCATGAAAAATGTATTAAATAAATTAAATGGACATGATTGAAAAAATAGAAAAAGTAGAATTAACTAGATTATGTGTAAGACTGCTTACAAAAACTTATACTTCACTTGGTCAAACTCCAGGAGGTGAAACACTAGAATCAATGAGCTTTTTATTAAGTGAATTACTAGAAAATAGATATAAGACATTTACTTGGGAAACTGTGGAACTTGCTTTTTATAATGGCACTACTGATACTGAGGTTTTTCATATAAATATACAGACTATGAGTAAATGGCTTTATACTATGAAACAATTAATTTGGGATGGTCAGGCTAAAATGAAAGAAGGCTCTTATCATGCTATAAATAAAGAGGTAAGAGGGATTATTGATGAGCAAAGGAAACTACTAAAATGATAGGGTGGGTAATAATAGCAGGAATAGTCCTGTGGATAATAAGAAAAATTAGAGAATGAAAACAATTACAATTACAGAAGGACAAGTAAAAAGTCAATCAGATGCAGTTCTTTGGCACTTAAAGACTTATGGAAGTATTACAAGTTATGAAGCTATTAAAGAGTATGGGGCTACTAGACTTTCAGCAATCATATTTAATCATAGAAAAAATGGTTATGACATAGATAGTTTGCCAATAACTAAAGAAACTAGATTCGGAAGAAAAACTACAATTTCTAAATATATATATGCACCAATATATAAAGAGGTGATAAAAGAATATTTATGGTAACAATTAGTAAACTAAAAAAAGAGTTAGATAAATGGTTTTCTTTATTCATCAGACTTAGAGATGCTGATTATATGGGTTTTGTGAAGTGTTATACATCAGGGCGTTTATACCATTACAAAAACATACACGCAGGTCATTTCATTTCTAGAAAATGCCTATCAACTCGGTGGTGTGAGGTCAATGTACAACCACAGTCAGCAGCAGATAATCTTTTTGGGCAAGGGGAACAGTATAAATTCAGTAAGGCTTTAGATTCTGAATATGGAGAGGGAACTGCTGAAGAACTACAACAAAAATCAAGGCAAATATTAAAGCTTTCTAGGATAGATTATGAAGATAAGATAAGTTATTACAAAGAAGCTGTTAATAAATTAAAAAAAGAGAAAGGAATAGAGTAACTTTTTTAATATCTTTGGCGTATGCATAAGCCAATTTATTCAAGTGAAGAACACAAGTCAATAGTTGAAGTTTATGTATCTATGTGCAAAGAGTTTGTTCAGGACATCACAACGCAATCCAGACTTAATAATTATCTGGAGGTGATAGATGTGATAATGGAGTATTCTAATGCGTATGGAGAGGGAACAAGAGAGGATAAAAGTTTTTATGATTGGCTCATGATAATCCCTATAAATGTTTCAGTTGCAACAAATGGATTTTTTGCAGGAGTAGAAACTAAAAGCAATGCAGCATCTATAAGAGCTTGTAGATTAGTCTTAGAGCAACTGCTAAGAGAAACAGCCGACAGGTTAGATTGTTTAGAGCCAAAAAATGACTGATATTTATATTGAGATAGCAAAGCTAACTGATAAATTTAGGACAATGGCTTATGGAATCACAACTGATGAGAATAAAGTAAATGAGGCTGTTCAGGAATTAATGATTTATTTTCTAAATATGACCCCCTCAGTTTTGCAATCAATTTATGAAAAAGATGGTATTTTAGGAATCACAAAATATGGAGCTGTGGCATTAAGAAGAGCCTTAACAAGTACAAGAAGCCCATTTTACTATAAATATGAAAAATATTACACACACGTTGATAGTTCTGTTTATACTCTCAATTGTACTTATAGTGATGATAATATATATTTTGACAATAATGTTTCTAAAAGTTTACACAACATACCTAATGAAGAAGCAGACAATACAAAAATAGAAAGGCTAGAATTAATTGACCAGGAGCTTGATAAAATAGATTATTGGTATGACAGGGAATTATTTAAGTTATACTATTCAGGTGAAACTTTAGATTCACTAGCTGCTAAGACTAGGATAAGTCGCAATAGTATATTTTCAACAATAGACAAAGTAAGAACCATATTAAAAAAGAATTTAAATGAAGATGTATAACCCAAAAACACACGACAGCTTTATTATGCAGTTTGGTTTTCCTGCACCTGATAGAACTATAAAAAAGGGAAAATGAATAGATTTTTCGTTCCTAATGATATCTATGAAGATAGAATAGCAATCTGTAAGGAATGTCCGCACTATTTTAAGACAACAGGAAATTGCCTAAAGTGTGGCTGCTTTGTAAAAGTAAAATCAAGGATTGCTGTAATGAGTTGCCCTATTAAAAAATGGAATAAAACAACCAAAGTAGAAACACCTGATGACTTGCCACAAGAAATAATTGATGAGATTTTAAAAGTGTGGAAAGACTTACAAACAGGGAGAGCTAAAGACCATGCAGCGAAAAAAATTATGATTGAGTTATATAATACAATATATTCAACAAATTATTCAGCAGGAACTTCTTGTTCTTCTTGCCTATCAACCTGCTTTAATGGAATAAAAACACTATATAAAAAATACGCAAAATGAGTTATTTATCACACTTAAAAAGAACAAAAATGCACCACTCTAATAGATGGGTGGTAAAATATGATGACATAGATTTAATTAGAGAGGTCAAACTTATATACTCCCCCGAAGAGTACAGGGCTTCAAATAAACCAAGAACACTAAACACACAAGAAGGATTAATTAAAATTTTAGAAAATGATAAAGCCAGAAGATTACAAAAAACAACCTGAACCTAGTTATTATACAGGAACTAAATTCGGTTATTCAGCTAGAAATATTGTAGATGATTTTGAGTTAAGTGCATGGACAGCACAAGCAGCTCAATACATATTAAGAGCTGGAAAAAAAGAGGGTAGTCCTGCTGAACAGGATATACAAAAAGCTATTAATGTTTTACACTTTGAGTTAGATAGATTATATAAAAAAAGTGGAACAAGGACAGGAGGGTTAGCACAATGACACTATACAAATGCACTTGTGGAGAAACTAAAGAGATAGGAAAGCAGACTATTGGATTAAGGGATGGAAATTGGGTAACGATTCAGGCTTTATGTAGTTGCGGTTTATATATGGATAGTGAACCAGAGGAGGGATTCCCACAACTAAAAAGAACTGAAGCATCATTGAGTAAAAATAAGCGACATGATAAACTTTGGGATGGTGCTAAAGAAAAGCTATTAGGTGAGAGAGGTATTAATGAGCCATTTGACTAATGAAGTTTGCAATAAACTCTGATAAAGATAAGCAAAGTCTGATAAACTATTTAAAGGAATTAGGCAATGACTATTTAGTAGATGTAAAGAAACAAAGAAACAATAGAAGCAATATGCAGAATAATTATTATTGGGCTTGTATAGTACAGCCTTTAGCAAATGAACTAGGCTACTTTCCTGATGAAATGCATGACACTCTCAAGGTCAAGTTTGCAAGTGAATGGCAAAGTATAGATATAAACGATAAGCAGATAGGGCTTCAGACTGTTAATAGTACGGCTAGAATGAATACAAAAGACTTTGAGATATATGCAGACCAAATAAGGATATGGGCGCAAACAGAGTTAGGTGTAAGATTAATGCTGCCAAACGAATTCAAGTAGATTTCTATTATATAATATAGACTTGATTAATCAAATTATTTCAAAATGGAACATGGAGGAAAAAGAATAGGAGCTGGGCGTAAGGCAAAAGCTGAAGAACAAAAGCTAATAGAGAATCTAACACCTATGAATGGTATGGCTTTAGAATCATTACAAAAGGGATTAGAGAAAAAGGAACAATGGGCTGTCAAGTTATTCTTTGAGTATTTTTATGGTAAGCCACAACAAAGAGTAGATGTAACTTCAAATGAAGAAAGTCTTAATATGCCACTTATAACATTTATAGAAACTGATACTGAGTAAGAAATACAACCCACTCTTTGAGTCTGATGCTCGTTATTTTATTATAACAGGGGGTAGAGGGTCAGGAAAGTCTTTTGCCGTTACAGTCTTTCTAACGCTGCTTACAATGTCAAGAGATATAAGGGTGTTATTTACAAGATACACAATGACATCTGCACACCTTTCAATCATTCCTGAGTTCTTGGAAAAGATTAGTCTATTAGGATATGATGATGTGTTTAGCGTAAACAAAGCAGAGGTAGTAAATAGAAAGAATAAATCAGATATTTTATTTAGAGGTATAAAGACTTCAGCAGGAAACCAGACAGCTTCACTTAAATCACTTACAGGCGTGTCAAATTGGATTTTAGATGAGGCAGAAGAATTGATTGATGAAGATATTTTTGACACAATAGATTTGAGCATAAGGGAAAAGAATATACAGAATAGAATCATACTTATATTAAACCCTGTAACAAAAGAGCATTGGATTTACAATAGGTTCTTTCAAGACAAAGGCATAGAGGGTGGTTTTAATGGCGTTAAAGACAATGTATGCTATATCCATAGTACATACCTAGACAATAAAGATAACCTCTCTCAGAGTTTCCTAGAGCGTATTAAGACTATAAAGCACAATAACTTTAAGAAGTACACTCACAAAATTATGGGGGGGTGGTTATCACGTGCTGAAGGTGTCGTATTTGACTCTTGGAGTATAGGGGAGTTTAATCCTGATAACTTACAGGTTTCTTGTGGTCTTGATTTCGGGTTCTCAATAGACCCTGATTCTTTAACTTCTATTGCAATTGATAAGAAACATAAAAAGATATATTTGAGGGAAGAGGTTTATCGTAATGGTTTAAAATCACATGAACTAGCTACAATCATTTTAGATAAAGTAGGTAATACGCTTTGCATTGCTGATAGCAGCGAACCAAGACTTATTGCAGACTTAAAACATTTAGGAGTTAATATAAAGCCTGTTAAGAAAGGAACTATTGAAAGTGGTATAACAAGAATGCAAGACTATCATTTAGTAGTAACACCTGAATCTACTAACATAGCTAAAGAATTGAATAATTACGCATATAGTGATAAGGCTTCAAAATTATATATAGACAATTATAACCATGCTATTGATGGGATAAGATACAATGTTATATTTCATTTAGACAATCCTAATGCAGGTAAATATTTTGTATATTAAAAACCCCCTACCTAAGCTTACGACAAATGAATTAAATTGGCAGGGGGTTAGTAAAACTAAAATGAAACAAACAAGTGGCAAATATAAAAGAATAAATTAAACAACAAAATAACTACTAAACTAAATTATCAACTTTTCTATTATATATTAGATGAAGGTCAGAATTAAAAAGCAGGGCAAAAAAAAGGAATTTAACTTAATCAACAGTTGGTCAGATGTAACTTTAAAGACTTGGTTAGAGTTAGCAAAATTTGATGGGCTTAGTAAAAGTGAAGAGGCAGAAGAAACAATAGCAGCTCTTTCAGATATACCTAAGAAGTTGATTAAGGAATTATCAATACAAGATGTAGCTGTTATACTTGGTAAGATTGCAGAGTTACAACAAGAAGAAAATACATCTTTAAAAAAGATAGTTGAAATAGAGGGCAAAAAATATGGGTGGCATCCTGACCTATCAAGTATAACTTTAGGGGAGTATGCCGATATTGAAAGCCTACTAAAAAATGGAGTAGAGAACAACTTGCCACAAGTGATGGCAATTCTTTACAGACCAATTATAGCAGAGGGAGAAAATGATACATATACCATTGAGGCTTATGATGGCAATATAGATATAAGGGCGGAGGAAATGAAGAAGATGTCAGCAGAGCAAGTGCAGAACGCCTTGCGGTTTTTTTTTGCTTTAGGGAAGATATTGTCGCTGACTTTGGAGTTATATTTGATGGAGCGCATGAAGGAAATGAAGATGCAATTGCCACCGAATCCTTTGCCGACAAGTGGTCATGGTTCGGAGTAATGTATAGACTAACAGGAGGTGAGATAGTAAACTTAAAAGCAATAACAGAGCTGAATCTTTTTGAAGCTTTAACATGGCTAACATATGAAACAGATTTAGAATCACAAAATAGAGTAAAACATGGCAGTAAGCAATAAGACTTTTAACAACGTAATTGAAACCCTAGCAAGAATGGGTGAGTATCATCAACAGATTGCAACAGTTTCTGTTGGGGATATTTTTGATATAAATCTTGAAAAGATGGAGCTTTTTCCATTGCTTCACATAAATTATGTAAATGTTACAACAGGAGAGTCAGAGTTAATTTACAATTTCCAGATTTTTATTGCTGATTTAGTAAGTGAAAAAGACAATTGGCAAACATATCAAGCAGCAGGACTTACTAAATTAATAGACCCTAAGAATAATGAACAACAAGTTTATAATCAGACTTTAGAAATAGCAACAGATTTTATAGGTATGCTAAGGCATAGTACAAGACAATCTTTAGCAGGTGTAAATGACATTAATTATCCTTTATATTTCACACAAGACCAATTCACAATAGAGCCTTTTAGTGAGAGATTTGATAATTTACTATGTGGTCAAGTATTCCAATTAGGAATTAAAGTAATGAATGACTTTGATACTTGTACTATTCCTGTAACTGATGCAGGAGCTGGTTACTAATGATTGAGATGCTAAAGAGATTAAATAAGATAAAGATAGGTAAAGTAGAGATAACAATTATACCCCCAACAATAAAAATTAAAATATAAAATTATGGCAAATTTAGTAACAACTTTAAGCGAATCCGTTTCTTTAAATGGCAGCCTTAGAGGTTCAACAAATTCAGTAACGACAACAGGCATAGGTGATGTATTTGAGAGAATAGTTACTTGCGCTCACTCACAGACAACAACAATAGCAACATTTGCAGCAGCTCCTTATACTTCAGCAGGAGCTATTGATGTTGATGATGTTAGATATATAAGGGTTACAAACTTAGATACAGAGGGAACAATAGAACTAGGGGTTGTAACAACAGCATCTAATTATCAAGTAAGAATGACACCAGGAACATCACACATTTTAGCTAGAGCAAATGAATCAGCTTTAGGTGAAGAAGATACAAGTCCTTCATTTGGAACTATGGAGAACTTAGCATCTTTACAAGTAAGACCTGATGGGGCTTCTTACAATCCTAGAGTTGAAATATTTGTAGGTGTTGCTGAGTAATGAAAACTGACAATATAGAGAGATACTTAGAGAGCTTTGGTAAACAAGTAGTAAATAGAGCAAAAGGGAATCTACAAAAAATGAAGGGTGGTGGTACTGCTTTGGAGCTGTCAATACGCTTTGAGGTTATACCAGACAATGAAGGATTTAGTGTAGAATTTTGGATGGGTTCTTATGGTACTTATGTAGATAAAGGGGTTTCAGGTAATAAGAAATCAAGAAAATTTAAAGACTATAAGAATAAGACAATATCAACCCCATATAAATATGGAAGTAAACAGCCACCACCAGACATATTAGCAAAATGGATAAGCAAAAAGGGGATTAAAGGCAGAGATAAAAAAACAGGAAGATATATTAGTAATATGTCTTTAGCTTTTATAATAGGGAGAAAAATTAAGAGAGATGGAATACAAGGAATCAGTTTTTTTCAAAAACCTTTAGGATTGGGATTAAAGCAATTTGGAAAACATTTATTGCAAAACGTTAAAGAGGATATTATGAGTAATCTACAAAAAGAAACTAAATCAACAGTAAAATAAAAAACCATGCCCGTATCAAATTCAATAATAGAACAAAGACCTTTATACAATACAATGCCTGTTGGTCAAGATGTAATTTTTGTAATATCTAATGATGATGCAATATTAAATGAATCAAAGGTTAAATTTATTGTAGATGTTCATATAAGTAGCACAACTCCACCAGACCCTAATACTACAAATGACTTAAAGGGAACTTTTAAAACAACCCCTAACAATGCAGGAGTAGGTATGTTTGATTTAAGGAATGTCATTGAGAATTATGTAAAGGCTGATAATATGGCTGCTGATGCAAGTAGCTATAAAGGAACAATCACTACACCTGAAGAACGCCACCCACTTCATTTAATTGATAAGTATTCTTTAAATAACAACTCTATTAGATATATGGCTCTTCAATTTGCTGTTGAATTTTTAGGAGCTACCAATGATGCAGGTGACCAAGATAATCACATAGTAAGAAGAGCGGCAGGTACTGAAGTCAATACAGTAGATTTTAGCTTATTTAATGGTTATGTTAAATATACAGACCCATTAATAATAGGAACGCCTGTAAATGATGATTTTGGCTTTGATGCTTCTAAATTTGAACTATCAGCAGTAACAGATAGCTTTTTAACTAATGCTCCTCTTACTCAATATGCGAACTTAGAAGATTATGGAACAATGTCTTTTTTAGCTACTGATGACAAATTAGACCATATTGACTTATACTATTATGATAGTACAGGTAATGTATTAGGTAATGAATCAATCACTAGAAACATTGGAAATGGAGCTTATAATGTATGGGATTCAGAAATAAATAAACACCTTTTATTCTTTGGTTGTTTTCCTGCAAATTTACAAAATTGGAGTACAATTTTTCAAGGCTTAGTAACAGCAGGAACAATACAAGGTGGGAAGATAACAGTTAAATGTAGAGATGTTGCTAATGTAGGTATAGCTGAACTATATACAATAGAATTAAATTGCCCAAACACTAAGGGATATGAAAGCATAAGACTTTGTTGGCTTAATCAATGGGGTGCATGGGATTACTACACATTTACTAAGAAGTCAGTAAAAAGCATATCTACTAAAGGAACTACATATACACAACTAGAGGGTACATGGAATGAATCACTATATAGAATAGATAGTTACAGGGGAGGCAAGAAAGACCTAAGAAGAAATGCTACTGAAACAATAAAAATGAATACAGGTTTTGTAACTGAAAGTGATGCTGTAATGTTTGAAGAACTAACCAACAGTCCTGAAGTTTATTTATTAGATGGATTCCAAGATGATGTAAATTTTTCAGCTTTAAATCAATATGTAACGCCTGTAAGATTAAAGACATCTTCATTTACTAAAAAGACAATAGCAAATGACAGACTTATGCAATACACTTTTGAAGTAGAGAAGAGCAAAACACTAAGAACACAATCTATCTAATGAGTACGCAACTTATATTATACCCTCAACATTATACAGGTCAGCATGATGTAACAACCACAACTTACACAATAGGTTCTAATGAATTTATTGTTGATGGTGTTAATTTCAATACTATAAATGCTTCTAGCACTTATGAGCAGCTTGTATATGATGTTACAGGAATAATTACTGCTGCACCTCCTGTAATTGTTAATACATGGTATAGATTCAGAACTCCTAACGTACCACCACAACCTGTTTATCCAACAGAATTACTAAGTCATTTAGCTTTACCTGGAGTAGTTACTGCTAGTGTAAATTCTAATGGAGTATATCAAAGAATGTCAAATTTAATAATAGGTCAAACTTATGATATCACAATTGTAGTTGCTAGTGCTGTTGGGCTAAGAAATTTAACTGTTTGGACTTATAATGGTAATACGCCACTAACACAAGACGCACCACTTGGAAACCCTATAACAGCAGGAACATATACACAATCATTTACGGCCAATGCTACTGAAATCACAATAGCTATTATTTCAGCAGGAATAACTGTTTCAAATATGCTTATTTCAAGTGTTTCTGTATTAGCACAAGGTGCAGGAACTTCAACAACACTAACACAACTTTCTGATGGGCAAGTAATATGCGACCTTTATGAAGATGAAAATATCCCTTTAACATTAAGTGTTGATGATTTTAAAAATACAGCCGAACAGGTGCAGTCTTATTCTAAGGCTTTTAAGCTACCAGGAACTAAAAGAAATAACTTAATATTTGACAATATCTTTGATATAACAAGGGCTGATGATGGTATAGTATTTAATCCTTATGTTAAAACCAAAAGTGTATTAAAACAAGATGGTTTTATTTTATTTGAGGGGTATTTAAGACTTATAGATATACAAGAAAAACAAGGAGAGGTTAGTTATAATGTAAATCTTTATTCTGAAGTAGTGGCTTTAGCTGATATGTTGTCAGATGCTACATTTGCTGATTTAGGCTTTGAAGAGTTAGAGCATGACTATGTAAAATCTAATATTACAAATAGTTGGAATGATTCAGGAACAGGAATAGTATATACAAATCCTGACACATCTAATTTTAGAAGTGATTTTGACACTTTAAAATATCCTTTTGTAGATTGGAATCACCAAATGTTAGTAGCTAATGGTTCAACAGGTACTACTGCAACTTTAGGTGACCCTGAATTAACCCTCTTAGAGCAAGGCTTTAGACCCTTTATACAGGCTAAGTATTTAATAGATAGAATATTTAATCAAGCAGGATTTCCATTTAGCTATACAAGTGCATTTTTTGATACTGATGAATTTGAGAAATTATACATGGACTTTAATTGGGGTTCAGAAAATGAAGGTGCTGCACCTTTAAGAGATGCTTACAATAATAGAGAAAGCAATCTATCTTTAATTCAAAACATGACACAATCTTTTGTGGCTATTGCACTACCTTTTGCTAGTGGTACTTCAACTTTATGGGATAACACTAATCACAGATTTGTTTCTGATGTTGCAAATTTAGAGGTAAGTGGTTCTGTAAGAATACAGTTAGAAAACACGAGTGGAGTTCAAACTAGAAGCAGCAGTATGAGATTTAGAAAATGCAATACAGGTGGAGCTGTAATTGAAAATATTGAAAGTGAAGATGTAGACATTGCACCATCAGGTAGTGGTGCTTTAAATGCTACTTTTGATACTATTTTAAATTCTGGAGAGTATTTAGAACTTGTAGCAAAACAGGATAGTAATGCAGGGGATGTGCGAGTATCAACAGGTACTACTTCTTATTTGAATGTAGTTTATAACAACCATGCAGCCTCAGTTAGCTCACTTTTAATAAAAGAAAGAGGAGAAACTCCTCAATGGGATTTTCTAAAAGGATTGATGACTATGTTTAACTTAGTATCAATACCTGATAAGTCAAACCCTAACAATATACTAATAGAGCCTTATAATGATATATTCTTAACGAATCCTAATACTACTGAATTAGATTGGACTACAAAAGTAGATGCAGAAGAAATAAAACTAAAACCATTAATTGACCTAAAGAAAAAAACCATTTTTAAATTTGTTGAGGATGATGATGACTATGCTTTTAATCTTTACAAGACTTCAGTACAAGGACACTTATATGGAAGTAAACTTTTTGATGCTTCACTTTCAGCTCAAAACCTACCAACAATCTTAACAGGAAAAGAAGAGATAGTCCCAGAGCCATTTGCTGCAACAGTTATAAAGCCATTAATGTCACAATTCTTTGATTTTATAACACCTTCTATTTATTCTTATAATGTTAATGATGGCATTTCTGAAGGCTTTGCAAATAGTCCTAGAATAATGTACAATAATGGAGTAAAGACTTTAACAAGTTGTACCTATTATATACCAGCTCAAAATGGAGAAACATTTGAGATAATGACAGATTTTTTACAGTTCAGTCATTTATCAGCAATACCAATAGTTAATACAATTCCACCTGCACCAACTGATACAAATGACTTTCACTTTGGAGAATGTCAGATGATATTATCACCACCGAATCCTTCAGTAAACAACCTATTCAGTTTGTAT
>TARA_R110002049_G_scaffold304589_1_pt1 | contig 12389 bp, 18 predicted proteins | sample TARA_R110002049 | Tara Oceans TARA_R110002049 (sample SAMEA4396941) | marine metagenome | biome: Polar Biome; feature: [SRF] surface water layer (ENVO:00010504); material: water (ENVO:00002006), including particulate matter (ENVO:01000060) such as... | depth 5 m | reverse complement strand
AATAATTTTTGTCGCGGCGTCTTGCTATGGCGCATATTGGTGGGGTAAACGATCCAGGGAGAACTACTCCAGCAATTTGACGAGGGACGCTGACGTCGAACGGTTATTCAGTTCCGCCGGCGATACAATTCCAGTGCTGGCGCATCTCGAAATTGACTATCGCGATGTAAAAGGCGCTCGAACTCATAGGCGCATCCGTGTTCGACGCTTCACCCCCGGCAGATCACATGGAATGATTAACGCTTTTTGCCACCTTCGACACGATTACCGCAGCTTCCGGACAGATAGAGTGAGGAAGTGCATCGACCTTGAGACGGGCGAGATCGTTAAGGACACTGCAAAGCACTTGTGTGGTAAGCATGAAAAGTCCCCCAGCCGGGTGCTTGAGATGCTGATGCGTAAGTATCGCGATGTAATACGCGTGCTCGGGTATGTTGCGCGAGTTGATGGGCCTTTCGATGATTCCACCAGCAGAATCGTCGCCGCCTATGTTTCTCGATTATCTGGGGATGAGGATGTAACCCCTTCGATAGTCGTTCATGCTTCGGCCCTGGTCGGAAAGACCACGTTACGCGGATTTAAGGGTGCGGTCGGGCGGGTGGTGAATGCCGGCGCTATCAACCCCATACTGCTGGCTGGGTGTTGCCGAGAGGTGATCGAGGCTGATGGAAAGATTACCCAGAAGGAGCAGGAAGCGCTTGATTATCTCGATCGGCGGATCTTGAGTGAACCGTCTGCCTAGTTGTAGTTTGACTCATCAGATGATTTCTCGGTTTTCAAAAAACCATGATGCCGTAGCCGGAGAGCGTGCCCTGATCCTCACCCACTCGGCTATCGCAAGATCGTTTTGCTAAACAGCCATGAATCGCTTTCAGTAGCAACGCGAGGATAATCACACTGCGGGCCACACGTTATGCTTGATTTTGCTTTCGCAGTGGTGATACCAAAGATTGTTCCATGTACGAGCATGGCGTGTCCTTTTGAGGTAATTCATGAAAAGAATAATACTCGGTGTGATCACTGTCTCGCTTTCAACATGTTTGGCAGCGGGTGGCGGTGTTGTAGTCTCTGAGTATGTGAGCCCTTACGAAAAAGGTAATCAAGGACCGGTTGTCCATTCCGAAACGAGACAGCAAAATGGGTTTTCATCATGGGTGCATTTAGAACTCGGTAATGCTGGAACAATTAATTCTGACGGGAGAGATTCTCCAACTGATGAGCTAGAGAAAGACCTAAATACCTTCCTTAAGCGTCGAGCAGACGTGCTCGGAGATCTTGAGGGAAGGTATTTTGTAATCGAGCGTCGTATGGGTCGAGCGGATAGGCGCTACATCCGATTCCATCAAGTACTGAATAACATCGCGCTGCCAGACTCTATGGTGCGCTTGAATCGAGATGGAGAAGTTGAGGCGATCGAGCTTGTGACCACCGCGCCAAATGATCCTACTTTTGATCGATCATCATTGATCGAAGAAAAACGATTGTATTCTAATATGATATCGGCTTTAGAGGCTGAGCATGGTCCATTCCACGAAGAGCTAGTGCAAGAGCAGCCAGCTTATAGAGGAGATTATCAAGACGTCGACGAAAAAACTATCCAGGTAATTTATGGAGCCGTGTACGACTTCAAGCGCATTAGGATCAATGCGCACACGGGAGAGGTCATTGGCATACACTCGACCATTAAACGCTCCAGCAAGTAGTGCGTTCTTCAACAAGTAGATTTTTATGGCCGGCGTGACGTAGACGCCAAGTTGGTCTTCACTTGTCAGTCATTTAGGGCCAAGCAGTTATGACACGATTAATCGGTCGCGAGTAGAGCATGAACCAAGTTATGGTGCGGATATTCGGTACATTTATGGTCCTGATGGCCGTCGGGACTACAGTGCATGGCGAATCGGTTACATCGGGCTTTCAAGTCGACAAGGCTGAAGCGTTTAGAACCGTGGATGATTTGGCTCAATCAGCCGACCTGGTGATTGTGGGCACAGTTTCGAGTGAAGTTTCACACTTGCGGTTAAAGCCATCACTCAGCGATGAGCTGAACGACGAGCAGCGCGAAAGGTTGAGTAGCGTTTCAATGCCGATTTCGGTGACCGGCGTTATGGCAGATGATGTGTTGAAAGGAAGAGCAGAGCTCGCAGGCCAACGCGTCGATGTGATGCAGTTTGGCGGAGCGGGGCATGGGGTATTCAATGCTGACCCCGTGGGTGTCTCACATTTGTTGCCCGACACAAGGGTTGTTTTGTTCCTCTCTCGGTACGTCGACCCAAGGGGAAATCTTGCCGACTGGTATGTAATTTTGGGGGTGGAAGATGGAATGATGATGCTGGATGGTGACGCGATCAGCAGGCCTCCGGGATCCGAAAGTGTATTAGGGGATGCCCCGGCGACTCTTGAGCAGCTCAGACTCAGATTTTCGAGATAGATCGACGCCAGTCAGTTGTCATTAGACTGCCAATCTTCCGGCAAAAGAAGAGGGACACGGGGAGTGCATTCTCCATGTGAAAATTCGAGCAAATCATGGAGCCGTAACTTGAGTCCGTCTCCTGATCTGCACCAACCGTGGCACGTGTATGATCAAGTAGCTTCTGGAGGGTAGGGGCGAGGAAGTGTATCGTGTGTCCGTTAATCAAGAGCATCGGCCAATGACAACACCGTGACCCGAGACAGCAAAAATGCAAGAAGTCGAGCCTATCGCCCAGCCCAGAAAAAAGGGGCGGTAGAGGCAAGGGTCAAGGACGAAGAATATTATGGGGTGTAGCGTGACAACAAAGTTTTTTTTCAACCGAACCTTTTCCTCCTTGTTGGCAGTTATAACGTTGTCGCCGCTGTCTCATGCAGCTTTGGCGTATACGTACGCGGATTACGCGCGCGACTATTCGGCATGCAATTCAATTGATACACCGAAACAGCGTGCGGTCTGCCAGAAGGAAGCGAAGATCACGCTGGAGTGCTCAAAGCCTGATAATGAAGAGCGATGTCTGAAGGAAAAAGGCCACGAAACACCAGAGCAAAAAATTGAGCGTGAGCGTATCGCTCAGCAAAGGGCGATAGCGGAAGCCGAGGCCGAAGCCGAAGCAAAAAGAGAGAGGGCGGCGTGGGCGGCGGATGTTGAAAAGAGAGCTGCTTACGGTACTGGAAAATGGCTTGTTCGCGAGGGGGACCCGGATCCAATTGACGATTCAAGGGTTGTCGTGCTCTCGCTGAAGGCCGACTCTGGGCGGTCCGGGTTGGAGAGAGAACCGGTCCACCTCATAATTCGGTGTAGCAGCAACAAGACAAGTGTCTTTATCAACTGGCATGATTATATTACCGATGAGTCCGTCGTCACTCACAGGCTCGACAAAAACAAACCCGAAAAAAAGATTTGGCCGTCATCTACTGACAAGACTGCATCGTTCTACCCCGGTGACGGGCACGCCTTTGCAAAACAGCTCATGTTGGCGGACAGCTTCGTTGCCAGAACCACCCCCTATAATGAGAATCCGGTCACCGCGATTTTCGACACCCGCGGCCTCAGTCATGCAATAAGGCCTCTGCGCGAGGCTTGTCGTTGGTAGTCTCACCGATCCCCGCTTGGCAGATTTATAGCCCTATCATCTAGATGGATAGGCTAAAGATCGGCCAGCCGGCTCGTCTTGGACGTGCGCTATCATTGGAAACCAGTTGTATCAACGGGGGAGGGAAGGCAAGCATGAGGCGCGATGGCTTCCAGTATCCCTTGGCTACTGTCACTATTTCGCGCATGAGTCGTTCCACATGGTCTGTATATGTATGTTTATACAGTGATAAGATTGCGCAGTAAGTGGGCGATAGGAATTTTCCATGGCGACGCAAAGCAACATTGAGTGGACCGAGCAGACCTGGAATCCAGTTACCGGATGCCTGAAGGTGTCTCGAGGGTGCAAGCATTGTTACGCCGAGACCCTGGCGAAGCGCCTGCAGGCCATGGGCGCCCCCGGTTACAAGGATGGGTTCCGCACCGTGACGTTGATGCCCGAGCGTCTTGAGCAGCCCCTGCGTCGCCGCAAGCCGACTGTGTACTTCGTCAACTCCATGAGTGATCTATTCCAGGAAGCGGTGCCCTTTGAATTCATCGATAAAGTGATGGCTGTAATTGCGGCAACACCGCGGCACACGTATCAGATACTGACGAAGCGCGCTGGGCGTATGGCAAAGTACTTTGCCTCTCGGGGCGTGCCGGAAAATGCCTGGCTGGGTGTTTCCGTCGAGGATCGACGATATGGACTTCCAAGGATCCCTCATCTTCAAGGTATCGCAGCTAAGACCAGGTTTCTTTCTGTGGAGCCCCTACTCGAAGATGTGGGGAAGATGGATTTGAACGGAATAAGCTGGGTAATTGTTGGTGGTGAGTCAGGCCCTAAAGCCAGACCGATGGAAGAGGTGTGGGCGCAGTCTGTTCGGCGACAGTGTGAAGCTGCAGGTGTCGATTTCTTCTTTAAGCAATGGGGAGCCTGGGGGCCGGACGGGGTGAAGCGGTCAAAAAAGCAAAACGGGCGGCAGCTGGACGGCTCCACTTGGGACGCCATGCCGAACCTGATTGCGGTTGCTACTTAAGTTTATGTAAAAGATGATCGGCGATATTCTTTGCGATCCCTTGCGCCCGAACACTTGGGTTTGATACAGCAAAAAATAGCGAAAATAGCGGCGCGTTTTTTTTGTTCACCAGCCTTTTTGGTTCCAGCACCAAAGGGAAAATGTCGCCTAATCGACCCTTCACGTAGAGCTCTAGATCATTGACCTCCATGGTTCGTTCCATGTTCGGCTCGGCATCAAAAAGTCCACTCTGTGGATGCTGGGTGTAAAGCGCGTGCTTCCACTCATCGGTTCCCAGTGCCCTGGTTAGAATTGCCTCTTTGCCTTTATCCACTGCGGAATATTGCAGGGCAGCATTCCTGAAAAGACCGCTGATACTAAACAAGTACCATAAATCTATTGCTTGGGTGTGCGATATAGCCTTCAGCGTGTCCCACGCCACCTCCATACCATAGGGGTCTAAAAATAGAACTGCACGTGTAGCGCTCCAGTCTTGCCCGGAAAGCAACTTCTGAACAAGGGAGTTCCCATCGCCTTCCTCAACGATAATTGTTTTCGTAGAGTATCTTGGGTCACTGCACAGGTTTCTGAGTTCTTGTGCTCGCCCTTTGTCTCGCTCAAAAAAGTAGTACCGATCAAATCCGCCTAGGCTTAGTGCGCGCAAAGCAGATCCATCGACCTCTCCGTCCGATCCCTTCAGGCTACATTTTCCTGACCCCGCGAACGCGTCAACGTAAATCAGATCAAAGGTTTGGTTTCGCATGACGTTAAGCCACGCCTCAAGATATCGCTGCAAGAGACCTAGTTTTATTTCCGTCCAGCCACCACCGAATTCGTGTAGAGCCATTTTCATTCCTTATTATTCTCAGAGTTTCCGCGGGCATTACAGAGGCATGTAAACTCCAATTGCGTTGCCTACTCCCGATGTTCTGGCAACAGGGGGGGGAAGGCAAGCATAGGGGGTTGTTCAGTATTGGGTGATTTGGTGTACTTCAACAAGCACTGGCACATAGCTGCGGTCACGCAACTTTTTAACGACCGTGATGTTCGCCTTGGCTTTTGTTTTTCCGTGCAGCTGATTTGGCAAAACCTCGTCCGATAACGAAAATTTTACTCGTTGCTCGGCAACACCAGGAACTGTTCCTGCCCACCCTGATTCTGTCTTGTCGCGATCGCTGGCGAATATCTCAATTACGATATCGTCGTAGTGATATTCCTTCTCAGAAGGCAGTGGCCTTTCATAGCTCTCGGGTATCTGGTTGAGCACCTGTGCGGGTATGGTAATCGATGGCTGTCCTTCGACCTCCAGCGTCGCCGCTGGGTCAAGCTGCGCGGGTGCCATTGCTCCAATAACCTCTTTGGATATCCTGGTCTTGTCACCCATGCCTTTCAGCACCGAGTGGACATCATCAGCTGTGAATTCCATGTCGCCGCCGATATTTATTATGGTGTTGTTATAGGCCTCAACATGAGTTTTCCCGGCGTCAGACGAAGCCCATCCGACAACTGCGGCGCCGATGATGGCCCCCACGCTCATTGCAACTATCAGCTTCACGCCCGCATTGTCCTCGATGATTTTATGGACAACCTCCTTAGCGTTTTCATAATTTTCCTTGCTCTTGAAAACGTGGCGAATCAGGAACTCTTCTCGAAGGCTTCCGCTCTCGACCTGTTTAACTAGAATCTCTGTGTCAACGACTTCAATTCCATCATACGCCTTTTCTATGAATCTAGCCGTTCGCTTAAGCAGCTTCTCGTAGGAGATTAGACTCTCGACGATTACCTCAATCGGCACCGGGTTTTTGTTTGTAAATTTGACCGAGTAACTGGTCGTGACTTCAAACAATTCAGACATTCACAAGCCTTGTTTATCACTTGAGTTTTTATTCATCAGTGCAACTTCCCACCCACCCACACAGCTCTCCCCAGGATATGGAGCTGGGGGAGGTGCATGCCTCCGCACGCTCTGCTGAATGGGGAAGCCACCGAATGTCTCGAAGCCGTTAGGCTCTTCACTTGTGGTGCCACCATATCCGGAAACGGGTGACGATGTACCAGAGCACTCCCACGATCAGAAGCAGGCTGCCAATCCCCGCACCGTTGTCATCGGGTGCAGGATCTGAGCCGATCACCATGAACATGCCCACGATGAACAATATCCCGGCGATCAGGGACTGGAGCTTGAGGGACTTGCTGGTGAGCTGGGTTGTAGCCAGGGTCCGGACCCCGCTGCCTTTCGCTTCCGTGTCTATCCCTATCGGTGCTCCGCAACCGTTGCAGGCCGCAGCTCGGTCTGAGACCTCTTTTCCGCAATCTGGGCATGCGATCAGTGCCATGCATTCCACCCGTTCTTCTTGTTGGTTTGGCGCTGATCATGGTCCGTGCTGGCGTTGGGCTCAAGCACGGCGGTACTGGACTGTGAACCAGGTCTCTGATTCGGATTGCCTTAAATGCCGTCATGTACATATTGTGTACAGGTCCGTACGCTGTGCCTTGAACACTGTTTTTTCATACAGTAGATTCATTCTCGACGGATTTCAGATGGCATGGGAGCGCCGCAGTGACAATCGAGGAGCGAGAACTTAAAAGCGGGTTGCTGGCGTTGTTTCGCACGTTGTCAGAAGACGGCAAAAAAGCAGTGATTGCCGCTCTTAAAGACCAGATTCAGCGCGATCCAGGAAAAACCTCGCGATCTTCATAGCGTCTTTTGGAGAAACCCTGCCGGCGGCCTGCTTGAATCCGGCCACCCAGTCGCTGGGTTTTGACGCGTCTAGAAGCTCCATTAGCTCTGACTCCAAGCCCGCGCCACCCGAAGTCTTTTCCACAAGCCATTTTGGGTTTATCTCACGAGGGCTTACAGCCAGGTACGCGGCAATTTTCGCAGTGGCATCGGTGTTCATCGGGATTTTGCCGTTGATGTACTGATTAAACGCACTGGTGGTGAAGCCAAGCTCTGCAGCCGCAGCCGCCTGAGATATTTTTTCCAACCTGCTTTTCTTCCGCCATAAGGCATTTGCCCGCTCTGCGCAGGCTTTCTCCTCTGACGTCAGCTCTCGTCTCTTAACCATGGTTATCACTTTATAAGCAATGCTTGTGAATTGCATACAGCAATGCTTGACCATAAGAACAGCATTGCTTAATATCGAGCCAAACCAACAGGAGGTTCAACGTGCCAGCTATCCAGAACGCGGTGGAGATTCTCGGCAGCCAGAGTGCGCTTGCCGCATCTATTGGTGTGTCTCCCAGCTTTGTAAACCAGCTCGTGAATGGGTTGAGGCCGGTTCCTCCAAAGCTGTGTCGACGAATTGAAGTGGCGACCGCTGGGAAAGTAACTAGGAAACAACTTCGCCCCGACATCTTTTGTGAAACCCCGGCCTAGTAGCAACTGATGCCGACGGCTTAGTCATACAACCCAATGTTAGCCAACAACCTAGCGAGCGCGACATGAGCAACAGTAACCACCGATTGGTGATTCTCAACAAACACATCACTCGCTGGCTTGAGCAGCCAGGCATGAGTCAGACGACGCTGACGATGCTGGTAGTGGAGCACTTCGAGCGCCTGGGGCTGAACATCGATCTCCAGGTGGAGGACATCTTCTTCATGCGCACCGGTGATGCGGTCGCTGATGCCAACACCAATAGGCAAAAGCTGTTCCGGTGGCTGGGTTGGCTGGATGACGGGCAGAAGCGTAGCCCGGCGCGGCTGTTCTTCGTAGAGCAGGCGCTGGTGGCGGCAATGCCCCAGTGTATTCGGCTGAGCTATCTGACCGAGGTATACCTGGGTGCCGACGTATCAATTTATTCCTGTGAGTCCGGCCACCAGCAGCCTTCACTGCAGCAGCTCGCCACGAGCCTGATCAAAGAGGGTTCAGAGGCCCAGCTCGCACTGCTGAGCCACGGGGGAGACCACGCCCGACGCAACGAGGTTTTGCGGGAGCTCAAGGAATCCCGAGCCGCCCATGACGACGCTATCGCTACTTTGGAGTGTGAAGCGGCAGGCACTCTGAAGGGGGTGGCATAGGGGACCGCCATCCGCGGGGCAGTGGCTGCGGAGAACTGCAAAGGGGAGGGTTTCGAGATGATCTTTTTTTGAGAGCGCAACGCCGGCCCACCAGGGCGTGATCTGGTGGGCATTGGGGTGGCGGTTGGTTGCTGGGAGTGCCTGGTGACGACCGGACAGCCGCCACCCCAATGCGGTGCGGCGTGGAAAGCAGACACGCGCTGAGGCGAATCGGGGTAACGCTAACCACCGGATTCAAAAGCCGGATCGAATGGTTGTGGAGACGGCCGGCCAGAAGCCCTTTACCGAGCCGGCGTAGCGTCCGGCCACCGCATCACTAACAACGAGGCGCATAGACCATGCAGATCACGCAGCTGGCGGAAAAGGAAACGATCATGCGGGCCATTGAACGAACCGGCGAGCGTCTGACCCGGATCAAGAAGGGCACCACGCCGCTGTTCTCGACCCAGCATGAAGCTCTGGACATCGAGCGCCGCATTCTCACTGCGCTGCAAGACGCTCTCATCCGCCGTGGGGGTGCGCAGTGAAAGAGATGATTCAGGATCCGCGCGTGCTATCCCTGGCGCCATCCGACCGCTGGTACTACCTCGCCTTCATCACGCAGCTGGAAGAGGTAAAGGAACGCGGCCTCGAGGCCGTGTTGGGCCTGAGCCCAGAAGAACACTACCGCTGGCGTGAGAGGGTTGCCGCAGCTGGCCTTTATCCCCGGAGTTTTACATGAGCACCTTGTTCCGCGTTCACAACGACATTCTCGACAATCCGAATCTGGTCCTGCTGACCCCGGCGGAGGCAGCCCGCGTGATTCAGTTTCTGGCGACGATCATGGCTGGAGCCTGTGGGAGCGCTTCATGACGGGCAAGTTCGCGATGGTGCCGAACGAGGCGATCTCTGATGAGGAGCTCACCCCTTCGGAGTTCAAGGTGCTGGTGGCGCTGTACTCGTTCCGCGACAAGAACTTCGACACGGTGTTTCCGAAGCTGGAGGCACTGGCGGCCCGGGCAGGGTATGCCGACAAGACCCAGATCTCGAAGATCACCACGCGGCTGGAGGCGAAGGGCTGGCTGACCAAGGCCACGAAGAAGAGTTTCCACGGCCCGAAGGTGTACCGGCTGAGCATTCCTGACCGGCTGGTGATTGCCTCTGCGCGCGCCCAAGTTGAGGAAAAGACCCAATCTGGAAGTGATGCCCAACTTGGAAAGAGTTCCCAAGTTGGAAAGAGCGAACAGGAAGAGATATGCATAGCCACGGGCGAGGTTCTCCAAGTTGGGCAAACCGCCCAAGTTGGCAAAACTGCACCGCCCAACTTGGAAAGAATGCCCAACTCCCAACTTGGGCAAACTACCCAACACGATCCAGAACAGACCAGTAGGGAACAGACCAAGGAACAGAGTTCTGTTGCTTACGCAACAGCCGCCAAGGCGGCGACGCATGTGGATAATTCGCTGGCGGCGCTAAAAACGATTTACTCGGCACCGGACACCGACAAGTCGATTTTCGATGCTGGAGTTCCCTGGCTGACCAGTCACGGGAATACCGAGCAAGGCGCCCGGGCGGTGCTGGGGATGCTGGTCAAGAAGTTCGGCACCGGCCGCACGCTGGATGCGCTGGTCACCGCGATGATGTGCCAGCCCACCGACCCGAAACCCTACCTGCTGGCGGTGGCCTCGAAGACGGGGCAGGAGATCCCGAAGGACTGGGTGCCGCCTGAATCCGTGCTGGCGGAGCTCGCTGGGCTGGGCGTTCCTGACGATGTGATTACCAAGGCCAGGGACATTTTCGTGATCTGGCTCCGCGAGAACGGGGTGCGTCACTCGAACTTCAACGGCCTGTTCGTCGCCTGGTGCCGCCGAGACTGGGAGCGCGCCGAGGGGCACCGAAACGCATACCTGCAACGGCTGGCGGCGAGTGCCGGCCTTGAGTATCAGCAAGCCTGGAGGGAACCCGCATGAGCAACATCGTCCTGATCGAGAACGGCGAGGCCGTCACCACCAGCGCGGCGATTGCCGAGGGTGTCGGTAATCCGCACAAGTCGGTTATCCAGCTGGTCCGCCAGCACCAGGCCGACCTCGAGGAGTTCGGAAGGGTGCCATTTCAAATGCGACCCTTCGAGACTGCCGGCGGTACACAGAACCGGGAGATCGCTCTGCTGAACGAACAGCAGGCCACCCTCCTGATGACGTACATGCGGAACAACCAGGTCGTGAGAGCTTTCAAAAAACGCCTGGTGCGTGAGTTTTACCATCTGGCGCACGGCGCACGCCGTCAGGACCCCATGGCACTGCTGCGCGATCCGGCCGCCATGCGTGAGCTCCTGCTGGGTTACAGCGAGAAGGTTATCGCGCTGGAGCAGCGTGCCGCGGAGGATGCCCCCAAGGTCGCATTCCATGACCGGGTCGCTGCCTCGGAGGATTGCATCACAGTCAAGCAGGCAGCCCAGATTATCGGCACCGGCCAGAACCGCCTGATGAATCGTCTGAGACAGATGCGCTGGCTGAACCGGAAGAACGAGCCATACCAGGAGCTGATCGAGCGAGGGTTGTTGCAGGTCAAGGTGCATCAGTTCGAGCATCCGGAGCACGGCCTGCAGAAGTCGATCACGCCGATGATTACTGGCCGGGGCCTTGTTCGGTTGCAGCACGCATACCTCGAGGACCGGGTGGCATGATCAAGTCCAGCCGCGTCATCGGGGACAACTACCTGAGCCGGTGGCACGTTATCCCGCGGAACCCGTGGTTCAACATCTACCTGCACAAGTTCACTGGCAGCGATGACCCGCGTGCGCCGCACGACCACCCGTGGTGGTCCGTTTCCTTCCTGGTGCGCGGCCGGATGCTCGAGCACTACTGGCTGCGCCCGGGTGAGCCTCAGACGCAGGTCTCACGCTGGGTGCCTTGGCTGCGCCCTGTTGGGCGATCAGCGCAGTTCGCGCATCGGCTGGAGCTGGTGGATAGGCCGGCATGGACCCTATTCATCACGGGACCGGTTCGCCGCGAGTGGGGCTTCTGGTGTGGTAGCCGCTGGGTGCACTGGCTGCTGTTCACGGATCGAACAGGAATCAGAATCGGCGGGGGGTGCGACTGATGGCGAGGCCAAGGATCCGCGTTGATAACCTGATAAGAGACCTCGCCCACCTGCTGGAGCGTCAGGATCTGTCACTCACCACGCATCAGGCGGCGGCTCTGCTGGGCTTCTCTCCAAACACGTTCACTCGGAGCCTGAAGGCTGAAGGTACGACCCTTTACAAGATGAAGCAGTCGGAGCGCGTGCGGCGCCTGCGAGAGGCCATCGAGGACGCCCCCGGATCTACGCCATCATTTCTGGCGGAGCTGTGCGGTATCTCAGAGCCTCGGACATTCGAAAGGTTTTTCATCTCCGTGATTGGTTGTGCATTCAACGTGCACCGCGATTCGGTAGGACTTCCGCCCATTTCAATACAACGAGACATCTATGAGGTTCAGCACCATGGACACAAACACGCAGCAAAAAACAGCCAGCCCCACCCTAAAGCCCGTTACCGCAAAGCAGCTGCAGCGCCAGAAAATCGAGCGGGACGTTGAAGCATTCCTGAGAGCTGGCGGAAAGATCACCCAGGCGACCAGCTTTCACAACGCGAACCCGAACTGGAGCCCGCGCGCCATGAGCGCCGTGCAGGACCGGTGACGGAAAGGGAGTTCTGGCAGCTGGCGTACCTGGTTGCCTTGCACAACACGCCGGCGCCGGCCAAGGCAGCAGCCGCGGCAGATAAGTCGGTTCAACACCTGGTGGAGAGGCATGGCAAAGAAGCGGGCGAACAAGGCTGAGCGGGA
>TARA_R110002049_G_scaffold24588_8_pt1 | contig 12404 bp, 15 predicted proteins | sample TARA_R110002049 | Tara Oceans TARA_R110002049 (sample SAMEA4396941) | marine metagenome | biome: Polar Biome; feature: [SRF] surface water layer (ENVO:00010504); material: water (ENVO:00002006), including particulate matter (ENVO:01000060) such as... | depth 5 m | reverse complement strand
AGTTTAATTTTTTAAGTTCATTTTTAGAACTTATAGAATCTAAAACTATTGTATTAGTATGTTTCTTCTTCAGTTTTTTTCATAATTGCACCTGCAATTAGAGCAACAATTCCTCCAACAAAAAGATTAATAATTAAAACACCACCAAGAAGACTTAAATTAAAGTTTTCTAAAGAGTTTTTTGTAGCTTCTTCAATTTGTCCTTCTGTCATTCCAAATGAATCTGCCATCATAACTTTTTGAGCTTCAATAGAATTTACAGCAAAGTCTGGTTCTAGAAAATTAACCAATAACAAAAGGTAAACAATATTAATAATTGCTGCTACCATAGCAACTCCAATACCTATTTTTACAGATTGACCAAAAGAAATAAAACCACCATTGTCTGTTCTGTACTTTTTTATACCTAATATAACAAAAGCAATCATAAGAATAAGGCCAATTATACCAGAATAAAATTCTTGTACATATAGGCTTCCCATTGCATATTTAATAAGAGAAATAATTACGGTTGCTAATCCTAAATAAAGACCATAATTAAGTATTGTGTTTTTACTATTTGCTTGATTTTCCATTTTTTAAAATTTAGTTAGTTGTACAAATATATTCATTTCATTGAGATAGTTTTATTTTTTATAAACTATCTTAACAATTGATTAGTATTCAGTATTTTAAAAATGTTACAAAAAAAACTGTAATTTTTTAATTGCCAAAAGAAAAATGTGTTGTAAATTTGCCTCGGCAAGTTCTACACAACTAGCTCCCTTTGAATCCTCCAGGGCGGGAACGCAGCAAAGGTATTAGGTTGTAGCGGTGTGATGTAGGTAGCTTGCCATTTTTTATGCCCTAAAGTTTCGTCTAGAAACTTCTCTTTTTTCTATTTAACTTCATTCTCTTATTTACTTTTCTGTTTTCTTAGATTCCTAAAGTTACTTTTTAGATATTTGCAGAATTATTAAAGAATTCTATATAAATTTATGAGTAAGGTAATTTTAGTTACAGGTGCGTCTTCTGGTATTGGTAAATCTATTGCTACTTTTTTATCTGAGAAAGGGTATAAAGTATATGGTACTAGTAGAAATCCTAAAAATTTAGAAAACTTTTCTTTTGAGTTGATAGCTTTAGACGTTTTAGATGTTATTACAATTAAAAAAGCTATAAAGTTTATTATAGACAAAGAAGGCAAATTAGATGTATTAATAAATAATGCAGGTATGGGAATTACAGGACCTATAGAAGATACACCAACAGATGAAATGAGAAGTGTTTTTAATACAAACTTATTTGGTGCTATTGATGTTATGAAAGCTGTTTTGCCACAAATGCGAAATCAAAATTCTGGAACAATAATAAATGTAACTTCTATAGCAGGTTATATGGGCTTACCTTTTAGAGGTTTATATTCTGCTACTAAAGGAGCTCTTGAGACTGTTACAGAAGCTATTAGTATGGAAGTAAAGCCTTTTGGAATTAACGTTGTAAATGTTGCACCAGGAGATTTTGCTACAAATATTGCAGCTGGAAGATATCATACACCCGTTTTTGAGAATTCTGCATATAAAGAAAATTATCAAACAAACTTAGATTTAATGGATGCTCATGTTAGTGGTGGTCTGGATCCTATTGAAATGGCTAAAGCAGTTTATAAAGTTATAAATGCTAAAAACCCCAAAATTCATTATAAAGTTGGTGGTTTTATGGAGAAGTTTTCTATTGTTTTAAAGAGAATTTTACCAGATAGAATGTATGAGAAACTATTAATGAACCATTATAAGTTATAATTATAACTCTTTTTTTGTTTATAAGTAGTAATAAAATGTTTGCACATGACTTCTTGATATAAAACGCAACTACTTATCTTTGCGTTAGGGATTGAAGCAATTGTTTGAGCTCTTTTGAGAAGAATGAACAAAAAGCGAGTGCGAAAAGCCCGCTCGAACGCAAAAAAATAAACACAACTATATTAAAATAAATACAAATGAAATTTTTTATTGATACTGCAAATTTAGAGCAAATTAAAGAAGCGCAAGCTTTAGGAATTTTAGATGGTGTAACAACGAACCCATCTTTAATGGCTAAAGAAGGTATTACTGGTGAAGCAAACATTATTAACCATTACAAAGAAATTTGTGAGTTGGTAGAAGGTGATGTTTCTGCTGAGGTAATTTCTACAGATTTTGACGGAATGGTAAGAGAAGGTGAAGCTTTAGCTGCTTTAAATCCTCAGATTGTAGTAAAATTACCAATGATAAAAGACGGTGTAAAAGCGTGTAAATATTTTTCTTCTAAAGGAATTAAAACGAATGTAACGTTGGTTTTTTCTGCAGGACAAGCTTTATTGGCTGCAAAAGCAGGTGCAACTTATGTTTCTCCGTTTATTGGGCGTTTAGATGATATTTCTACAGACGGAATGAACTTAATTTCTGAGATTCGTTTAATCTATGATAATTATGGTTTTGAAACTCAAATTTTAGCAGCTTCTGTGCGTAATACAATGCACATTATTAACTGTGCAAAATTAGGATCTGATGTAATGACTGGGCCTTTAAGTGCAATTGAAGGTTTGTTAAAACACCCTTTAACAGACAGTGGTTTAGCTAAGTTTTTAGAAGATTACAAAAAAGGAAACTAAGCAACACTTGTTGGTTTAAGTAAAATTAAGTCAGAAATTTAATTAAGATACTTCTTTTTTAAATTTCTGGCTTTTTTCTTCTCTATAATTTGCCTTAATAATGAAACATTTTACTGCTGTAACTTACAAACTTTGTATCTTTGCAATCTAAGATATGTATCCAAAAAAAGAACTCGCACAAATTGTAATTTCAGCTTGTCATCAATTTAATATTGGTACGGTTGTTATATCTCCTGGTTCACGTAATGCTCCTTTAACGGTTGGTTTTTCTAATCATCCAGAAATAGAAACATTAAGTGTGGTAGATGAGCGTTGTGCTGCCTTTTTTGCTCTGGGTATTGCGCAACAAACTCAAAAACCGGTTGCAATTATTTGTACTTCTGGTTCTGCTTTGTTAAATTATTATCCTGCAATTGCAGAAGCTTTTTATAGTAACATTCCGTTAGTTGTAATTTCTGCGGACAGACCAAAACATTTAATAGATATTGGTGATGGACAAACGATTCGTCAAGAAAACGTGTTTGAAAATCATATATTATTTTCTGCTAATTTAATAGAAAACGAAAAGTTTAAAACAAGAAATTCTCAGTTAATTGGTGAAGCTTTACAAATAGCAGTTTCTAAAAAAGGACCTGTGCATATTAATGTTCCTTTTGATGAGCCTTTGTATGAAACCGTAAATGAATTAGAAACTTTTAATTTTCCTCACATTTCCATGAGTTCATTAGATAATTCTCATATAGATTATAATGGGTTGTCTGAAATTTGGAATGCTGCTGAAAAGAAAATGATTTTAGTAGGTGTTAACTATCCTGATGAAGAATTACACGAATTAATAGATTTGTATGCAGAAGATGATGCTGTTTTAATTTTAACAGAAACTACTTCAAACTTACACCATTATAAAGCCATAGATTCTATAGATCAATTAATTTTTTCTTTAGATGAACCACAGTTTAGGGAATTACAACCAGATGTTTTAATAACTTTTGGGGGAATGATTGTTTCTAAAAAAGTAAAACAATTTTTAAGAAATTATCAACCAAAACATCATTGGAATATTGATGAGAAAAAAGCGACAAATACTTTTTTCTGTTTGTCTGAATTTATACAAATAAAACCAGTAGATTTTTTCTCAAAATTTAATACTTCAATAATAAAAAAAGAAAGCAATTACCAACCAAAATGGTTAAAAATTAGAGATGCTAAAAGAGAGAAACATCAACAATTTTTAGCAGAAACTAAACATTCTGATTTTAAGGTTTTTGAGCAAGTTTTAGAAAGTGTAAAAGGTAATTGTCAGTTGCAAATAAGCAACAGTTCTATAATTAGATATGCACAATTATTTAGCGTAAAAAAAACAATAGATATTTTTTGCAACAGAGGAACAAGTGGAATTGATGGAAGTACTAGTACAGCAATAGGAGCTGCTTTTGCTTCAAAAAAACAAACTGTTTTTATAACGGGAGATTTAAGTTTTTTCTACGATAGTAATGCGTTATGGAACCTTAATATACCTAAGGATTTTAGAATAATTTTAATAAATAATTCTGGTGGAGGTATTTTTAAAATTATTCCTGGACCAAAATCTACAAACGCGACTAAGTATTTTGAAACACCACATAGTTTAACTGCAGAACATTTGTGTAAAATGTTTGATTTTGATTATTTAAAAGCAGACTCTACAGTAGCAGTAAAAGAGCAGTTAATTGGTTTTTATGAAACAACAGAAAAACCAAAAATATTAGAAATCTTTACGCCAAGTGAAGAAAATGATTTAATTTTAAAAGAATATTTTAAATATATACAATAATGGAGTCACAAGAAGATTTATACGAAGGAGAAGAGAATTTACAAGAAGACGAAAATAATTCTGAAGAGGTAGACATGTACCTAAAAGAAGGTGATAAAGTAAACTTGGTAATAGAAACTGAAACAGGTTTAGGTTATACTGTTTTAATTAATGAAGAATTTGATGGTTTACTTTTTAGAAGTGAAGTTTTTCAGGAGTTAGAAGAGAATATGGAAGTTGTTGGTTATATAAAACAAATTCGTGAAGATGGAAAAATAGATGTTTCGCTTCGTCCACAAGGTTTTAGAAATGTAATAGATTCTGACGTAGACAAAGTATTAGCTAAATTAAAAGATAGTAGAGAAGGTTTTTTATTATTAACGGATAAAAGTTCTCCAGATTCTATTCGTTTTCATATGAAAATGAGTAAAAAAGCATTTAAAAAAGCAGTTGGTAATTTGTACAAGCAAAAACTAATTGTAATAAAAGAAGATAGAATAGAATTGGTAAAATAATTTTAAATTCTTTTGCTTTAAAATATAAAAGCTCTTAAAACAATTTTCTATTTAGTTAGAAATTGTTTTAAGAGCTTTTTTTTTTGTCTGCAATGTTATTTCTTACCTACCGCCTAACCTTAATATGTTTTCGTAAAAAGCATCTGCATTAGGATCTGCAGGATCCATTTTTCCGTAACCAATTTTATAGTATTTTAATGCTTTTTTAATGTTTTTTCCTTCCTCATAATAACGTCCAATATAATAGTCTCCTAAAGGAGAAGAAGGGAAGAGTTTTAAAATCATTTTACCAAAATTTAATAACTGATCTCCGTTTTCTTTTTCAATGATTATTTTTTCTACAGCAAAAATATCTTGCTCTCTAATTCCTAAATTACTTCCAAATAAAAATTCTATGTCTAAGTATTTGTTTTCTAAATAAGAAATAGCATCTATAGGAGATAAATCTTTAACCTTATTATCAAATTCTTCTTTAGAAATAGCAGAATAAATATCAAAAACCTTAGTAATTGCTCTTGGAATTGCTTCGCCAATGGCAGAAACACTACTTGTGGTTTTTATAGTATCATTAATTATATTAAATTTTTTAAGCTCTAAACTAGCAAGTCCTTTTTGTAATTCTCCAATTCTAGTTTGTTTTGCGTCTGAGAATGTGTTAGAGTTGTTCGTATAAAAATAGAAAGTATTATCTTCTTTTTCTAATTTAGGTAAATTGTAGTCTTGCAATTGTTCACCAATAAAATCAGAAAAAGTAGGATTTATACAGATGTAAGAGTTAATTATTTGTGTTTGTTCACCTAAAAAAGAAGTAATAAGGTTTGCAGAAGTTCCTTCACCAACAATCGAAATAAAAGGAGAGGTTTTATAGTTGCTTTCTATTTCAAAAATAACTTCATTTTTTAAAAATTGATAAAATTTCTTATTATCTGCTGTTAGTCTTCCGTTATTTATGTTGAAATAGGTGTCTTTTTTTCTTGTTTTTGCCATTTTAATGCCAACAATAATTTGTTTAGGAGCTTTATCATTAGCGGCAAATAATACAGAATTACCAACATAAGCGTCAAATAAATACTCTGCGTCTAAAACAATTGCTAAAGGATAATTTTTTTCTTCCTTTTCATCATAACCTTCAGGAAGATATATTTTTATTTCTCTTTTGTCATCTACATAATCTGAGTTAATTGTTTTTTTTACAATTGATTGTGAAAAACCACAAAGTGAAAAAAATAAGAATATTAATGGAAGCGATTTCTTAATCATCATTTAGAATGTTTATTTTTGTAAACAAGAATGTTTTGTTCTCTTTTAGAACGTCTAAAATACAAAAATATGATACAACCCGAGTGGAAAACTGTTAAAGAGTACGAAGATATTACGTACAAAAAATGTAATGGAGTTGCTAGAATAGCATTTAATAGGCCAAATGTTAGAAATGCATTTAGACCAAAAACAACTAAAGAATTATACGATGCTTTTTATGATGCTGGAGAAGATGTAAACATAGGTGTTGTGTTACTTTCTGCAGAAGGACCAAGTACTAAAGATGGTGTTTATTCTTTTTGTTCTGGTGGAGATCAAAAAGCAAGAGGACACCAAGGTTATGTTGGTGAAGATGGTTACCATAGATTAAATATTTTAGAAGTTCAAAGATTAATTAGGTTTATGCCAAAAGCAGTTATCTGTGTTGTTCCTGGTTGGGCAGTTGGTGGTGGCCATAGTTTACATGTTGTTTGCGATTTAACTTTAGCTTCTAAAGAACACGCTATTTTTAAACAAACAGATGCAGATGTAACTTCTTTTGACGGTGGTTATGGTTCTGCATACTTGGCTAAAATGGTTGGACAAAAAAGAGCGAGAGAAATTTTCTTTTTAGGAAGAAATTATTCTGCACAAGAAGCTTATGAAATGGGAATGGTAAATGCTGTTATACCTCATGAAGAGTTAGAATCTACTGCTTATGAATGGGCACAAGAAATATTAGAGAAAAGCCCTACTTCTATAAAAATGTTAAAATTTGCTATGAATTTAACGGACGATGGTATGGTTGGTCAGCAAGTTTTTGCAGGTGAAGCTACTCGTTTAGCTTACATGACAGAAGAAGCAAAAGAAGGAAGAGATGCTTTTCTTGAAAAAAGAAAGCCAAATTTTCCTAAAAAATGGATTCCATAGATTGCAGTTTATTAGTAGTTTATAATAAGCAGTATCAGTTATCTGGTTTTGTACAGTCAAAACCTCAATAATATAATAATGAAATCACAAATAGTTACTTTTTTAATAAAATGTCCAGATCAAAAAGGATTGGTAGCAAAAATAACCAGTTTTTTTTATGAACAAGGTTTCAATATTTTAAGTTGTCAGCAATATGTTAATTCTATAGAAGACACTTATTTTATGAGAGTTCGTTTAAATGCAGATGGAACCGTAATTTCTAAAGAAGATTTAGAAAAAAACTTTTTAAAGTTGGCAAAACCTTTACAGTTTAATTGGTCTGTAAACTACGGCGATAAAAAACAAAATGTAGCAATTATGGTTTCCCACACAAGTCATAATTTATATGATTTGTTAGAGCGTGCAAAAGAAGGAAGATTAGATTGTAATGTAAAAATGATTATTAGTAATCATGATAAGTTAAGATACATTGCAGAAATGTTTGATGTTCCTTTTTATTATTTACCGGTTACAAAAGAAACAAAATTAGAACAAGAATCGGAAGTAATGAGTTTGTTAGACTCTAATAATGTAGATTTAGTAATTATGGCTAGATATATGCAGATTTTGTCTTCAGAATTTATAAACCATTATCCAGAGCGTATAATTAATATTCATCATTCTTTTTTACCAGCTTTTCAAGGGGCAAATCCTTATAAAAAAGCTTATGAGAGAGGAGTAAAGTTAATAGGAGCAACTGCACATTACGCTACAGAAGATTTAGATGAAGGTCCAATAATAGAGCAAGATGTTAAGCCTGTAACTCATGAAAGTACACCAAAAACTTTAAAAAGGATTGGTGCAGATATAGAAAAATTAGTTTTAGCCAGCGCAGTTAAAAATCATTTAAATAATCAAATTATAGTTTCAGGAAACAGAGCAATTGTATTTCCAGAAGCTGGAGAATAAATTAACTGAAAATTCATAATTGAATATGAAAATAATTTGTATTGGGCGCAATTACGCAAAGCATATAGAAGAATTAGCGAATGAAAGACCAGAAAACCCTGTTGTTTTTTTAAAGCCAGATTCAGCAATTTTACCAAGAAAAAATCCGTTTTTTATCCCGCCTTTTTCAGATGATGTTCATTATGAAGTAGAGGTTTTAGTAAAGATTAATAAAGTAGGAAAACATATAGACGCAAAATTTGCTCATAAATATTATGATGAAGTTGGTTTAGGTATCGATTTTACAGCAAGAGATGTGCAAGCAAAATGTAAGGAAAAAGGTTTGCCTTGGGAAAAAGCAAAAGCTTTTGATGGAAGTGCTGTTGTTGGAGAATTTTATCCAAAAGAAGAATTCGATTTAGAGAGCTTAAAGTTTCAATTATTTAAAAATGATGAACTTGTTCAAGATGGAAATACGAATGCAATGTTGTGGAAAACAGACGAATTAATTTCTTATGTTTCTCAATATTTCACCTTAAAAAAAGGAGATATTATTTTTACAGGAACACCAGCAGGAGTTGGTAAAGTTGTAGAAAATGATAATTTAAAAGGTATCTTAGAAGGAAAAGAAGCGTTTAATATTAGAGTGAAGTAAAGTTGATTAATCTTGTTCTACAAATTTTAATATCCATATTTATTGGAATATGTTTTTTTTACTTGGCTAAAAGATTTCAAAAAAATGAGATCATCTATTTTTGTCTTGGTTTCTTTATTTGTGTATTTGTAAGAATAAGTTATTTATTAGTTTATGGTTCTTTAACAAACTTTAAAATAAATCAGCAATTTAATTTTCATAAAAACCTTTCAATAATTTTAAGCATTTGTATTTCTTATGTTATTTTTTTATTTCTGAAAAAAAGATTAGAAAAAAATCAATCAAAGACTTCAGAAATTGATGAAATTGGACGTAATAAGATCTAGTAAAACAGAAAATAAATAAATGAAAGCAGAAATAATTACTATAGGAGACGAGATCTTAATTGGTCAGATTGTAGATACAAATTCACAATGGATTGGTCAACAATTAAATAAAATAGGTGTTTCAGTATATCAAATAACTTCTATTCAAGATGATAAACAACATATTTTAAACGCATTTAAAGAGGCGCAAGAAAGAGTAGATATCGTTATTATTACAGGAGGTTTAGGGCCAACAAAAGATGATATCACAAAAAAAACAATTGCAGAGTTTTTTAAAGACGATAAACTTATAGAATATCCTAAAGTAGTAGATCATATAAAGGCTTTGTTTAAAAAGATAAATCATCCTTTTAAAGTGATTCAAAGAACACAAGCGCAATTACCTTCAAAAGCTACATTATTAATGAATACTTTTGGTACAGCACCAGGAATGTGGTTTTATGAAAAAGAAACTGTCTTTGTGTCACTTCCAGGAGTTCCTTATGAAATGAAAGGTTTAATTACCAATGAAGTTTTACCAAGAATTCAAAAGCAATTTAAATTACCCTTTATAATTCATAAAACAATTATGACTTATGGTGCAGGAGAAAGTACAATTGCAGAAACATTAGAAGATTTTGAAAACAATTTACCACCTTATATAAAATTAGCTTATTTACCTTCATTTGGTAAAGTACGCTTGCGTTTGTCTGCTATTGGAGAAAATAAAGAAATTCTTGAAAAAGAGTTAAACGATAAGATTGACGCTGTTTATAAATTAATACCAGAATTTATTACAGGTTTAGATGACGATAGCTCTTTAGAAAAAAGAGTAGGAGCTTTGTTAAAGAAACAAAATAAGACAATTGCAACTGCAGAAAGCTTAACTGGTGGTAAAATTGCTGCAACGTTAGTTTCTGTTGCTGGTTCATCTGCCTATTATAAAGGAAGCATTGTAGCCTATTCTGCAGAAACTAAAAATGATTTATTAGATGTTTCTTTAGAAACTATTAAAAAGCATACAATTGTAAGTAAAGAAGTTGCTTTAGAAATGGCAAAAGGTGCCAAAATAAAATTAAATACAAATTATGCAATTGCAGTAACGGGTAATGCAGGACCAACAACAGATGATACAGATAAAAGTGTAGGTGTTGTTTGTATTGCGTTTGTTTCTGATAATAAGGAGGTTGTGCAAGAATTTGATTTTGGTCAGCCAAGAGAAAAGGTAATAAATAGAACTGTAAGTAAGGCTTTAGAGATTCTACAAAAAGAAATTATTTAAAAATTTGTTGATTTCCTTTGTTCACAATTAGAATTATTTGTAAATTTGCACCTCGTTTAGAGATAACACTAATAAAACTGTCGAAAAGATGTCTAGAGTTTGTGAATTAACAGGTAAAAAAGCAATGGTTGGGAATAACGTTTCTCACGCTTTGAATAGAACTAAGAGAAAGTTTGACGCTAATCTAATGACCAAGCGTTTTTACATTCCAGAAGAAGATAAATGGATTACTTTAAAAGTATCTGCATCTGCTTTAAAAAATATTAACAAGAAAGGAATTTCTGCAGTTATAAAAGAAGCGAGAGCTAACGGTTTTTTAACTAAATAAGGTCAAGCAGATTAAAATTATACAGAGATGGCAAAAAAAGGTAACAGAGTTCAAGTAATATTAGAATGTACAGAGCATAAAGCAACTGGTAAGCCAGGTACTTCTAGATACATTACAACTAAGAACAAGAAAAACAGTCCTGATAGAATGGAGATTAAGAAATTTAACTCTATCTTAAATAAAATGACTGTTCACAAAGAAATTAAATAATTAACATATCTAGAACTCAGAACAGAGCACATAGATAAAAAACATTTAGACAATGGCAAAGAAAACGGTAGCATCTTTACAAACATCTTCAAAAAGATTAAGTAAAGCTATAAAAATGGTAAAATCTCCAAAAACAGGAGCTTACACTTTTGTAGAATCAATTATGGATCCTTCTAAGGTAGATGCTTTTTTAGCTAAAAAGTAATATTTACCAAATAAAATATATAAACTACTTTCTGTTTTTAGAAAGTAGTTTTTTTTGTGCTTTATTATTTTGTATTTTTGAGCGTTACCTAAAAAGGTCGCGCTTTCGGCAGTCGCTCTTTTCAAGGAGCTTCAACAAAGCCTCTATCGCTAACGCACAAGGCTTTTTAAGTGACAATTTGACCAAACCCAACAAATGGCACGTTTTTTAACGTATTCTTTGTATCGAATAAAATATAAAAATGAGTTTTTTTAAAAAAATATTTTCAAAAGAAAAAAAAGAAACATTAGACAAAGGATTAGAAAAAACAAAAACTAATTTTTTTGATAAGCTTTCTAAAGCAGTTGCAGGAAAATCTAAAGTAGATGATGCTGTTTTAGATAATCTAGAAGAGGTTTTAGTTGCATCTGATGTTGGTGTAAACACTACTTTAAAAATTATTAATAGAATAGAAGAAAGAGTTGCCAAAGATAAATATGTTGGTACAGATGAACTAAATAAAATTCTTAGAGAAGAAATTGCTAGTTTATTATCTGAAACTAATCTTGGTAATGAAACTGAATTTACAATTCCAAAAATACCCAATAACAAAGAAGGAAATAAAATGCCTTATGTATTAATGGTTGTTGGTGTAAATGGAGTAGGTAAAACTACAACTATAGGTAAATTAGCTAGTCAGTTTAAAAAACAAGGTTTAAATGTTGTTTTAGGTGCTGCAGATACATTTAGAGCTGCTGCAATAGATCAATTACAGGTTTGGGCAGATAGAACAAATGTACCTATTATTCGTCAGGAAATGGGTTCTGACCCAGCTTCTGTTGCTTTTGATACATTAACTTCTGCTGTAAAACAAAATGCAGATGTTGTAATTATAGATACAGCAGGTAGGTTACATAATAAGGTTAATTTAATGAATGAATTAACTAAGATAAAACGTGTAATGCAAAAAGTTGTTGGAGAAGCACCACATGACGTTTTATTAGTCTTAGATGGTTCTACGGGGCAAAATGCTTTTGAACAAGCAAAACAGTTTACTTTAGCAACAGAAGTTACTTCTTTAGCGGTAACTAAATTAGATGGTACAGCAAAAGGTGGAGTTGTAATTGGTATTTCTGATCAATTTAAAATTCCTGTAAAATATATTGGAGTAGGAGAAGGTATAGATGATTTACAAGTTTTTAATAAACATGAGTTTGTAGATTCTTTTTTTAAATAGATAAAGAAATTATTAAATAAAAAAACTCCTTTTGCATTTTGTGAAAGGAGTTTTTTATAATTAATAGTTAGCTAATTTTGTTTGCAATAGAATTTTATTCTAAAATCCAACTTATTAAGTCTTTTTCATCTACTATAGACCAAGAATGAGGGTGTCTTTCTCCATTTG